>MDTB01001464.1_pt1 | contig 20705 bp, 24 predicted proteins | sample 811161 | NCBI WGS metagenome assembly MDTB01 (sample SAMN05326650, study PRJNA326480) | marine metagenome | isolation source: seawater | place: Mediterranean Sea | collected 2009
GCACAAGAGAATGCTGAGAAAGGCCGACCTTACAGTCAAAAAATGCAAAATATAATTCTTAATTTAACTAAATCTATGAGTGATCCACAAAATGCACCTAAACTTCTTGTTGGAACAGGCAAAGATAGTACTTATCTATGTGTTGTTTTAACAGCCGATCGAGGATTATGTGGGGGTTTTAACTCTAATATTTGTAAACTCGCAAAGACAAATTTTAAAAAAATTCTTAATGAAGGAAAAGAATTAAAAATAATTACTGTAGGAACAAAAGGATTGGACCAGATTAGAAGGGAGTACGGAAAAAATATAATTAAAAAATTTAGTTTTAAAAATAAAAAACAAATTACGTTTAATGAAGCTGAAATAATAGGGGCAGAAATCATAGATTTATTTAAGAAAAATGAATTTGATAAATGCATTTTGTTTTATAATAATTTTAAAAATGTAATTACACAGATCCCTCAAGCGCAACAAATTATTCCTGCTGAAAATAACTCATCTAAACAAAAAGAAGAAAATCCAACTTCTTATGAATTTGAACCTGAGGAAGATGAAATATTGGAGGATTTATTGCCCAAGAATATATCTACTCAAGTTTTTAAAGCTTTTTTAGAAAATGCTGCTAGTGAACAAGGATCAAGAATGACAGCTATGGATAATGCCACGAGGAATGCCGGGGAATTAGTTGATAAACTTACAATTAATTATAATAGAAGTAGACAAGCATCAATTACTAAAGAATTAATAGAAATTATTTCAGGAGCGGAAAGTTTATAAATATGAAACAAAAGGGAAAGATAACACAAATTATTGGAGCAGTTGTCGATGTAAACTTTGAAAGCGATCTACCTGAAATTTATACAGCTCTCGAGGTAAACAACTCTGGTAATAAATTAATACTAGAGGTAGCCCAACATTTAGGAGAAAATGGTGTGAGAACTATAGCAATGGACGCAACCGAAGGATTAAAAAGAGGAGATGAGGTAATTAATACAGGATCTCCTATAAGTGTACCAGTTGGACCAGAAACTTTAGGAAGAATTATAAATGTAGTGGGAGAGCCCATTGATGAAAAAGGTGATGTAAAAACAAAAGAAAAATGGCCTATACACAGATCAGCTCCCAAATTTACAGATCAAGCTACAGAAACAGAACAATTAGTAACTGGAATTAAAGTTGTTGATTTATTGGCGCCATATGCAAAAGGAGGAAAAATAGGATTATTTGGTGGTGCGGGTGTAGGTAAAACAGTAACTATAATGGAATTGATTAACAATATTGCAAAAGCTCACGGAGGATTTTCCGTTTTTGCAGGCGTTGGTGAAAGAACACGAGAAGGAAATGATTTGTACCATGAAATGATAGAGTCAGGAGTAATTAAGACTGAAGGCAAGGGTTCAAAAGCAGCCTTAGTTTATGGACAAATGAACGAACCTCCTGGAGCAAGAGCAAGAGTTGCCCTAACAGGATTGACAGTAGCAGAATATTTTAGAGATAAAGAAGGCCAAGATGTACTTTTTTTTATAGATAATATTTTCAGATTTACTCAAGCAGGCTCGGAAGTATCTGCTTTGCTAGGAAGAATTCCGTCTGCTGTAGGGTACCAACCTACATTAGCTACTGATATGGGAAATCTTCAGGAAAGAATTACTTCTACCGATAAAGGATCTATTACGTCTGTTCAAGCGATTTATGTACCAGCAGATGATTTAACTGATCCTGCACCTGCAACTTCATTTTCACACTTAGACGCTACAACCGTATTATCTAGACAAATAGCTGAGATAGGAATTTATCCTGCAGTAGATCCTTTGGATTCGACCTCAAGAATACTAGACCCTAGAATTGTTGGAGAAGAACATTATAGAGTAGCTAGAGATGTTCAGAGAATTTTACAAGCTTATAAATCCTTACAAGATATTATAGCAATTCTTGGTATGGACGAGCTTTCAGAGGAAGACAAACTAACTGTGGCACGAGCGAGAAAAATTCAGAGATTTCTATCCCAACCATTTTTTGTTGCTGAGGTATTTACCGGCTCACCAGGTAAGTTAGTGGACTTAGACTCAACAATAAAAGGCTTTGATGCTATTTGCAAAGGTGAATATGACCATTTACCAGAATCAGCTTTTTATATGGTAGGAGGCATAGAGGAGGTTGTGGAAAAAGCAGAAAAAATGTCCAAAGATAATAAATAACAATGTCAGAGAATTTTGTAGTAGAAATTATAAGTCCAGATAAATCCATTTTAAGATCAGAAGCAATAGAAGTGATTATCCCGTCATTTGAAGGCCAAATGGGAATATTGAAAGATCATATACCTTTAATCACATTTTTAAGACCTGGTTTAGTTATTATTAGAGAAAATAGTGAAGAAAAAAAATTTTTTATAGAAGATGGAACGGTAGAATTTGTAAACAATAATTTATTAATATTAACTTCAACTGCAAAAAGTTTGGATAATTTAGATAAAAATTCTATCGATACGATTATTAAAAATTCTCAAGAAAAAATAAACAAAAGTGAGATCAGCGATAAAGAGAAATATTTATTATCTTATAAGATAGATACACTTAAAGAAATTAATCAATAAATTTTTTTAACTCTATTAATAATTTCATATAAACATCTTTTTTAAAATCTACAATTACTTTTGGCAATTCTTCCATTTTTATCCATTTCCACTCAATGAATTCAGGATGTTTTGTTTTTAAATTAATCTCATTTTCTTGTCCAATAAATCTGACTACAAACCATTTTTGTTTTTGCCCCCTATACTTACCTTTCCAAATAATACCCAACAAATTTTGAGGCAGTTCATACTCAAACCACTCATCTAGTTCTTTTAAAATTTTAATATTTTTTATGCTAGTTTCTTCATTTAATTCTCTTTTCATAGCTACTACCAGATCTTCATTTTTATTAACTCCACCTTGAGGCATCTGCCATTTGTTAATAGGATTGTCCTTTCTTTTACCAACAAAAACTAAATTATTTTTGTTTAAAACTATTACTCCGACGCCAATTCTTAGCGGAAGATTACTATTTACCATTATTTAAGAATTCAATAATTTAATTGCGTAGTTTAGTTGATTATCAGTATCTGTATTTATTACGAAATTATCACCTTTTTCTTCTACAACTATATCGGGTGTTACACCAACTTCAGAAATCGACTTACCCGATGGTAAGTAATATTTTGAAATCGTAAGTCTTATTCCACCTCCGTTTCTTAAAGGAATAATTGATTGCACTGATCCTTTTCCATAGGAGTTTTCACCAAGAATAATAGCCCTCTTATGATCTTTCAAAGCACCAGCAAATATTTCTGAAGCTGATGCGGAGCCATTATTAATTAGTATTATTATGGGTTTACCTTTGATTTCATCTCCTTTTCTTGCAAAAAACTTTCTAGTCTCAGATGCTACTCTTCCTTTTGTAGAAACTATTTCTCCATCATTTAGAAAAAAATCTGTAATATTAACCGCTTGTGATAATAAACCTCCAGGGTTATTTCTTAAATCCAATATATAACCCTTAATATTAAATTTTTTTTCATTTTTTTTTACAATTTTGAGAAATTGTTTATCACTATTTTCGTTGAATGACTTTAGTCTTATATAACTTACATTGTTATCTTTACCTAAAATTTTCGATTTAACAGATTTAATTTCAATTATTTTTCGAGTAATTTTAAACTCCAAGGCTTTTTTTATATTTTTTCTTCTAACAGTTAATATTATAGATGTGCCAACTGGTCCCCTCATCAATTTTACAGCTTCCATTAAAGATTTTCCCTGAACTTGTTCATTGTTTATTTTTACAATGTAATCTCCAGCCTTAATTCCAGCCTTTTCTGCAGGAGTATCATCTATAGGAGCAATAACTTTTACAACACCTGCTTCCATTCCAATTTCTATTCCGAGTCCTCCGAATTCACCTTTAGTATCAGTTTGCATTTCTTTAAATAATTCTGGACTCATGTAGGCCGAGTATGGGTCTAGCGATTGTAATACACCATTAATTGCAGAGTCCATAATTTCTGATTGATTTATTTCATCTACATAGTCTTCTTTAATTTTTTCTAAAACTTCTCCGAACAAGTCTATTTTTTCATAAAGTTCATTGCTTGAATAAGAACTAGTTAAGTTCAAATTACACAATACAAAAATATAAAATAAAATCTTTTTCATACTATAGCCTTTTCCTTAGGTGTTTCCTCTGACCACATTTTTTCTAAATCATAAAATTTTCTTTTCTCTGGGTGAAATATATGAATAATAATGCTATTTGCATCAACAAGTTTCCAATCATTACTTTCTTTTCCTTCTATACGACAGCCTTCCAACCCCTTTATTTTCAATTCAGCTAAAAGTATTTCTGAGAGTGACTGTAGATGTCTCGATGAAGTGCCTGATGCAATAATCATAAAATCTGCTATATAAGATTTGTTTTTTAAATTGATAGCAATAATATTTGTAGCCTTGTTATCATCTAAAATTTTTTCAATATTTTTTTTTAATTCTACAATTTCCATTTAAATTTTCAGATATTTTTTTTTGATGCTCGATGAAGAAATATTTATGAATTTGTTTTTTATAAAGATAATATTTTTTTTGTTAAGATATTTCACTATATTGGCTTTTTTACCTTTTTTATCATATCCTTTTCTAGAAAAAACAACTAACTTGACTAGTTTAACTATTTTTTTCCAACTTGTCCACTTATGGAAATCTACTAAATTGTCTGAACCTAATATCAAATATAGGTTTTTTTGTTTTTTTATTTTTCTAAAGTAATTAACTACCCCAATGGTATTAGATGATTTAATCTTATCATCTAAGTACAAAACTTTAATTCTTTTAAGTTTTTTAGCAGCTTTTCTTGATTTCTCTAGCCTCTCTTTTAACGAGTAAAACGGTTTGTCTTTAAAAGGGTTTTTTTTTGTTACTATCCAATAAATTTTTTTGAATTTCATTTTTTTTAGACTAATTTCAGAAATTTTTAAATGACCTTTGTGAGGTGGATCAAAACTTCCTCCAAAAATACCAACTGCTTTTTTGTCAGGTATTACCATTAGTTATGATCTTGTAATTCCTTTTCCTGAAACAATATATTTATATGATGTTAGTTGATTGATTCCAACTGGCCCTCTAGGAGGAAGCTTATTTGTAGAAATTCCAATTTCACCACCAAATCCAAATTCTCCGCCATCAGCAAATTGAGTCGAAACATTATGCATAGCTATGGAGCTATTAACTCCTTCCAAGAAAATTTTAGCATTTTTTGAATTATTTGTAATTATGCTATCAGTATGCATTGTTCCATACTTTAGAATATGATTTACGCCTTCTTTAACATTTTTTACAGTTTTAATTGAAATAATTTTGTCTAAGTACTCAGTTTGCCAATCTTTTTCTTTTGCAGTTTTTAATTTATTTTTGAATAGTCTATTTATCTTATCATTAACTCTTACTTCACATCCAGACTCTATAAGTGAATTTATAATTTCTTTTGCATGAGATTTTATAGCTTTCTCGTCTATTAAAAGTGTTTCAACAGCTCCACATATGCTAGTTCTTCTCATTTTGGCATTTACAATAATTTTTTTTGCCATTTCTAAATTAGCACTTTTGTCTATAAATATATGGCACAATCCTTCTAGGTGGCCAATTACATGTATTTTTGAAAATTTTTGAACTTTGGAAACTAATCCCTTGCCACCTCTAGGTACAATTACATCAATGTATTTGCTCATATTAGATAGTAAATTATTTACAATTTTTCTATTTGTTTTGTCAATAAATTGAACGCAATTTTTATTTATCTTATTTTCTCGAAGTGTATCTCTAAAAAGATTAGCTAGAATTTTATTTGAATAAAATGCCTCAGATCCTCCTCTCAAAATAGAGCAATTTCCCGATTTTAAACATAAGGCAGCTACATCAGCAGTAACATTAGGTCTACTTTCATATATAACTCCTATTACTCCGATAGGCGTAGAAACTTTTTTAATCATTAATTTATTAGGTCTTCGCCATTTTTCCAAAACTCTTCCTGTAGGATTTTTAAATTTTGCTATTTCATTGATTGAAAATCTTATACTTTCAATTCTTTTATCATTTAGAACAAGTCTATCAATAAGTTGTTTGCGCTTAATATTTTTTACATCTTTTTGATTTTCTTTAATAATATTGTTTTTATTTTTTAATAATTTTTTATTATAATTATCTAAAACTTTTTTAATTTTTTCGTGTTTTACGGTTTTTAGATCTTCAAAAGCTTTTCTAGCGTTTATTCCAATTTTTTTTAAATATTGCATTTATAATTTTACCATATCATCTTTGTGAATGATCTCTGATTTACTTAAATATCCTAAAATTCTTTCAATTTCTTTACTTTGTTTTCCTTTAATTTTTTCAATTTCTTTAGAATTAAAAGAAGCTAAACCTCTAGCTAATTGATTTTCATTTTCATCCATAATTAATACATTCTCGCCTTTATCAAATGATCCTATAATTTTAGTTATTCCAGCCGCCAATAAACTTTTACCGTTAGAAAGTGCCTGAGCTGCACCTTGATCAATATAAATTATACCTGAGGAACTTAAAGAACTTATAATCCATTTTTTTCTTGCGTCTAATCTAGATATTTTAGGCATGAAGTGAGTATAGATTCTATTTTTTATCATATTATTAAGAGGATTATTTTTTTTACCATTAGCAATAAACATATGACAACCAGAGTTCATGCAAATTTTTGCAGCATCCAATTTAGTTGAGATGCCACCTGATCCATACAAGTTTTTTGTATTTTCCATTAAAGAGTATATTTTTTCGTCAATTCTGTTTACTTTTTTTACTATTTTTTTTGATTTATCATAAAGACCATTAACATCAGATAATATTATAAGTGTATCAGCTCCGATAATTTGAGCTACTCTAGCTGCAAGTCGATCATTATCACCATATTTTATTTCTGAAGTTGCAGTTGTATCGTTTTCATTGACAATCGGAATAGCTTTTAATTTAAAAAGATTATCAAAAGTACTTCTAACATTCAAAGCTCTTTTTCTTTGTTCTGTATCATCAGGGCTAATCAGAATTTGACCTGATTTAACTTTAAATTTTTCAAAAAGTTTTTGGAATTCACCTGCTAAATGGATTTGACCTATAGCAGCTATAGCTTGGCTCATTTCTAATTTAATTTTCTTTTTTTTTATTCTTAAATATTTTTGTCCTAATGCTATAGCTCCAGAGGATACAATTACAAAACTTTTTCCTTTACCATACTTTTTTATTTCTTTTATTAATGAAGTTACCCATTTTTTTTTAAATTTCCCTTTTTTGTCTACTACAGTAGATGAACCTAACTTAAGTACAATTTTTTTGGAGTTATCAATTAGCATATTTTATCAAGATTTTTTTAATTCTTTGAATTTCTTTATTAGAAAAAACTGAAATAATCTCATATTTTGAATGAATTTTTTTTTCAAATTCAATTAATTTTTTTTTGATATCATTGTCACTTAATAAGTCTGATTTATTAAAAATGATAATTTCTTTTTTTTCACTTAACTTTTTATCATAAGAGGATAACTCAATTTTAATTTTTTTATATGTATTAACTAAATTATTTTCAGTTAAATCGATTAAATGTAATAAAACTTTACATCTCTCTATATGACGTAAAAACTTATCTCCAAGTCCTATTCCTTTGTGAGCTCCTTCTACAAGTCCTGGGATATCTGCTAAGGTTACCTCTTTTCCGTCATAATATGTAACTCCTAAGTTTGGATTAATTGTAGTAAAAGGATAATTCGCTATTTTTGGTTTAGCTCTAGTTAGAGCGGCCAATAAACTAGATTTTCCCGCATTTGGTTTTCCAATTATCCCAATATCGGCAATTACTTTTAATTGTAACCAAATCCAAAATTCTTCTCCAAGTTTACCTGCTGTTTTCTTTTTAGGTGCTCTGTTAGTTGAACTTTTAAATCTTACGTTTCCTAATCCTCCTTTGCCTCCTGAAGCTACAAGATATTTTTCTTTATTTTTTGTAAAATCATATATTAAATTATTATTGTCCTCTTCAAAAATCTGGGTACCTAATGGAACTTTTAAAATTAAATCCTTTCCATTAGCTCCGGTTTTATTTCTTTTACTTCCTGGTTTTCCGTGTTGAGCTTTGAAATGTTGAGCATATCTAAAATCTATAAGAGTATTAAGATTTCTATCAGACTCAACAATTATAGATCCTCCGTTACCTCCATCACCTCCATCTGGCCCTCCAAATTCTATAAATTTTTCTCTACGAAAACTCGCAGAACCTGAACCACCATTTCCAGCTTTGATATATATTTTAGCTTGATCTAAAAATTTCATTTTGAGTATAATATAAATAACTTAGGTTATTTATATAGATTTAATTGGGGATTACAGAAACAAAAGTTCTGTTTAACTTAGATTTTTTAAATTTAACTTTTCCTGTAATTAAAGAAAAAATAGAGTGATCTTTACCAATACCTACATTTTCACCAGGATGAATTTTCGTTCCTCTTTGTCTAACAATTATATTTCCTGGAATTACTAGTTGATCTCCATATCTTTTAACTCCAAGACGCCTACCTTTACTATCTCGGCCATTTTTTGAAGATCCACCTGCTTTTTTTGTTGCCATTTAATTTCCTATTTCTTCACTTCCTTTTTTAATACTTTTTTTTCTTCTTTAACAGTCTTCTTTTTTTCAACTATTTTAGCCTCATCTATAACTTTTCCATCTTTTGTTAAAATTTTAGTAATTTGTATTTTAGAATGACGCTGTCTATGACCATTTTTTTTTCTTGAGTGTTTTCTTCTTCTTTTATGAAAAACTAATATTGTTCTATCTTTTACATTGTCTAAAAGTTTTGCTTCAACTATTGCTCCTTCAATACTAGGGCTTCCAATTTCAATATTTTTATTATCGTTTAAAAGTAAAACATTTTTAAATTTAATAGTTTCCCCAATTTTTGCGTTAAGTTTTTCTATCTCTAATATTTTACTTGCAGATACTTTGTATTGTTTTCCACCTGTTTCAATAATTGCAAATGACATAAAATCTCTTTTTTTAGTTTCCACGCAATATAGCTCTCAATATTATCAAGTCAAGATTATTGAGGTTAAAAAGTGTCCTTTAAATCTCGTAATTTGGTAAAAATTTCCTGATCTGAAGAATCTTTTAGGTTTAATCCTTCTTTGATACTAGTTACATCATATCTTAAAAAAACATTCATTTTCATCTCCTCATCAATAGTAGTTGGAATAGTCGGAAGATTATTGCTTAATTTTGAATCAATTGTGAAAGATTTATGTTTTAACAGTTCGTTATTTGGATCGTATTTCAAACAGAATTCTAAATTTTTTTTTGTATATTCATGACCACAATATACTTTTGTTTCTGCTGGTAAATTTTTCAATTTGATCAAAGAACTTAACATTTCTTTATGGGTTCCTTCAAAAACTCTACCACATCCTAACGAAAACAATGTATCTCCTGTAAAAACAATTTTTTCTTTACGAAAATAAAAAGCAATGTGACCTTTAGTATGACCAGGAATAAAAATTATTTCAAATTCTAGATTTCCAATTTTTTGTTTTTGTTTGTCTCTTAATAAAATGTCAATTCCCGGGATACGATCTTTATCTAAATCAAAACCCAAAATTTTACAGTTATATTTATCTTTAAGTGTTAAGTTACCATCTACATGGTCTGCATGATGATGAGTATTAAGAATAAAGTCTAATTTTTTATATTTTTTAATTATTTTATCACAGGTATCAAATTCTGAAGGATCGACAATTGATACAGTGTTTGTTTCTTTTTCAAAAATCAAGTAACTATAATTATCACTTAGACATGGAATTATTTCAATTTTCATTTTATCCTATTAAAAAAATTCCCAATTTTGAAAAAAGATTTTTTATTTCTAAATTACTTTTTTTAATTAATGATGTTTTATCTTCATTAACCCCAACAACCTTTTGTATTTTAATACTTTTTTTATCACAAAAATTAAAAAGATCTTTAATTGTGCACATATGTAAATTTGGAGTATTATACCAAGTATTTGGTAATGTTTTTGTAACTGGCATTTCGCCAAAGAATAAAAGCTTTGTTCTAACTTTCCAGTAACCAAAATTTGGAATAGAAATAATTACCGATCTTCCAATTCTTAAAAGATCCTTAAGTACTTTTTCTGGGTCATAAAAAGCTTGGAGTGTTTGACTTAACACTACATAATCAAAAGATTGATTTGGAAATTGATGAAGTTCTGTTTCAGCGTTACCTTGGATGACAGGTAAACCTTTGTGGATACATTGCTGCACTTTGTCTTGGTTTAACTCCAATCCTCGAACTTCGATATTTTTTTCTTTTTCAAGAAAACTCATAAGAGATCCATCTCCACAACCTACATCAAGCACCCTTGTATTTTTTGGAAGTAGTTCTGCAATTACTTTAAATTCTTTTTTCATTTTTAAATTTTTCGTGCATAGAGTCTACAAATCCTTTTAAGGTTTTTAAAAATTCAGGTTCATTTAGCAAGAAAGAATCGTGTCCTTTATCAGAAATTATTTCTGAATATGAAACGTCTGCTCCCGAAGCATTTAATGCTATAACAATATCCTTATTATCCTTTGTTGTGTAAAGCCAATCTGATGAAAAAGATATAACTAAGAATTTAGTTTTTTTATTTCTGAAAGCTTCAATAAGGCCACCTTTAAATTGTTTTGAAAGGTCGAAATAATCCATTGCTCTTGTTATATAGAGCACAGAATTAGCATCAAATCTTTCTACAAATGAATAACCTTGGTGTCGTAAATAACTCTCTACTTGAAAATCTGCATCAAAGCTGAATTTATAATCTGCTTTCTCTTGTAACTTTCGCCCAAATTTTTCCTGCATTCCTTTTTCAGACAAATAACTTATATGACCAACCATTCTAGCTACAGCTAAACCATTTTTTGGTTGAACGTTATTTAACACATACTTTCCATTATTCCACACAGGGTCAGCCATGATTGCCTGGCGCGCTAATTCATTCAAGGCAATATTTTGTGCACTGTGACTTGAACTACAAGCTATCGGAATAGCTGAAAAAGTTTTATCTGGAAATGTTGCACAAAATTGCAATAATTGCATTCCTCCCATAGAACCACCTGTAGCACACAAAAGCTTTTTTATTTTAAGATGATCAAGCAAAGACTCTTGTGCTCTAACCATATCTCTAATTGTGATTACTGGAAAATCTAATCCATAGGGCTGTTTAGTTTCTGGGTTTATATTTCTTGGCCCCAGGGACCCCATGCAGCCACCAATTACATTCGCACAAATTACAAAATATTTATTTGTATCTATAGCTTTACCTGGGCCTACTGCAGTGACCCACCAACCCTCTTTGTTTGTGATAGGATTAGTTCCTGCAACAAATTGATCTCCAGTTAATGCATGAAAAACAAGAATAGCGTTATCTTTATTTTCATTTAACTTTCCATATGTTTCGTAAGCAAGTGGAAAATTATTTATAGTTTTACCACAATCTAATTTAAGTGGTTTAGAAATATTGAGTTTTTTTATATTTTCAAGTTTTTTATTCATCCAAAAAAAAAGCCCAGCTAAACTGGGCTATCTCCTATTTAGCTACATTTATAAAGCGCCTGCAATTTTGGTTAAATCGGCGCCTTTAAAAGATTAATACTAAATAGTCGTAAACTTGTCAAATTCATATGTAATGAAACTAGCATTACTAAAGCTTTTTATATAATAACTTATTAAAAATGAATTTACCAAAACCGAATAAAATTAATGCTGAAAAATACGTAGCTGGAACGAGTTCGTTTAACAGAAAAATCGCTAAGATTAAGCTTTCAGCCAATGAGTCAGCACTTGGTCCAAGTCCTAAAGCAGTAAGAGAATTTAAGAAAGTCTCAAAAGATTTAAAAAGATATCCTGATTTTAGCGGAGTCTTTTTAAGAAAAGCGCTAGCAAAAAAATTTAGGCTAGACCCTAATAGGATAATACTTGGCTCTGGTTCTGATCAGATCTTCGAATTAATCTGTAAATCTTTTTTAAAAAAAAATGACGAAGTGATAGTTCCGGAGTTTAGTTTTATAATTTATAGAATTTATAGTAAAATGTGTGGGGCAAAAATCAGATATGCCAAAGAGAAAAATTTCACAGTTTCTGTAGAAAATATTCTTTCAAAAGTAACTAAGAAAACTAAAATTGTTTTTTTGGCAAACCCAAATAACCCTACTGGAACAATGATTTATAAAAAAGACTTATTAAAACTAAGAAGAAAGTTAAGAAGCAATATATTATTAGTTATTGATGATGCATACTTTGAATATGTTAAAAACAAAAATTATTCCTCTGGAATTGAATTATTTTCTAATTTTAAAAATGTAATTGTTACTAGAACATTTTCTAAGATCTATGGTCTTGCAGGGTTAAGAGTAGGATGGGGATATGGTTCAAAAAATTTTATTAATGCATTGAATAAAATTAAACCACCATTTAATATCAATAGAGCTGCATTACTTGCTGCAGTTGCGTCTCTTAATGATACAAAATGGTTAAATAAAGAAATTAAACACGTCAATAAATGGATTAAGATATTTTATAAAACTTTTGTAGATTTTGGGATTGAAACTAATCTTAGCAATGCTAACTTCTTGCTTGTTAGTTTTAGTAAAATAAAAGGAAATTCAAAAAAAATATTTCTTAAATTAGCAAAAGCTGGAATTTTAGTTAGAAAAATGAATGTATATAGTATTAGAAATTCTTTAAGAATAACTATAGGAAATAGTGTTGAAAATAAAAAATTTATAAAAGTATTAAGGAATATTATTTAATGTTCGATAAAATAAGCATTATTGGTTGTGGTTTAATTGGCTCTTCGATTTTGAAAAATATTAATAATAATCAAATTAGTAAATCAGTCACTGTTTACGACAAATCAAAAAGTGTAATTGATGTAATTAGAAAAGAAAGATTATGCGATAATATTTCTAAAGATGTTAAATCAGCTGTAAAAGACGCAGATTTGGTAATTCTTTCTGTGCCTTTGAGTTCTTATAAAGAAATACTTTTAGAGGGCAAAGATCACTTCAAAGATAATACAATTATAACAGACACAGGTTCAGTTAAAAAAGAGATAAATACAATATTTGAAAACCTTAACTTAAAAAATATTTTTTGGGTAGCGTCTCATCCAATTGCAGGGACAGAAGAAAGTGGCCCACAGGCAGGATTTAAAGAACTATTTAAAGACAGGTGGACAATTATTTGTGAAAATGAAAAAACAAAAAAAGATCAACTAGAAAAATTAAAAAAGTTTTGGGAATTTTTAGGTAGTAGAGTTAAGACAATGAACATAGAAGATCACGATAATATTTTAGCACTAACTAGTCACTTACCTCATGTAATAGCTTATAATATTGTTAGGACTGCAATTGGCACAGATAATAAGTATAGAGAAAGTATTATAAAGTATAGCGCTGGAGGTTTAAGGGATTTTACAAGAATAGCTTCGTCCGACCCTATTATGTGGCGTGATATTTTTATTGATAACAGTGCAAATATATTAAAGACTATAGACGAATTTTCTAATAATCTTAAAGATTTTAGAAAGGCTATTGCTGAAAAAAATGGAGATAAGCTAATTAGAATTTTTGCATCTACTAAAAATGTAAGACAAGAAATTGTAAAAGCTAAACAAGAGATAAACTTACCAGATTTTGGAAGAAAAAAAGATTAATTCAGCTTATCAATCGCTTCATAAATTTTTGTTTCAAGATTATTGACAAATTCACCTTTTTCCTTACCTGCTTCTATAGGCTCAAGAAACGATATGTGAACATCACCAGGATATTTCAAGAAGCTATTTTTTGGCCATAACTTGCCAGTGTTTAATGCAACTGGAACACAAGGTAAATTTAATGCCTCATAGATCCTGCCTGCACCTTTTTTAAAAGGTATTTTTTCTCCAAACTTTACTCTAGTTCCTTGAGGAAAAATTAATAATGGTCTCTCACTTTTATCAAGCTGTTTTTTAATTTTTTCAAAAAAATTTAAATTTTCTTTTGTTGTTGTATTTCTTACAATATCAACTGACTCAATTTTTTTTAAATACCAGCCGAATAAAGGTATTTTTAAAAGTTCTTTTTTCAAAACAAAAACAGGATATTTTAACGGAGCCTGCAAAATAAATGTCTCGAGTAACGATTGATGAGCACTAGCAACAAAAAATTTTTTATTTTTTTTAAGATTTTCAAGACCGGAAAAAATAACTTTACTTCCTAGAACAAATCTAAGTAAAAAAATTATTATAAAAGCTAATATTTTTCCACAAATTAAAGTAGCTTTATTTGGTAAGACTAATGTTGGAATTGCCAATATAAATACCAAAACTAAAGCACAATAAAAAAGTATGTTAAATACAAGCGATCTTAGGAATTGCATTAATAATTAATTAAATTTTGTAAATTTTGCTTTTTTCTAATAATTTTTGTTTTACTTTTATTAACTAGTACTTCAGCTATAAGAGGCTTAGTATTGTAATTTGAGGATAAAGACGCTCCATATGCTCCTACATCCATTATAGCTACATAATCCAATTGGTTAATTTTTTGATATCTTTTATATTTAATAAACTTACAAGTAGTCTCGCAAATAGGACCAACAAATTCTAAGACACCTCTAATTTTTTTACTATTTTTTATGAGAGGTAAAATATTATGAGTAGCATCATAAAGAGCTGGTCGCATAAAATCATTCATCCCAGCGTTTAATATTGCAAAAGTTTTATTAGCTCCTTTTTTCAAATATTGAATTTTGGCAACAAGAATAGCTGCATTTCCAATAATAGCTCTTCCTGGCTCAAAAATAATTTTGCAATTATATTTTTTTTTAAATTTTTCTACTAAATTTGAGTAATCTTTTAATTTAATTTTTTTATCTCCTTTTTTATATGTAATTCCAAAACCTCCACCTAAGTCAACAAATTTAAAATTAATTTTTGTTTTAGAAATTATTTCAGCTAAAACTTTTAAAGTTTTTTTAAAAGGATTCTCACTTAAAATTTGACTACCTATATGAACACTAATTGCATCCAATTGAAGATTTTTAAATCTAGATATATTTGAACCAAAACTTATTAAATTTTTTTTAGAAAGACCAAATTTATCTTCAGCCTTTCCAGTTGATATTTTTTTATGAGTAGGAGCATTAATATCTGGATTAAGCCTGATTCCTATCGAAGTTTTTTTTTTCATTTGACCAGATATTTTATTAATCAAAATAGCTTCATTTTCAGACTCTACATTTATTAACAATATTCTTTTTTTAATTGCTAATCGCAGTTCTTCTTCTGTTTTACCAACTCCTGAAAACACAATTTTATTCGGTTTAATTCCTGATTTTAATGCCTTTAATAGTTCACCGCCCGATACTACATCTGCGCCAGAACCCATGTTTTTTAAGATCTTCAAAATCTGGAGATTTGAATTTGCTTTAACAGAAAAACATATTAATGGGTTTGTTTTTCTGAAATTATTGTAAAACAACCTATAGTTTTGAACAATATTACTATTTGAATAAAGATAAAAAGGAGATTTATATTTTGATACAAGTCTTTTTACAGATATTTTTTCTACAAAAAGATTATTGTTTTTATATCTTATATTAGACATTTAAATTAACTTATAATTGTAAAATTATACATTGATCCCTGGTACTTGGGTTCAGACTTTTTTCCACAAGATGCCAAAATAAATATTAAAATTGTAAAAGTAAAAATTAATCTCATCTAAGTTCCTTTTTATATTTTCTTATCATACTTTTAACATTTTTTTCAGATGTTCCACCAAATGAATTTTTTGAATTCATTGAAGCTCTTACATTAAAAACTTTTAAAACGCTATGATTTAAATTCATATAAAATTTTTTAAGTTCTCCTAAGCTCAGCTGGTCTAAAGTAATTTCATTTTTCTCTGCATAATTTACTATTTTAGAGGATATTTTATATGCTTCTCTAAAAGATAACTTTTTCTCTTTAACTAAATAATCTGCAAAATCAGTCGCAGTTGTATAACCTGTGTTTGCCATTTCTAACATTTTTTTCTTGTTTGGTTTTAAATTTTTAATTAGCTCATTACTCATAACTAAAGTATCTTTTAGTGTATCGAAACCATCAAATACTAACGCTTTGTCTTCCTGTAAATCTTTAAAGTACGAAATTGGAAGACCTTTCATAATTGTTAAAATAGAGTTTAGTTTGCCGTAATTTATTCCAGTTCTTCCTCTTATTAGTTCTGCTGGATCAGGATTCTTTTTTTGAGGCATAATTGATGAACCTGTTAACATACTATCATTAAATTCAATTAATTGATAAGCATCAGAATTTAAAATTATAAAATCCTCAGCTAATCTTGATAAGTGCATTGCACAGACCGCGGAAGAATAAAGGAAATCAATTGCAAAATCTCTATCTGAAACTGTATCTATAGAATTGTTAGTTGGTTTTTTAAAACCTAATTTTTTTGAAGTAAAAACTCTATCTATTTTATACGAAGTGCCCGAAAGAGCAGCTGCACCAAGAGGAGATTCATCTATTATTTCTAAATTATTATAAAATCTTAATTTATCTCTTTTAAACATCTCGTAATATGCCAAGAGATAATGAGCAAAAGAAATTGGCTGAGCATTTTTTAAATGAGTAAAACCTGGCATTACAGTACTGGTATTTTTTTCGGCTTTTAAAACAATATTTTTCATTAAAAGATTTAATTCTTTAATTATTAAAAAAGTGGATTCTTTTACCCAAAGCTTAAAATCTGTAACAACTTGGTCATTTCTTGATCTAGCTGTGTGCATATATCCTGCAGAATTTCCAATGATTTCGTACAATTTTTTTTCAATATTTAAATGAATGTCCTCAAATTTTTCTTTAAATATAAATTTTCCTCTATCTATTTGTTTTTTAATTTTGTCTAAACCTTTAATAATTTTTTTTCCATCTTTTGAGGGTATAATCTTATTTTTAATAAGCATCTGTGTATGGATTTTTGATGCAAGAATATCCTGGCTGTAGAGTCTTTTATCTACATTTATTGATGCCCCAATTCTTTGAAAAGATTTAGAAGTGGAGCCTTTAAATCTATTTGACCAAACAGTCTTATTTTTATTTGCCATAATCTATGTTATTCAATTTAAATTAATATGAAAATTAGTAAATCTTTTAAAATCTATATTCACATAATAATCGTATTTTTAATCAGTAAAAACGTTTTGGCAGACAATGATTTTTCCAAAAATATAGTTATTTATGAAAAACCAAAGTCAATCAAAGAACTTAAATTTAAAGATTTAAATCTTCAGGATGTTGATCTAACTAACAAAAAAGGCAATATCATGATTCTTAATTTTTGGGCTACATGGTGCATGCCTTGTAGGAAAGAAATGCCATCTCTCGAGCATCTTACTCATCAGCTACCAGAAGTAAAAGTTTATGCGATTAATATGGAAAAACCTAACAAGCTAAAAGCACAAGATTTTTTTAAATTTATAGGTGTCCTAAGTTTAGATATTTATTTTGACCCAGATTTAAAATTAGTCAAACAATTTAAAATGAGAGGACTTCCAACAAGTATACTTATAAATAAGGATGGAGAGGAGTTTGGACGAATTATTGGGGAAATTGATTTTGTAGATAAAGATTTTATAAAATTATTAAAAAAATATATTTAGCAATTAAAAAATTATGACTTACTCTTTAAATACAGTTATTTTAGAACCACTGTCTAAAGAGAAACCTAAAAATGCAGTTATACTTTGTCATGGATATGGAGGAGATGGAAAAGACATTTCAATTCTCGCAAGTTATTGGAAAGCTCATTTAAAAGATACAATTTTTATTTGCCCTGATGCGCCAGAAAAATGTGCGGCTAGCGCATCTGGATTTCAATGGTTTGATTTATTAGATCAAACTACTGAACAAATTTTATCTAAGTCTTTAGTTGCTGAAATTAAATTAAATAAATTTATTGATGAAGTTAAGGAAAAAAATAATTTATCCGCCAATCAAATTGCAATTGCTGGCTTTAGTCAAGGTTGTATGATCAGTTTACAAACAGGGATAAAACGAAAAGATAAAATAAATTCAATCATAGGTTATTCAGGCAAAATTATAAACACAGATCATTTAGGCAAAAATATTATATCTAGACCAAATATTATTTTAATGCACGGAGACCTAGATCAAGTTGTTCCGATAGAAGGACTATTAGAGGCTAAAAATTTTTTTATACAAAATGATTATTTAATAGAAACTCAAATTTTCAAAAATTGTGAACATAGAATACCAACTGAAGGATCTAGTTTAGGCTTACAATTTATAAAAAAACATTTGTATTAGTTTAATAATCTCAATGATACATAATTATAACTTGATATAATTTTCTGTTTCAGTTAGCTTTTAGCAATGATAATTTCTTCTTTAGATAAAGTACCACTCGAAAAATGCCCAGCCTTAGTTCTTAATGCTGACTTTCGACCTTTGAGTTATTATCCTCTTTCACTTTGGTGTTGGCAGGATGCTGTAAAATCAGTTTTCTTAGATCGAGTAAGTATAGTTTCAAATTATAAAAGAAAAATAAGAAGTCCTTCATTTGAAATGAATTTACCAAGTGTTATCGCTTTAAAAAATTTTATTCAACCTTCAGAAAATCCAAATTTTACGAGGTTTAATGTATTCCTAAGAGATAAGTTTGCCTGTCAGTATTGTGGAGATAAAAAAGATTTAACTTTTGATCATTTATTGCCAAAATCTAAAGGAGGCCTTACTGATTGGAACAACGTTGTTACAGCTTGTTCAAATTGTAATGTTAAAAAAGGAGGAAAACTTTACGAACATTGTGATTTAAAATTAACTAACAAACCTTATGCACCAACAGTGGAAGATTTACATAAGAATGGAAGAAATTTTCCTCCAAATTTTCTTCATGAAAGCTGGATGGATTATTTGTATTGGGATATTGAACTCGAACCTTAATTATATTTTTTCTGATATAGTAATTGCAATACGTGATGAAGTTTTAATAACTTTATCTAAAATACCAAATAAACCTTTTTTAGTAGCTCCATTATCATAAGCAATATCTTTATGATCTAATTCATCTTGTCTAAATTTTATTATCTTTTCTTTTAATTTTTTTTCGTCTTTACCTAATTTATATGTTTGGTCCTTATAATGACCATCGATAACTTCTTCTACAGATGCAGTACACAACATTGCAGCTTTTTCTCCAAGCATAGCAGTACCAAATCCCAAAGTAACACCCATTATATCCCATAATGGAAGTAGTTTTGTGGGCTCTATATTTCTTTTTTTAATTTCATTGTCAAAAAATTCATAATGCTCTTTTTCATGCTCCTTCATCTCTTCTATCTTTCTTTTAAGAGAAGCATTTTGTTTAAAAGTTTTTAAAGCTAGTAATTGACCTTCATAAATCTTAATAGCACCACGTTCACCAGCATGATCTACTCTAATTATTTCTTCTAAAGTTTTTTTATTTGTTTTGTCCATAATTTTTTATAACTTTAAGCATAATACCACTTAATAAGATTGATATAATTGTATTTATTGTAGCAAGAGAAAGCCCTAAAAACCTGAAAGTAACGTCTTTACAGCTAATAGCTGTTTTACTTTCGAGCTGTTTAAGGAGATCTTCTTTAGATAAATTTTCATTAACACTACCTAAGTCACAAACTAAAGACTCACTGAAAAAACCTTGTTCAATTCCTACATGATAAAAAGAGATTACTGCCCCAAAAATAAAAAGTATCATTAAAATTCCTGTAATCACTTTTTCAAATCTTTTAATTATAAAGATCAAGGAAACTAGAATTATTGCTGAAATATATGGAATTCTTTCAATTAAGCATAAGTTACAAGGCTTGTGCCCTAACACATATTGAATATAGTAAGCAATCGTTAAAGAGATAACACTAAAAGCCAAAACACCGTTTAAAATAAACTTATTATTAATCAACATTAGCTGAAAATTATGTACAGGACGACGGCTAAAATTACAATAAAGATTCCAGTTAAAGTAAACCATATCGCACCTTTTTTCTCAATAAAGTCACCAAATTTTTTACCAAAAAGAAATGTAAAATAAGAAACTAAGAAAAATCTAAGCCCTCTAGTAAATAAGCAAATAAAAAAGAATACTGGAAGGTTATAAGCAATAACTCCACTTGTTATAGTAAAGACTTTAAAAGGAAGAGGAGTGAATCCAGCTAGAAACATAATTCCAAGCCAAGTTAAAAATCCTCCTTTAGTCGACATTTTATCTTGCATTTCAAAAACTTTTTCCTCATACCCATAAAATTCAATGATTACCATTGAAGCATCTAAAAAAAAAACACCTAACATATATCCAAATAAACCACCTAAAACTGAACCAAAAGTTGCTATTAAAAAAATTTTTAAATAATCTTCTCTTTTAGCAACAACCATAGGCACGATCATTAAGTCAGGCGGAACAGGAAAAAAGAAACTCTCTATAAATGACACAAAACCCAACAAAGGCTTTGAAAATTTATGTCTAGCAAGCTCAACACATCTATCGTATAATTTTTTTAAAATCATGAATTTAAAATGCACA
>MDTB01019438.1_pt1 | contig 20705 bp, 17 predicted proteins | sample 811161 | NCBI WGS metagenome assembly MDTB01 (sample SAMN05326650, study PRJNA326480) | marine metagenome | isolation source: seawater | place: Mediterranean Sea | collected 2009
GTCATTTTTCTCTAGTGTATACCATTTATTATTATTTAAATCATTTTCAAGTTCAAAATATTTTGATTGCGGAAATTTTATTATAATGCCTCTAATGATTTGTTTGTTTTTAAAATTATTTATCTTCTTTATTTCAGAAAATCCTCTGTTTACCATTATTATCTTATTTTCTACTTCAAAAGGGACTAGTTTATGGAAGCCTCTTATTCCCTTATATGTTCTGGGCTCAAAAAAAATAGTATAGTTATTTAAAAAAAAACCTTCTAATTCTATAAATTGAAAACTTTTAAATTTATAATTCAGAGAATTAACTTTAAGGGGGTTATTATATAGATTTTGAGAAAAATACTTTTTATTATATTCTTTGATATAACTTTTATTCAGTTGCCATACTCCTAAGCTAAGAATAATAAATAAAAAAGAGGAAAAAATTATAAAGTATGAAATCCTAGTCTGACTCATTATTTTTATTTTTACTGTTATGGAGTTTTTGTCTCAAAATGAAAAACCTAAAAGATTTAAGAAAAAAAGGTGTAAAGAACAAAAGTATAGGAAGAATTATAAATATTTTCTGTATTAGGTTCAACTTAAATTTAAATTCTAAAATTAATATGACGGGAATAGTGACTATAGATAACAAAATGGATGTAAGCCCTCTGATTAAATCGTTTAAGCCCTCAAAAGCAAGTTTAAAATTACTAGCTCTAAAGTTATCGTTGAGCTTTAAAAAATTCTCAAAAATATTATAATTTTGAATGAAGGACATTTATTAAAAAGCGTAATTCTAATTCTTAAAGGTCAACTTATCCGCCCCACCAATATATTGAAAAGAATAAAAATAACCATACAACATCAACAAAATGCCAATACCATGCGGCCGCCTCAAAGCCAAAGTGATGATCTGGCTTAAAGTGTCCACATAAAGCTCTACCTAATATTACAGCTAAAAATATAGTACCAACGAGAACATGAAAACCATGAAAACCTGTAGCCATAAAGAAAGTTGAACTATAAATACCATCCCCAAAAGCAAATTTAGCGTGGCTATATTCGTAAGCCTGTACAAAAGAAAATAAAATACCTAAACCTATAGTAGCGACTAGCCCCCATATCATTCCCTTTCTGTTTCCTTCTATTAAAGAATGATGTGCCCACGTACAGGTGGTTCCCGATGTTAACAGTATTACTGTATTTAAAAGGGGTAAATGAAAAGGATCAAACACCTCTACACCTTCAGGTGGCCAGACACCTCCAGTAAATGTTACTCTACTGTACTGTATTGCTTCATCTGCGAAAATACTAGCATCAAAAAATGCCCAAAACCAGGCAACAAAGAACATAACTTCAGACGCAATGAAAAGTGCCATTCCATACCTTAATCCTATAACTACAAAAAGATTGTGATGTCCTTCTTTTTCGCCTTCTCTTACTACGTCTCTCCACCAACCAAACATCGTAGCAATAACTAAAAAACCTCCAACTCCAAAGACCCATTCTCCATAGTTTATGTTATGCATATACATTATGGCACCAATTGCTATAACTAAACCAGAAAATGAACCTATTATTGGCCAAGGACTAGGCTCTACGAGATGGTATGGATGGGACTGTTTTGTTTCTGACATATAATTACTCTGTGTTTCAATATACAAGAAATCAATTTAAATTGCTAATATTAATATTATTAGCATCAAAAAAAGTATAGCTTAGAGTAAGTGATTTTAATTCTTTAGTATTGGGATTTTTCAACAATTCAGGACTTATAAAAAAACTCACTGGTAAAAGCTTTTCTTCTCCAGGAAGTAAAGTCTTTTCCTCATAACAAAAACAATCCAATTTATTAAAATAGATTCCTGCTTTCTGAGGCGTAACATTATAAGTTGAGATAATGTTCATTATTTTGTTTGAATTATTCCTAACTTTATATTCAATAATATTATTTTTACCTAATTTGGTTATGATTTGATTTTTAATGGGTCTAAAAGTTATGTTTAATTTGCGTGATACATCAGAATTAAACCTTATTTTAATATCTTCATTGACTATTACAGTAGAAACTGTATCAGTTATTTTTACTGTTCCCCCATATCCTGTAACTTTACAAAATAAATTATATAGTGGAACAGAAGCAAATGATAAGAGAAACATCATTAGAGGAATACAAAAAACTAATAAAAATGTTTTCTTATTTTTACCTGTATGTTTGTTTTCCATTTATCCTGACATCTTCAAAATCGTAATTATATAGATTATCAATACTAAAAGTACTAAAAGTAAGGCTATTAGATATTTTTTCTTTAACTTTAATATAACAACCTCATGATTTTATAAACTGAAAAATTTATCAATTAGTGTAGTAAGATATAATGAAAATAAATAAAAAATAGAAAACTTAAATAAAGTCTTCGCTTTTTTAACTGAATATTTTTTTAAAGCATGTGCTAGATAAACAAATATAAAACCAAAAATAACAGCAGTAAATAAATATACTTTACCTGCGATATTTAATAAGTAAGGCAATAAAGATATAAAAAATAAATAGTAAGAGTATTTTATTATACTATTTATTGTCTTTTTCTTTCCAAGTATAACAGGGAGCATTGGAATATTAGCTTTCTTATAGTCTTCGTTAGTATATAAAGATAATGCCCAGAAATGAGGAGGCGTCCATATAAAAATTATTAAAAATAGTACAATTGGATACATACTCACCTCGTTAGTAACTGAAACCCATCCTATAAGAGGAGGTAGAGCGCCTGCTGCTCCTCCTATCACTATATTGTAAACAGTTTTTCTTTTTAACCAAATAGTATAAACAAAAATATAAAATAAAATGGATGAAGCAAGTAAAAAGCCAGCAAAATAATTAGAAGACAAAGACAGTAGTACAACAGAGATAAGAGATAAAGTTACTCCTAAACTTAAAGCATCGTCTGATTCTATTTTTCCTTTAGGTATAGGTCTGCTTTTAGTACGTTCCATGATGCTATCGATATCTTTCTCGTACCACATATTTATACATCCCGCAGCACCTGCTCCCATTGCTATGCACAATAAAGATATTATAAATAGTAAAGGATGTTGTTGGTTCTCTTGATAAGCCAAAGTTTGCCCAACGAATGCAGTAAAAATTGCTAATGACATTACTCTAGGTTTAAGTAGAGAAAAATAATCATAAGCAGTATTTTTATCTGTATCTGCCTTATTACTATTGATATAACTATTAATCATATCCTTATAGATTAATGCTCTGCCTTATTATCTTTAAAGTCTATCTCAGGTAAAGTATCAAATGTATGAAAGGGCGGTGGTGAGGAAGTCTTCCACTCCAATGTTTCTGGTTTTCCTCCCCATGGATTATCAGCGCATTTTTTACCAAAGTACAAAGTTTTAAATAATATAAATACAAACCATATTACAGCAATACCTGATATGTATGAACCATATGTCGCTATCTGGTTCCAGCCAGCATATGCATCAGGATAATCTGCATAACGTCTTGGCATTCCCTGTAAACCTAAAAAATGCATAGGAAAAAATGTAAGGTTAACTCCAATAAACATTAACCAAAAGTGAACTTTTCCCATCCATTCATCATATTGCTTACCTGAAATTTTTCCAAACCAATAATAAAAACCTGAAAACAATGCAAAAACAGCTCCTAGAGAAAGAACATAATGAAAATGAGCTACCACGTAATAAGTGTCATGTAATACTGTATCGATACCTGCATTAGCTAATACAACTCCAGTAACTCCTCCAAGAGTAAATAGAAAAATAAAACCTATAGAAAAAAGCATAGGTGTTGTAAATTTGATGGAACCTCCCCACATCGTTGCAATCCAACTAAATATTTTTATACCCGTAGGTACAGCAATAACCATGGTAGCAGCAGTAAAATAAGCTTTAGTATCAACATCTAAGCCCACAGTATACATATGATGAGCCCAAACTACAAAACCCACTACTCCAATTGAGACCATAGCATATGCCATTCCCAAATACCCGAAAACCGGTTTTCTTGAAAAAGTCGAAACAACGTGACTAACTATACCAAAGGCAGGTAGTATCAAAATATAAACCTCTGGATGTCCGAAAAACCAGAATAAATGTTGAAATAAAATAGGGTCACCTCCAGCTTCTGGAGCAAAAAAAGCTGTGCCAAAGTTTCTATCAGTTAATAACATTGTTATGGCACCTGCTAACACTGGAAGTGAAAGTACTAATAAAAAAACTGTAACTAGAACAGACCAAACAAACAAAGGCATTCTGTGTAAAGTCATTCCTGGTGTTCTCATGTTAAAAATTGTAGTAATAAAATTTATGGCACCTAAAATTGATGAGGCTCCAGCTAAATGTAAACTTAAGATTGCCATGTCCACAGCAGGACCTGCATGCCCTAAAGCACTAGATAAAGGTGGATAAATTGTCCAACCTGTTCCTGCTCCTCCTTGTACAAAAGGACTTGCCATCAGCAGAATGAATGCCGGCACAAGAAGCCAAAAGCTAATATTATTCATTCTTGGGAATGCCATATCTGGAGCACCAATCATAATGGGTATAAACCAATTTCCGAATCCACCTATCATAGCTGGCATTATCATAAAAAATATCATTATAAGTCCATGAGCTGTAGTTAGCACATTGTACATCTGATAATTTCCATTGAGTATTCCATCACCTGGAGCTGATAATTCTGTTCTCATGATTAAAGACATAATACCTCCGATAATACCTGCAATAATTGCAAATATTAGATACATAGAACCTATATCCTTATGATTTGTAGAAAAAACCCATCTTTTCCAACCTGTTATGTGGTGTTCATGTTCATGTTCAATTACAGTAGATGCCATTATATTTCTCCGTTTATTTATTAGCTATTAATTCTAAATTATCTTGTTTTAACGCATATTTGACTTTTGCTTCCTCAATCCAGATGGTAAAATCTTCCTCTGTCACAACATGAATTTCAATTGGCATGGATTGATGATTTACACCACATAGTTCTGAACACATACCATAAAAAATTCCTGTTTTATCAGCTTTAAACCAAGTTTCATTTAACCTACCAGGAACAGCATCTGTTTTCACTCCAAATGCAGGAACTGCCCAGCTATGTAAAACATCTGCGGCAGTAACTTGAACTCTAACTATTTTGTTTACTGGAACTACAACCTTTGTATCTGTTGTAAGCATTCTATTAAAAGGTTTATCTTCCTCTAATTCATCTGGACTCTGTAACATGAAAGCTTCATAAGCAAAATTACCATGGTCAGGATACTCATACCCCCAATACCATTGGTAACCAATTGCTTTAATTGTAAGATCAGGCTCTGGAATAACGTCTTGTTTATAAAGTAACTTAAAAGAAGGTATGGCTATAACTACTAATATAAGAACAGGAATAGCTGTCCAAAGAATTTCAACTAAAGTATTATGAACTGTTGTAGATGGTATTTTATTTTTTTTCTCAGAATACCTATAACAAACCCACAAAATTAATCCTAAAACAAATAAAGTTATGAGTGTAATAATAATGAGAACAAAGAAATGCATATCATATACATCTTTCGCCACAGTGGTGACGGGCGTCTGAAGATCAAGTCCCCATTCTTTAGGTTTACCTTGGTCTATAATTCCAGAGTCAGCAAATAGATTTAATAAATTTAGAGGATAAATAAAAGTTAGTAAAACAAAAATTTTTTTCACTTTGAGTCTCATAGTTTACTTTCTAAATAATAGTTATTTAATAAAATAGTTCAAATTATATAAATTTCACTACTTTTAAATATAATTGCTATCATATACGACTCACATTTTCCATATTTTTTTTATTTAATTAAAAATCAGATTGTATTTAGAAAAAATCTCTCGTATTCTTAATAAAAACTTTGGTGAAATATGTCATACGATGAAAAAAAATACCTAGAAGAGCATAAGAAAACTTGGAGTACTTTTGTTAGCTATACAATAAAGACTTGCGTGATTATTACTATTTTATTAGTTTTTATGGCTTTATTTTTAACCGGATAGAAAAATTATTAATTATTACATTCAAAAAAATTTATCCAGGTAGAATTATATTAAATCTCCTAGAAAATTTAAATATAGAACAAAAAAAGGCTGTTGAGCAACTATCTGGGCCATTGCTAGTATTAGCAGGAGCAGGTACAGGAAAAACAAGAGTTTTGACCACAAGATTATGTAATATTTTGCATAAAAGGTTAGCTACTCCCTTCGATATTCTAACTGTTACTTTTACTAATAAAGCAGCAAATGAAATGAAGTTGAGAGTAGAAAAGATGTTAGGTGTTAGTACTGCAGGTTGGTGGATTGGAACTTTTCACTCTATGGGGGCAAGAATATTAAGGAAATATCCAGATATTGTAGGTTTAAAGAAACAATTTACCATAATTGACGTTGATGATCAGTTAAGAATAATAAAACAAATATTAACTTATCATAATATTGATGATAAACGCTGGCCTGCAAAATCCCTAAGCTCAATCATTCAAAGATGGAAAGATAGAGGATGTAATCCAGAAAACTCAGATGAATATGGTAAAAACTTTGCAAATAATAAAGGAGTGGAACTGTATAAGAGTTATCAAAATAGATTAAAGTCTTTAAATGTTGTAGACTACGGGGACTTACTTTTGCAAAATCTAAATATTTTTAAAAATCATAGTGATATTTTGAAAAGTTTTCAAAACAAATTTAAGTTTATACTTGTTGACGAGTACCAAGATACTAACCTTTGTCAATATGATTGGTTAAATTTTCTGGCTAAAAAATACAATAATATATGTGTAGTTGGAGATGATGATCAGTCAATATATTCATGGAGAGGAGCAGAGGTTGGTAACATACTTCGTTTTGAAAAAGATTACAAAAACTCTAGAACTATTAAATTAGAAAAGAATTACCGCTCAACTGGAAATATTTTACAAGCTTCAAATTTTCTTATATCAAAAAATAAAAATAGAATGGGAAAAAACCTGTGGACTGAAAAAGTTCAGGGAGAAAAAATTGAAATAGCTAATCCTAATAACAGTGAGGAAGAAGCAACTTATGTTAGTGATGCAATAGAAAATTTAAAAACAAAAGGAAATAAATTATCTGATGCCGCTATTTTAGTAAGAGCAAGTTTTCAAACTAGGTTTTTCGAAGAAAGATTTATTAAAATTGGACTTCCATATAAAATTATAGGTGGAACAAAATTTTATGAAAGATTAGAAATTAAGGATGCATTAGCATATCTAAGATTGTTAGTAAGCGAATTTGATGATTTGGCGTTTGAAAGAATAATTAATGTTCCAAAAAGAGGATTAGGCAGCCAATCCTTAAGAAAGATTGAAATTCTTGCTCGAGAAAGGAATATTTCTCTCTTAGCCTCATCAAGAATAATTATAAAAGAAAATGTTCTTAATGCTAAAGCTAATAATAACTTATCTAACTTCTTAAATTTATTAGAAACATGGCGAACTAAACACCGAGACCTATCAGCTGCAGAAATTTCTGAATTAGTATTAGAAGAGTCAGGCTATACAGGATATTGGCAGAACGATAAATCAGTTGAATCTGTAGGAAGACTAGAAAACTTGAAAGAATTAATTAATGCTATCTCGGATTTTGATGATCTAAAAGGATTTTTAGAACATATACAGTTAGTTATGGATAATAATAATAATAATTATTTAGACTCAGTTAATCTTTTGACCTTGCATGCTGCTAAAGGCTTGGAATTTGAATATGTTTTTCTTCCCGGATGGGAAGAAGAAATTTTTCCAAATAGACGGTCATTAGAAGAAAAATTTCTAGAAGGATTAGAAGAAGAAAGAAGGTTGGCTTATGTAGGCATTACTAGAGCAAAAAAAAAGGCGTGGATAACATATGTAAATAATAGAATAATACATGGACAATGGTTTTACAGTATGCCTTCAAGGTTTATAGCTGAATTACCAAAAGAAAACATTAATAAAGAGGATAATAATTTTAATTTTAGCACTGGTAACTTGGACTATCAAAATGATAACCTTGAAAAAGATTTTCAAAGTATTTCCACTATAACTATTGAGCAAAATATTAAATTGGGAATGAAAGTGTTTCATCAAAAATTTGGATACGGTATAGTTCAGAATATAGATGGTGATAATGCAGAAGTTAAGTTTGATAAAACTAATATTAAAAGAGTTAAAAAAGACTATCTGTCGTTAAATAAATAAAATGGATATTAATAAAAAAATTTTTGAACTAAGAAACTTAATGAAAAGTAAATCCTTAGATTATTATTTGATACCACATGAGGACGAAAATTTATTAGAATATACGCCAACAAACAAAGAGAGATTAAAGTGGATTAGCGGATTTTCTGGTTCAGCTGGCTCAATGCTAGTAGGACTAAAAAGTCTAAATCTTTTTGTGGATGGAAGATATACCATACAATCAAAGTTAGAGATGGAAGGAACTAACTGTAGTATTAATAATATCTCAAGTTTAAATGTATTAAATTTTTTAAAGAAAATTAAATCTAATGGCATAATTTTAGGATTAGACATAAATACTATTTCTGTAAGTACTTATAATTCTCTTAAAGAAGTCTGTAACTCTAATAATATTAAAATAAAGGGTTTAGATAAAAATCTAATAGATAAGATTTGGAAAAGAAATTTAGACCTTGAGAAAACAAATAAGATATTCTTTCTAGATACAAGATGTGCTGGCATAGATTTAAATGAAAAAATAAAAAAAATAATTGCCCATTTAAAAGAAAACAAGGCAGATTATTGTTACATACAAAACAGTGAGTCAATAGCATGGCTTCTAAACTTAAGAGGAAGAGACCTGAATTTTACACCTATTACTTTCTGCAACGGTTTAATAAGTAAAGATTTAATATATTTATTTTTTGAGAATGAAAAAATTCCTAAAGAGATTAAAAAAAAATTAGGAAATAAAGTTAAGATTTGTAATAAAAATCAATTAGGAAAAGCATTAAAAGCATCTAAAAAAGTAAATCCTAGAATTATAGTTGATAAAGAATATACTTCTGTCTCTAATTTAAAGATTTTATGTAGTTATACAAAGAATATTATCTTCAAAAAAGACATAATTCAAACTCTTAAAAGCATTAAGAATATTCAAGAAGTAAAGTGCATAAAAAAAGCTCATATTTTGGATGGAAAAGCCTTATGTAAGTTTTTATATTGGTTTAAAAATAAGAAAGACCCTTTTACTGAATTAGATGTTGTCAATAAGGTTGATACTCTAAGAATGGAAAATGAAGGATATATATCAAGGTCTTTTCCTACAATTGCGGGATCAGGACCAAATGGTGCAATAATTCATTATCAGCCAACTAAAAAATCTAATAGAACTCTTAAAAAAAATGATATTTTATTATTAGATAGTGGAGCTCAGTATCTTTTTGGCACAACAGATGTAACACGCACAGTTTCTAAAGGAAAGGTGTCCCAAGATACCATATTGGATTATACATTGGTTTTAAAAGGACACGTGAATGTTAATTTATCTAAATTCCCTTTAGGAGTTTCTGGTAACTACCTTGATTATTTAGCTAGGCAATTCTTATGGATTAATGGTAAAGACTATGCACACAGCACAGGTCATGGAATTGGATTTTGTTTAAATGTTCATGAGGGTCCATTCAGTATATCTACTAGAAGTTCAGATATGATTACTCATGGCATGGTATTTTCAAATGAACCTGGTTATTATAAAACAAATTGTTATGGAATAAGAATTGAAAATGTAGTGACTGCAAAAAAAATAATACTAAATAAAAAAAATTTTATAAAAATAGAAAATTTTACCTTAGCTCCTTATGAGCTGGACTTAATTGATAAATCTATACTGACAATAGAAGAAAAAAATTGGATTAATAATTATCATAAAGATGTTATAAAAAAAATATCGCCTCTCTTGCTGGAAAAAGAAAGAGTTTGGTTAAAAAAAGCATGTAAGGAGATTTTATGAATAAAAAATTAAATATTTCAATAATTTATGGTTCAACCAGAAAAAAAAGAATTGGTATTAGATTTGTAAATTATCTTGAAAATCAGATTAAGGAAAGAGGGCACAATCCTATTTTAATAGATCCAATAAAAATGTCTTTTCCTTTTCTTGATAAGAGATTTGATGATTACGATAAAGATAAATTACCAACAAATATAGGTATTGTACAAAAACTCTTAAAAAAATCACATGCCTTTATTTTAGTAAGCGCTGAATATAATCACATGCCTCCTCCTGCCATGGTTAATCTTCTTAATTTTTTTTATAAAGAATATGATAGGAAAGCTTCTACTGTATGTACTTATTCGAGCGGTGACTTTGCTGGAGTAAGAGTTCAAAGTCCTTTAAGAGCATTTCTTACTCAATTCGGTTGTCCTCCTATAAAATATGGAATGTTTCAACCTAATGTAAATAAGTTTTTTAATGAGTGTGGTATTCCTTCAGACAAAAAAAATGCTGAGGAAAGGTTTAATATCTTCTTCAACGAGTTGGTTTGGTATGCTAAGGCATATTTAAAAAGCAAGACTCTTTAATTTTCAATTATTTTTTTTAAATCACCTGAATACAATAGCCTTACATTCAGTACCCTTGCTTTTTTAAGTTTACTTCCAGGATCTTTGCCTACTAATAAAAAATCTGTCTTCTTACTCAGAGAGGAGCTTACTTTAGAACCAAAAAGGTTTATTTTATCTTGTATTTCAGCACGCGATTGTCCATCAAATTTGCCAGTTATAGCAAATGTTTTTCCAGAATAAATATTAATCATTTTTTTCTTGATATATGTTATATCAATAAAATTAATTATTTTATTTATTTCTTCTAGATTGCTAGACATAGAAAAATATTCTTTTAAACTTTTTATCATCACTTCGCCTATCCCATCTATTTTTAAAGTATTAGTATAACTATTTTTTTTGAATGCATTAACTAGTTCATGTATAGAGTTGTACTTACTAGATAACAAAATAGATACTCCCTTACCTATATGTCTAATTCCCAAGGAAAATATAAATTTATCGAAGTTAATTTGCTTAGAGTTGTTTATTGAAAAAATTAAATTAACAACACTTTTCTGCCCCCAGCCTTCCATAGAAAGTAGGTCAATGGAATTACTTTTTATTTTATTTTCTAAATTAAATATATCTGAATATTTTCTAATAAACCCTTTACTCCAAAAGGAATTTATGACACGTTCACCTAACCCTTCTATGTTGAAAGCATCTCTAGATACAAAATGATATAATTTTTTTAATAATTGCTCTTCACAAGAATCATAGTTTAAACATCTAATAACTACTTCTCCTTCTTCCTTATAAAGTTTATTTCCACAACTAGGGCACTCATCTGGTATTTTGATTAATTTACAATTTTCTTTATCTCTTTTTTCTTTTATAACACTAACTATCTTAGGAATTACATCTCCTGCTCTTTGTAAACTAACAGTATCTCCTATTCTTAAATCAAGTCTTTTAATTTCGTCCTCATTGTGCAGGGTAGCTCTGCTTATTTTGACTCCTCCTATTAGAACCGGTTTTAATGATGCTACAGGAGTAATTGAACCTGTCCTTCCTACTTGAAATATCACTTTCTCAATTTTTGAATAATTTACTTCAGATGGAAATTTATGAGCTAATGCCCATCTCGGATATCTATTTGTGGAACCTAATATTTTGTGGTCCTCAATAATATTCAATTTATAAACAATACCATCTATATCATAATTTAAAGAAGCCCTATTTTCAGAGATAAATTGATGAAAATCCAGCATGTCACCTAAACTATTACATACTCTTGAGGGCTCGTTTAAATCAAATCCATTTTTTATTAATTTTTTTCTTATCGCTTCAATAGAGTAACCTAATATATTATTTTCACTTAATACCGTATATCCAAAAAATCTTAACCCTCTAGCTTTAGTTATATAAGGATCTAATTGTCTCACTGAACCTGCAGCAGCATTTCTAGTTGTTGAAAACAGTTCTAAACCCTTTTTTTTTCTATCTGAATTAAGCTTAGAGAAAATATCTTTTGGCATAAATATTTCACCTCTTATTTCTAATTCCTTGGGAAAAGAGTCCGGTAATTTCTTTTTTACTCCGTGAATAAATTTTACATTTCTAGTAATATCTTCTCCTTTAACTCCATCTCCTCTAGTTAAGGCTATTTTTAAATTTCTGTTTTCATATCTTAAAGAAGCAGATAATCCGTCTACTTTAGTTTCTGCAAAAATTTGTGGATTTCCATTTACTAATTTACTTACTCTTTGATAAAATCTTTTTACTTCTTCTGCTTCGTAGGCATTATTTAGCGAAAGCATAGGTATTTTATGTTCTATTGTTTTGAATTTTGACTTGCTAAAGCTTCCTACTCTCAAGTTTGGAGTATCTCTCTTTACCAAGCTAGGATATTTATTTTCTAATTCTAAAAGTTTAATTCTTAAACTGTCATATTCTTCATCTGATATTTCTTGAAAATTTTTATTATAATACAGATCATCATGGTAATTAATAAGTTTCACTAACTCATTAATGAGATTAGAATTCTTTTTTTTATTAGTATTCTTACTCATAATTATAATTAATTATTTTGTAATAAATTATTAGCTACCATTTTAGCTTCTTCAGTGATATTTTCTCCCGATATCATTTTAGCTATTTCTATTGCTCTTTCCTCCCTATTTAACTTTTCTAGATGAGTAAAAGTGTTTTCTTCTCTTGTGATTTTGAATGATCTAAAGTGGTGTTTTCCCTTACAGGCAACCTGAGGTAAATGAGTTATTACCAATATCTGCTGGTATTTTGACAAATCTTGTAATCTTTTACCTATTGAAGCTGCAACTGCGCCACTTACACCAGAATCAACTTCGTCAAATATAAGTGTCTTATTATTAATACTACCTGCTAAAACTAGGTTTATTGCTAACATCAATCTGGATAGTTCACCACCTGAGGAAATTTTATGAATTTCCCCTTCAACTGTACCTTTATTTAATCTAACAAAAAAACTAGTAATATCTGAACCGCTTGCATTCCAGGAATCTTCTTCTTTCGTAAATATATTTACCCTAAACTTTGCATCCTGTAATTTAAGCGGAACCAATTCTTTGTTTACTAATTCCTCTAATACTTTTGAAGCATTTTTTCTTTTTGTTGAAAGTAGTTGACAATTATTTTTAAATAAATCTTTTGCTTTTTCTAGTTTTATTCTTATCTGATCTAAGCTTTCTGAATTTTTACTAATCAAAGTTAGTTCTTCTTCTAGTTTAAAAGCTAGAGTATTTAAAAGTTCCGGTTGAGTGTTTAATTTTCTAGCTATATTGTTTATATCAAAAAGTCTATATTCGATTTTTTCTAGTTCCTTTTCATCATATTGGAATTCATCTCTTAGCTTATGGATATTATTTAATATTTCTTTAGATTCTATTGTAATAATATTCAAAGACGAAACTATTGACTTAATCTCGTTAATATTACCTGAAGAAGATAAAATATTTTCTAATTTTCCCGCATTAGATGCTAGTGTAGAGTAATTTTCGTTATCATCGTTCAAAACAGAAAAAATTTCATTGATAGATAAAAAAATCTTTTCATAGTGATTCAAAAGATTTTTTCTATTAGACAGTTCTTGCTCTTCTTTTTCCTTCAAATTCAGACTTCTTATTAAATTAATTTTATTTTGTAGATCTTCTTCATGTATATGTTTATTTTCCTTTATTTTTTCTGCTTCAAAATAAATTTGTCTAAGTCTTTCAAAGGCCTTATATGAGTCCTTTGTTTTATTTAATAAATCTTTATAGTCTCCAAACTTGTCTAGTGTTGTTAGATGTGAAGAAGGGTCTAGCAATCCAATCTTTTCATTTTGGCCATGGATTTCCAATAATGTGGAACCTATTTCTCTTAAAAAGTTTATAGTAACTGGACAATCATTAATAAATGCTTTGCTTTTACCAGACTTATTTAAAACTCTTTTTAAGATTATTGACTCTCCTTCTATTAAATTAGAGGTTTTTAATCTTTCATATGATGGGTGTTCTTCTCTTATTTCAAATTCTATGCTTACAATTCCTTGACTTGCAGAATTTCTTAATAGACTCTGTTCTGATCTTCTTCCTAGAGCTAAGCTTAACGAGTTAAGGATAATTGATTTTCCTGCTCCTGTTTCTCCAGAAAATACAATAAGGCCTTTATCTAATTCTAGGCTTAGCTTTTCTATTAAAACAATATTTTTGATAAATATATTTTTTATCATTTATTATTCATATTATTTTCTTTAATTAGCCTGTAACTAAACTTATACCATTTACTTTTAGGAAAATTGTATCCTAAAACTCTTGCATTAATTAGTGCCTCATTTTTAAGTCCTAGGATTAAGTAAATTTCAACCATTCTATGTAGAGCCTCTGGAACATATATAGTTGTTTGATAATTATTAACTATATTCTTAAATCTCTTCAGTGCTGCTATATATTTTTCCAAAGATATATATGTAATTCCCACTCTTAATTCTCTAGCCGCCATATGATTTTCCAAGTATGTAATTTTATAGTAAGACTCTTTTGCATAATTCGTATCTGGATATCTATCTAAAATTAATTTAAAGGACTCATAAGCTAAAGTTACAGATGCTTGATCTCTTCTTACGTCTATTATTTGTTGATAATAACACATAGCTAAAAGGTACTGAGCATATGAAGTATATTCTGAAGCAGGAAATAAGTTTATAAATCTTTTTAGATTAGCTTCACTTTTAAAATATTCTCCATCTTTGTAATTTGAATAAGAAGACATTATAATAGATTTTTTAGCCCACGGAGAGTACGGGTGTTGTCTTTCAACCTCATCAAATTCTAGTGCGGCTGAAGAAAAATCTTTTTCTATTAGCTTATTTAGGGCGCTATTATATATAACTGTCAAATCTCTTTCCTGATAATTTAACTCTTCATCTTTTATTGAAGAACATGCGCTAATTATAATCAAAAAAAATATAAGAGAAGCTCTAGATAAAAAATTATTATTTTTAAATTTTGATAACATTATTTTTTAAATAAATTATACTAATATAAATAGAATATTTAGCAAAATGGAAAATGAATTTCAAAAATATTTATCTTTTGCTCATTACTTAGCAGATTGCGCAGGTAATATGCTTATTAAGAGTTATAAGACTAATAAAGTTATATTATCCGAAAAAAATGTAGAACGGAAAAAAGAATTAGTTACTAATACAGACCTACTTATAGAAAAAGAGATTATAGGAATAATTAAAAAATACTACCCTGAGCATGGCATAATAGGAGAAGAGACAAAAAGTATTAAATCATTATCTAATTATACGTGGATCATTGACCCTATAGATGGGACTAAAGCTTATGCATTAGGTTTACCAGTTTTTGGTTTTTTATTAGCACTCAGGTATAAAGAAAAAATAATTTTAGGGCTTATTGACCAACCTATTACTAAAGAAAGGTATTGGAATAATTTAAAATATTCTTTTTCAAATGGGGTAAGAATTAAAACCAGTAATTCTAAAGATATTGAAAAATCTATAGTAGCTAGTACTGACCCAAACATGTTTAAGGACTTTAATGCTATAAATAATACACTTTTCAGAAAGTTTTATTTCATGCGCTGGGGGACGGATGTATTTGGTTATTTAAGATGTGCAGAAGGAAAGATAAATGCTGTTATTGAAAGAGATATAAAAATTTGGGATGTGGCTGCTCTGGAACCTATAATAAAATTAGCGGGAGGTTTTTTAAGCACCTGGGACGGTAAAGAAATTGGTACTAATGATACAGTTTTGGCATCCGGTAATCATTACTTGCATAAGTTTCTTCTAAATAAATTGCAAAAATTTATATAAATACTATTTTAGTAGTATGAAATATGAAGAAATAAAATACGATCTTGTTATAGTTGGGGCAGGACCTGCTGGCTTATCGACAGCAATCAAATTAAAACAACTAGACAAAAAATATAATACTAGTCATAGCATATGTATTGTTGAAAAGGGAGCTGAGATAGGGTCACACATAATTTCTGGGGCAGTTCTAGAACCAAGTTCACTTGAAGAACTTATACCTAACTGGAAAAAAACTGATATACCTGTGACTACTTCTGTAAAAAAAGAAGACTTTTACTTATTGACAAAAAATAATAGTTTTAAAATACCGCATTTTATATTGCCTAAACAAATGAAAAATAATGGTAATTACATAATAAGTTTAGGAAGTTTTTGTAAATGGCTTGGATCTTATGCAGAGAAATTAGGAGTTGATATATTCCCTGGATTTACTGCTCAAAACCTTCTCTATGAGGATGATGGCTCTATAAAAGGGATAATTACTGGAGAAAAAGGTGTAGATAGAAATGGAAATAAGTCTGATCTTTATGAACCTTCAATTGCATTAATCGGTAAACAAACAGTCTTTGCTGAAGGATGTAGAGGACATTTAGGTAAAGAGCTAATTAAGAATTTTAAACTTTATGACAATCAAAAATTTCAATCCTATGCCATTGGTCTGAAGGAATTATGGGAAATAGATGATAAAATTTTTCCGAAAGGAAATGTCATTCATACAATAGGATGGCCATTAAATAATAATGCCTATGGGGGGTCTTTCTTTTATAAATTGTCAGAGAATATTGCATCTATTGGATTTGTTGTAGGTTTAGATTACCAAAATCCTTACCTAAATCCATATGAAGAATTCCAAAATTTTAAGACACATAAAGTGATGAAAAGAATATTGGAAGGAGGTAAAAGAATCTCATATGGAGCTAGAGCATTAAATGAGGGTGGATACCAATCACTTCCAAAAATGACTTTTCCTGGCGGAGCAATAATAGGATGTGACGCAGGAACGTTGAATGTTTTAAAAATAAAAGGAAGCCATACGGCAATGAAGTCAGGAATGATATTTGCTGAAGAGTTTCATAAGTATTCTCTAGAAAAAATAAAGGACAAGGAGATTAAAAGTTATGCTAATAGTTTTAAAAATAGTAGTATACATAAAGAATTGTATAAATCTAGAAACGTAAGGCCTGGTTTTAATAGAGGTCTCCTCTTTGGATTATTAAATACATTTATTGATCAGAATATTTTTAAAGGTAAAGCTCCTTGGACACTAAAACATAAAAAAAGAGATAATGAAAAAATAAAAAATAAAAAATTTTTTGAGAAAATTAATTATCCTAAACATGATAATATTATTACATTTGACAAACTCAATAATTTATCTTACTCAGGCACTAATCATAAGGAAAATCAACCTTGTCACCTGTTGATAAATGATAAAAAGCTACCTATAGATATAAACTTTAACATGTATGCATCACCCGAAACAAGATATTGTCCTGCAAATGTTTATGAAATTTTAGAAGATAACATAGAAAATGATTCCCTCAATAATAAAAAAACTTATAAGTTGCAGATAAATTTTCAAAATTGCTTGCATTGCAAAACATGTGATATTAAAGATCCTCATCAGAATATAAAGTGGGTAGCTCCCGAGGGAGGAGATGGACCTCGTTATTCTAATATGTAATAGTTAAATATAGTTAAATCTGTACAGAAGCTATTGGCTCCTGCTTAAATTTTCCGGTAGTTATTTCTCTATAATCTTTTACGGAATAGTTAGAAAAGCATGAAAATATTTTCTTCATTAATAGTTTATTAATTTCATGTCCCGGACATCTTGCCTGAATTGAACATTTAAGATTATAATTTGATAAAGATAAATCTCCTATCATATCAAGTACTTTATGTTGAACAAACTCTTTATTATTTCTTAATCCACCCTCATTTAAAATATTTTTATTTTTAATTACTACAGCATTTTCTAGAGAACCTCCCTTCGCTAAACCTAAGTCTTTCATCATCTTAATATCTTCAAAAAAGCAAAAAGTTCTAGCTTCTAAAACTCCTCGATAGACTTCCTGCGTAGTATTTCCTAAACATAGGTTTTGTGTTTTAATCGGTTCTGGAAAATCTATAGTGCAGTCAATTGAAAAACAGTTAGATGGTGATATTTTTATAAAGCTATTGCCTTTAATAACTTCAAGATTTTTTTTTATGAATAAGTATTTTTTATATCCTTCTCTCTGAATATTTATTCCTGAATTTTTTATAATTGCATCAAATCCTTTAGCAGATCCATCAAGTGCAGGTATCTCAGATGAGCTTACTTCAATAATTATATTGTCTATATCATTTCCTTTTATAGCTGCCAGTAAATGTTCTACAGTAAATATTTTAAAAGACGAGTCGAAGCTTTCTAGAGTAGTACATAAGTTGCTCTTTGATATAAACTTGAAATCAGCAGGTATTGTTTTATATGTATTTTTAAATTTTCTAATAAACTTCACACCTGCATCGACTTTAGCTGGTATTAATCTAACATTACATAACTGACCTGAGTGAAGACCCTTTCCTTCAAAGACTATCTCTTTTGCTATTGTTTTTTGAAAGACATGATTATTCATAAAAATATATTAAACATAACCTGCTAAAAAACTAGTAATATTTTATTACAATTATTACAAAATATTAATCTCTATTCCTTTTTAAAAATGAAGGAATATTTACATTGTCTTCCTCTTGATAATTATCATATATTTTACTTTGGTTATCAAAAAAAGAATTATTAATATCATTTTCAGTGCTTTCTATAAAAGAAGGCTCTTGTTTTTCTAATACTTTATTATCAATAATATCTTGATTTTCTTTAACAAAATTCTTTTTAGAATTTTTTGATGCTTCAAAAGATTTATTGGCTACTCCACTTACCAATGATATTGCTTTCGATCCAGCATTTAGTGCTTTTTCTTTTACATTAGATAATTTAGATATGAGGCTACTATTAATAGTTTCACTCTTATCTAGTTTATCGTTATTTTCATGCAAATTGGCATTAAGAACATCTGCCTCTGCAAAAGGGTCTGTTGACTCTTTCGGAATATCTTTAGGTATTATTTCTTCATTTGGAATGAAGTAGTTTTCATTTTCAGTTAATTCTGATTTTTTATCATCTGAAACTTTATTATTATTTTGTAATAGTTCTTCGGTATTATCTTTTGATAAAAAATCTTCTAAATCACCTTGTTTAGTATTTTCATTTTTACCAAAATCGGCTTTTATAGTATTGGATTGTTTCGTTACATTTTTACCTGCAACTAACCTTGGTTTAATAAATGATTGATAATCCTCTTTATTTTTTTCAAAATTATTTTCATCAAGAATTTTTTCTTTGGAAATTCCTGATGCCAATAAAGATACTCTTATTTTACCATCTTCAATATTCTCAACAGTATTACCAACTATTAGATTGACATCTTCTTTACACTGTTTTTTTATATGGGCAGCTATTTCATCAATCTCATATAATTTAACATCCTCACCTCCTGATATGTTAATAATAACTCCTTTTGCATTAGATATAGATGTATCATCTAGTAAAGGATTAGAAATTGCAAGTTCAGCTGCTTTAATAGCCCTATCTTCACCATCAGCTTCTCCTGTTCCCATCATTGCCTTTCCCATTTCCAACATAACTGTTTGTATGTCTGCAAAGTCAAGATTGATTCTTCCCTGCTTAACAATTAAATCAGTCACTCCCTTAACTCCATTATATAAAACGTCATCAGCCATTCTGAATGCATCTGTAAAAGTAGTATCCTTATTAGCAATTCTAAATAAGTTCTGGTTAGGAATAATAATCAAAGTATCAACTGACTCTGTTAACTCTTTAATACCTTTATCAGCTATTTTCATTCTTCTAATACCTTCATATTCAAATGGTTTGGTCACGACTCCAACAGTCAGAATTCCTCTTTCTCTTGCCGCTTCAGCTATTACTGGCGCTGCTCCAGTTCCAGTTCCTCCTCCCATACCAGCTGTTACAAATAACATATGGGTTCCTTCTAATTGTTCTAATACACTAGCTAAAGACTCGTCAGCTGCTTGTCTTCCAATCTCAGGTTTTGCTCCTGCTCCTAGTCCTTTAGTTAGCTCTGCACCTAGCTGAACTTTTCTTTCAGCTAATGAGCTTGCTAAAGATTGTGCATCAGTGTTTGCCACTAAAAATTCTACACCTTCTAAATGTGCTTCAATCATATTATTTACAGCATTGCATCCAGCTCCTCCTACACCTATAACTGTAATTCTTGGTTTTAATTGCTCGTTAGTTGGTTGTTTTATATTTAAAGTCATATTCAATTCTCCTTATAGTTAAAAAAAGTTTTCTGCTAACCAGGTCTTAATATTAGAAAGGCTAAGCTTTTGATCAGCACCTTCTTTATTTTTTAAATAATTTTTTTCCTCCTTTTCGTTAAAATTAATATCTTGTTGCAGTAGTCCTGCAACTACTGCATAAGATGCATCAGTATTATTAAAAAAATTAAATCTTAATTGCTTAGGTATTCCTATTCTTGAATTATATCCAATTATATCCTTTGCTAAAACTAATAGACCGTCTATTTGAGCTGCTCCTCCTGTAAATACAATAACTCGTCCTATAGAATTTATATATCCTGACTTATTTAATGTAGATTGTACCCATTCTAGTATATTAGATATTACTGGTTTTGTTATCTCTAGGACTTCTCTTTTGGTAATTTGTATATAGTCATCTGAATTATCTGAATTGATTGATGGTATTTCTAAAAAAA
>MDTB01002352.1_pt1 | contig 20703 bp, 24 predicted proteins | sample 811161 | NCBI WGS metagenome assembly MDTB01 (sample SAMN05326650, study PRJNA326480) | marine metagenome | isolation source: seawater | place: Mediterranean Sea | collected 2009
CTCTTGTAGAAATATTAGCCGCAGCACACCCTCTATTATGAGCAGCGCCATCTTCAGTTAACGTACCAGTATTACTAGAACCATCAAAAAGCGTTACTGTTGGAGTTGCTCTCATTTCTGTGGGAAATCCAACCGCGCCAAATGCTTGATTAGCATAAACTGAACGGAACATAGCAACAGCACTGTACCCAGACCCAAAACCTTTGCAGGAAATAAAATACCTTTGACATTTAGCCAACGTAGTTCCGTAGTCCTCATGCTCAAATGGCGTAGCTACATCTCCAATTTCAAGCTGAACCTGTGCCAAGTAAAAGTTATTGCTTGTACTATCCAGCCAGTTTACTTGATTGGATGTGGTATAATGCGCTGCATTAGAAGACCAAGTAGCATTTGTACCATTTCCATTCGAGCCAAACGCAAGATTAAACGCAAGCTGAAACCCTAATTGATTGTTATTAACAAATGCCCCGCCTGATGCTGTAATAAATGATGTGCTACCAGCGGTTGGAGTTATTGTAATTGTTTTCTTTTCCCAAGTGTTTGCACTGCTAATTGTGTACTCATTAGGAATTATATATCCTGTGTTATACGCTTTATATAAAGCTACTGTGTATGTTCCAGTTTTGTTAGACTTAACCCAAAACGAGAGCGTTATTGTTTTTGCGGATGATGTTCCATATTGTAGCGGTTGAAGATTTTGCGCCTCTATATTTTGGTAAATAACAGCATACTGACCAGCCGCAATGCTCGTATCAGCCGTAGTGCATTTAGCAAGAAACGAATAACCTGTTCCTGTCGGTGTATCAGTTGATTGTTCAGAAGTAACCGCACCGTCATTACTCAATAACCAACCCCACCTATCAACCGTATTTACCGTATTATTTACACCGGCTGTAGCTGCGGTCTGTCTTTGCCAACATTGAAAATCGCCGTTAATGATGAAATTTCTGCTAGACAAAACTTGGTCAGTGACCTTCGGTACAGTGACTGCTTCGCTTGCAATCTGGTTAGTGCCAATAGTGCCAAGTGCCATTAGGTAATCTCCAGTACAGACACTGTTACATCAGCGGCACTTGCCTGACTGGCTGTTATTCTAAGAACATCGGATGCATTCATAACAATTTTCTGGTCGCCGCCGACAGCAACCAAACTGCTTCCAACAGGCACTATGCCATTCTTTACAATGTGTACGTTATCACCGTCATTGTTTATTAGCTGGATGTTAACGGTGATAGAGACTGTAAGTATGTTAGCAACATTCAATCCGATTATTGTTGTTTCGGTTGAAGAGGGACAGGTGTAAACGTCTGCGTTTGAAGTCCCTACAGCCGTGTCAGTAAATGTCTTAAATGCGTTTGCCATTTTCCTATCCTAGAGCTATCGCAAATGCCAGCGCATTTGGGTCTGTTTCAGTTACGTTTTGAAACGATAAAGTGCCGGCGCCGTTTGTTGTCATCACCTGACCATTTGTACCATCTGTGGCAGGTAGAGTAAATGTGACATTAGAAGCCACAGTTGCTGGCGCTTGTAGTTTAACAGAGTGGCTATCGTCGTCGTCCTGAAACTTTAGAACATCAACGCCGCTTGTCCCGTCGGCAAACTCTTTTAAGTGACTAGCCAATTCTCTGAAGGCGTCGTTAACTTCAGACGGCATCATGGCCTCGCTTGTGCGCACGTCGCCAATTACAGTGTTGTTAGCGGCAGTTGCGTCATATTCCGTCAGCTTATCGCGTGCCATAAAAACCTCCTATGCGGATGCCCCGTAAAAGTTGCTTAAAGATAATGCGCCATTTGCTGGCACAGATGTATTTCCGGCAACGGTTATAGAACTGTTACTAGTTGTACTGCCACCAACGTAAACGTATATTACCGCCCATCCAGAAGACGGGCCGCTGCCAACCGTCCTAATAACCTGACCAGAACTTACGCTGAGAGTGTCCGTGGCTGAAGTCGTGGTGTTGTAACCTACAGGTAGACTGTGTGAGCGAACCTGACTACCGTTTACATACATAGTGACAGTGGCTGTTCCGCTGCCTTGTATGTAATAGGCGACATAATAATTGTAGGTTCCAGTTTGGTTAACGGTAAAGTTTCTATCCATAGTAATTGTGTTACCGTTGTCACCCCAAAGCGCTTGAGTGTAAAGACGACCAAAAGTATTTATCTGTGGGTCATAACCACTAATGGCGGGGTATCTAGCGTTAGCGGAGTTACTGCCGCCAAGACTAGATGCGGTGACAGCCAGTGAAGTCGTGTTTGGCACAAGCGAGCCGCCGCTGTAAAACTCAGACAGCGAGTGGGGCTGATTGTCGCTAAACTCTGTGCCTAAGTCGCTTAGGCTTATAGCTCCAGACGCTTGCAGGGTCATTAGATAGTTCCATAAGCTGTTACGTTTCCAATTACGGTCAGGTCACCCGCGCTAGACAACTTCATGGCGTCTGTGCCGCTATATGTAAAAAGCAGATTGTTTGAGCCGTCCATTGTTATTGTCCAGTTGCCAAAGTTAACTGCGCTGCCCCAGCTTAACACGCCAGCGCCGTTTGTCTGCAAAACCTGATTTGCAGATCCGGCACCGTCGGGCAAGGTCAAGGTGGTGTTTGCAGTAACAGAAGATGGCGCTTGTATTTTAATAGAGTGGCTTTTGTCGTCGTCATGCAAGTTTAGCACGTCAATGCCAGCCGTGCCGTCTGAAAAGTCCTTGAGGTGCGCCATTTGCTCTCGGATGGCGTTGTTTATGTCACTAGGGACCATCACGCCTTCTGACAGGTTAATGCTGTCTATGTCGGTGTTAGAAGCCGCTGTTGCGCTATACTCGGAAATCTGTGTTTTTGGCATTCTGTTCTCCGTTAATCCTTAGCTAGTTATAGCATAATTCTAGCGCACGCGCACCGCACGGCCATCCGGCATAAACGCAATTACTTGATCGACGCCCTGACTGTTTGTGATTGTCTCGTACCTAACGCCGTCATCCGCTTGGGCTTGCTGGATCATTGGCCCCGCTTGCTGAGACAGAAGGCCAGCGGTTGCTGGCGAGCGCATAGTTGCTCCAGCGCCTTGCATTAGACCCGGTATGTCGCGCCCAAATTTTCTTGTGCCAGCCAAGATAGCCTGACCTAACGGGGAATAAACCGCCCCTGTTCCGCCTGCCACTAATCCTGTTGTGACAGGGTCTAAAAAAGCACCACTGCCAAGCGTACCCATTGTAAGCGCCAAACGACCTGCTGTTCCGCTGTCAGGCACTTTTGTGCCTATAACGTCTGCGCCAGTTTCTGCGAGCTGCTGCATACGCCCCTCGCCCTTGGCAAGCACGGAAGGTGATCGCCGTGACTGCGCGTAAACTTTTTCTAGCAATTTTGCAGGGGTGACTTCACCAGCCATACCCTTTGAGGCGGCGGCCATTTGCATAGGCTTGAACCTAGAATATGCCGCGTCAATGTTGGCGAGCTTTCCAGCTTTTTCAGGATTAAACTTGCCAAGCGTCCTTGTCAGCTCCTCAGCCGCATCGCTCAACGCCTCGCCCAGCTCACGCTGATAGGCGTCTTGTGAAGTCATAAATTTATATGCCCTCTGGCGTAACGCGCTCTGTGCCTCTTTGAAGGCAGAGCCGGTAAGCCTTCCATCCTTCGCCCTGTCACCAAGCTCTTTCATTATTATTCTGGAATATACGCCAGCCTCTTGCTTGGGTAAGGTGGCGGCAACGTCAGGTATCTGGGTAATGATCTGATTTGGAGACGGTATGTTAACGTCGCTCAAAACGTCGTCGTATGCCTTGCCAATTATATTTTGGGCTTGGATATATGCGTCACGACCCTTTACGCCCTTTGGCAGTTTTTCCCCAAGTGGGGCTAGAGCCTCATCGTATGATGCCCTTTCAAATCCAGTAACGGCTCGACGGCGAGCGCCACCAATCAAGAAGTCAAGAACCGGAAGGCCAGCCAGACGCTCCTCAACGCCACCAGTTATCCCGCCAAACTTTTGCCCGACTGTCAGAGGCACGCCCTTTTTAATAAGCTCTGCGGCTCCTGCGGTAACGGCTGGCGCTGCTTTTTGCAGCCCCGCGCCAAGCGCACCGGCTATTGCCATTGATTCTGGCACATCGCTCATTTCTTCTGCCGCACCCGCGCCATATAGGGCGCTTGCACCCGCCACCTGAGCTGGTTTGCTTGTCGCAATCCTTGCTGCTTTCGGTGCAGCCGTAGCAATTTTCTGTCCAGCCTGAGCAGCCTTTTGAGCCGCAAAATCGGCTAATGGCTTATTAATCATTTCGGCACCCTTGACGATGCCTTTACCAGCAAGTTTTGCCACACCCATTGGCATAGCTATAGAAGACGCAATCTCTGAGCCGTAAGCCGTTTTCGGGTATTCTGTGCGAAATTGGTCAAGCTCCTTGCGAACCTGATCCCGCGCCTGCTTGTATGTTTGATCGCCTAATATGCTTCTGATAAATCCTTCAGCCTCGTCAGCCGTTCCAAACGTAATGCCCTGACCTATTGATCGGGCAAGGCCAGTGGCAAATTCTATCGGGTCAAACCCGCCGACTGATGGCGTTGATTTTGACGCCTGTCCAGAAGACAGATTTGCTATTTCTTCTTGAGTTGCTTCGCGAATACCCATATCAATCTACCGCCAATACTTTGCCTTCAGGGGTTTTGTAATAAGACACGCCGCCTGTCCTCTCCATAAACACTGACCCCTTTGGAAGCTGGTCAATTCCAGACGGCTTCATTTTTTTCTGCATATAATCAAAAGCGCCACCAGATTGCGCTTTCATGCTCTCTATTGCTGTCTTTCTGGCAACTCTCTTTTGCTCTATAACAGCCGCGCTTTCTCCGGGTTGCGGAAAATATTTTAAGTCTTCATTTTTAAATTCTGTATCAGAAATAGCGGCACCTGATTCCTTACGCAAAACAGCAGTAATAAAATTCATTTTTGCCGCTAAATACTGTTGACCGGCATCAGATAGCGCAGAAGCCCTAATTGCTAAGGGTAAATTGCTGGCAGCAAAGTCTCTCATATTGGCCGGATCATAGCCCCCAGCCGTGACATTTTCAAATGTTGATGTAGATTCAATCATTCTATTGGTGAAGGCTCCGGCTAGTTTTTCGTCGTTATTAAATTTTGGCGCTTCTTCCCCGATAACTTTTTCACCCGCCTCAACCCCTTCTGGGACAGGAAACCCTGTTAAATCCATACCCGGAATTGTTACCGTTGTTACGGTGCCGTCTGTTGCAGTTCTGGTTTCTGGCCTTGGTTGAGACAGCCGCTGCCAAGACATACCATAAGCTGCTTTTTGAGTAGGCGAGGCGGTGCCGTTAGCAACCTTTGGACCTAAATTTAAAACATTATTGCTGTCTTGAGCTGTAAGGCTAGTCCCCTTAAATCCTTGACCGGCCTTTCCCAACTCAGTTTTTATTTTTGCTTCTTTTAAAAGTTTGTCTAACCCTGCCGCTTTTTGAGCGGCGATGCGATCTTCAGCAGCGGTGTAAGCCTTCATACCAGCAGTACCCATGCGCCCCAAGACCTGCCCAAGAGTAACCGGACGGTCTTGCCAACCCGAAGCCTCAAACCCAGCGGCAGCGGCGTTAAGCATACCCTGAGCGCGTGGCTGCATTAGCTTCTGCTCAAATGTCATACCTGCTGGCCCACCCGCTGCCGCTTCAGGGGTCGTCAAGTTGACCTGACCAGCGGCAGGCGTCATGCGCGAAGTTTGAGCTTTTCTTAAAATTTCTTGCATCATAGGCGACAGTTTTTGATTTGCGGTTAATGAAGACTGCGGCGGTTTAGCACCGGGCAGAAGCGCCATAGGCGGAACCTGTCCATCAGGAAGCTGAAATGGCCGTCTCATTGTTGCGTTTGGCAAGGGCGCTCGACCTTGCAGTAATCGATTAAATCTGTCGTAAACGCTCATGCTCTACCCCTAACCTAAAAGACCCGCTAACGCGCCAAGGCCCGCGCCCATACCGCCGCCCATGCCCGGTATCATTCCAGCAAGTTGCGCCCCACCTAATGCGCCACTGAGAACATTTCCGGCCTGATTGCGGAAGACAGGTCTGGTGCTTTGCCCACCGACAGTACCGCCCTTAACGGTTGCCATGTAATTAGCCAGAGCAAGTTGAGGCTGTTCTTGCTCAAAATTAAAGCGGTCAATGTCAGCTTGAAGCTCTGCCTGAGATTGTGCCTCTCGCGCACCGCCCACACCGGCCAAAGTATTAAGGTCAGCAAAACCAAACTCGCGAGCCGCAGGAGCTTGCGCAATGGCGTCTTGCTGCGCTTGGTATGCCATAGGGGCCAAAGCTGCGGCAAGAGCGCCCTGTTGGTATCCTGAGCCATATCTGCCCGCCTTTGCAGCTTGAGCCTCTACAGCCTCAATTGCAGGTCTAAACGCAGCTTGTTGGAGTGGGTTCGTCCCCATAAGGTTCTGCATAACCGCGTTTTGCACTGCGGGTATGAACGGGCTGCCGTCTATTGCCCTTTGACGAGTAGCAGAAAGAGCCATTTCACTTTCTGGGCTAAACCCTACGGTCGTTTGACCGGGGTAATAAGATGGTTGATTGCCGTAAAGGTTTTTTGCTTCAGATAAGCCATACTCCAAAAACGGTTGCGCGTATGCCGGTGCGCTAGTCGTCTGGGTAATGTTTCTAGTGTTTCCGCCGCCGCCTTTACTCATCTCTCAATTCCTTTGTTAAAACCACCGACGATGCGGTGTAATCTTTAAGCTGGCGTTTCCAGCCCATCCTGCCGTTAATCTCCATTGCGTAGCACCCAAGGCTCTTAGCCCAAATCGCAATAGACTTTTCAGCCTCAATTAACTCGTTTAGTTCTCCACCAGCTAACCATATTCGACAAACCGACCGCTGGGGATAATCCACTATTTCGGTTATAATACACGATTTTTCTAAAGGATGTAACTGGGCATCCCCAAGAGCCACCGCACCAAAAACATCTTCCATAGAATGCGTACCGCCGGAGTACGCCAAAGCCTCACTAATCCATTTGTGGCACCTCTGCCACTGTTCTGACAATCTGTCCTCAGCCGACAATAAAGTAGGCGACGTCAACGTCATGCCCGTAGTTCCCGTGTTCAATTATCATTGTGCCATCAGTGCTAGTGCTTTTTACAAAAGGGTTGCTATGCTCAAGCGTCTCGTTAAACCCCGTAAAAAAAACAATGCTCTCGACGCTGTACCTTGGGTCACTAACAGTAGTGCTAGTTGTGCCATTTCCAAGCGTGGTGTACCCAATGCTGTTCAAGCCGCCATCAACAGTTCTATTTAAAACCTCAGCCACCTCTCTTGTCGTTGCGGTAATTGGGTTTAAAATGCGAAAGTTAGCTTTTCTCTGTGCAGTTGTCATCTTCGCCCAATCTGCCTTGCCTCAACATCAATGCCGACAGCCTTGCTCCAACCACCACTAAAAATAGCTTTTGCTCTGTGGTATCTGCCCTGCGCTCTAAACGGGGCAAAGCCGGAAGTGTTTGGTATTGCAACGCTCCCATATTGATGGGTGGCTGCCTGCGTGTCTCTTGTGCCAATAGAAATCTCAACAGAGCCATCTTCGTAATATGGATAGACCCTAGTGATAATAGAGTGCTTGCCCATGCTTAATGGTGCTTCTGATGTTTCAATAGTGCCGGACAACGGGCTGCCAGAAAAAGTGTAAATTTTATTGCCATAAGCTCCGCCAAAGAAATATTGCCCGCCCTTAAATGTTCTGCTGTCTAGCTGAATAGAAAGGCCATCAACAGTCGCGGACAAATTACCAAGGCCATCAACTGTGTATCCAGACGAAAACAGTGGAGATAACAGGTCTGCCTCAACTTCCGCCAATGACCATTTATTCAAAACATAATTATACATAATTATTTTATCTGGCTGGCCTGTCGGGGACTGTGTGCTTGTGTAGCTCCACATAGCAACTTCGTTTAGAGGGTCAACGTGAGAACTCATACGAAAATCATAGTTACTATCAAAGTCCTTCTTAAAAAATTCATTCACTTTTTCTGAACCAATACTCACCGTTTTTTGCCCGTCGAATGCGTAAAAACCGTCTGAGGCCAAGAAGAAAACAAGGTTCCCTGAGTTACAGACAGAGCCACTAAACGCACACCCTCTTTCAGACACGACTTTGTCAAATTGCCAAATCAAAGGCGGCCCCGCATAGGTGGCTCGGTAGATAGCTCGCTCAGTTAGAATGGTGCAATATTCACCTCCAACCATTCCAGTAATAGCGCCACTATCTGGTAGATCTTGAAAGTCAGCTTGATCAACTCCAGAAGTCCAACTGGTTATGTTATTAAACCCTGACCATTGGCACCGGAAAGGTATTCGGCCAGATCCGCTATCCACATTAGCGGCCCACACAAAATCTCTAACAACCGCTAAAAAATCAGCTTTTGGCGCGTTGGTCAGATCTGCGAATGCCGAGCTGCTACCTAATTGAAACGACTGAATTGTCTCGCCGACCCCTCCAGCGCACAAAACATAATTCCCAAACTGGGCAAAACGCCATTTTTCTGTGTCGGTTAATGTATAGCCGCCACCCTTACCAACAGCATCTAAATTGTTTGTTGACGAGTTATGGAGGTAAAGATTTGTAGCGTCACCAGCAAATAACTTGGTATTAGACGCGGCATCTTTAGCGGCAAAAATACCTTTAATTGTGCCGGTGGCTGCATTTGAATACGGCACAAACCCGTTCATTGAATGGTATCCGTTAGCGGCAGGCAAAACATTTGTTGCAACCGTAACACCGGGGTTCATTATGTCGGCTTGATCTGGTAGCCATTCGCCAAACTGTATCATTGATTTGCCCAAACCTCATTGCCTAAAGTAACGTCTGTCCACACCTCTGAACCTAAAGCTACATTTGTCCAGACCTCATTGCCTAAAGCAACGTCCGTCCAATCCTCTCCCAAAACCTTGCCCGTAGCTGTTGCTAATATATTGTTATTAACAGATGAGGCCATAGAAAACAACGCGACCGCAGATGCGGATGTTGACATAGAAACATTTTCTGCGGCGCTCACAAGACGGATAAGGGAAGCTAAAGCCGACGTTGTCAGGACTAAGCTCTCACTAGCAGAAGCTGACCTAACGCGGAATAAAGAGCTAGATTGAGTTACTGCTAGGTTAATAGCCGCTGTAGCCGCCCTAATTGGCTTCATAGAAGCCGTAACACCAGCCGCGCCCACAACAGACGCTTGCACAGTCAGCTCTCTTATAGCGGACAGCGTTCCAGTTATTGATATGGACGCAGCGCCGTCGGTCGCGTGAAGCGTTACCTGATCTAGCTGCTCTAGGTTTAGGCCATAAACATCAAGCGCGTCTAGCCCGCCCCATGTGTCTAGTTGCTCAAGAGAGGCCACAGTCTAAACCTATGCCGCTGTAATGTCTAAGTCACCGGCATTAATTTTCAGAATATCACCCGTGTCTATGAGCTTGCCAGTTGAAAACGCTCCGTGGATCAAAAGGTTTCCGCTGGTGCTTGCATCAAACAAACCGAAATGCGTAACGGTCCCCCAAGACGAGGTAGCGGCTGCAAACTGAACAGCCGCCGTGTTGTCGGCAGTCCCAGAAACAGCAGCATCAAAAGCTATCGTCTGTCGCGCATAACCATTACCTGATAATTCGGTTCCGCTGTTGTTGTCATTAAATGATCCAGTTGATAGCCCAATGTAAACTGTTGAAGGCATTGTGTATGCCCCAGTCCCAAGAATATGATCAAGGATCTCATTTTCTAGGTAATCGCTCATAGCGCTCATTTTATCTCTCCGCCGATTGGGATTGTCGTTGATAGATACTATTCATTTGAATACTGCCAGTCCCGTAATGGGCGCGTTGCTCGTCTATCTTTATTTCTTCCATAGCTTTTTCAAATCTAGCCATATATTGAGCAGCCCTAGTTTCGTCCAAAAGGTATGCGTATGCTTCGGCTAATGCGCCGTAAAGATAAGCGTCTGGGGAACGAAGCAAAATGTTATTACTTGGGTTTGATGCTGATAAAGGGGTCACACCGCCAATGTAAATAATTTCCATTTCGTATGTACTGTCTGGCACCGGTCGCATTTTCATTTCAAGTCCGACGATGCTAAACCCCCTTGGTTTGCCATTTCCATTTGACGGATATTGTTCGTCCAAAGAAGCGGGGCTATGATATTTTAAAACAGTCAAAGGAGACGTGTTTAGTTTTACTTCGCGCACCTCTCTAAAGTCAGACGGCAAATAGATGTATTCATCCCCGACAACCAAATTAGCTACAGATCTTTTTTCCTGCGATCTTGTCTCAAGCTCTCTACTAAGGCGAGCCTCAGCCAAAGTTATAAAATCGGGGATTTGAGCAGATAAATCGCTTCTAGCTAAAAAATTAGCTATTCCGGCTTGGAGATCTGTGTAGGTGGTTATCGCCATTATACTTGCCCGCCGCCTGTTCTAAAGTCTCGGTTCTCACTATTGTTTAGCCACGCCTTCCAACCCTTTGGGTTTTCCTGCGGTGTGCCAAGCGTCTCAATCAGGTGATTATACACCACATTTGGTATCTCCGCCACATGCTGTACATGACGCTGAGTATTGCCTGTCATAGAGCCTTTTGAATAGTCGTTATTCATTTGCCGGTTTAATTTTACCAGCGTGTCAAAGTGTTGCGTCGTCTCAATGACGTCAGTCCCGTCAGACCGTTGATCCATTACCACTTCTTTTCTGGTGTTGGGGTCTGTGTATAAAACTCGCTTCATGTAATCCCTCTTAAAAGAGAGGGGGCAGTTGCCCGCCCCCTCAGACTTATTATGATCCGTTAAGATCAAAAATGCCTGAATGCGCTTTTGGCGCAGTCGGCTTGAGAGCCCATTCTGAAACCAGATGGCTTGTCTTGGCGTCACCGTCCTGAGAAAGTTCCTGCTCAAGAAAGTTACGTCCGCTCAATGTGCAGACTGACACAAAATCTGGGTCAATCAAGAACACACGGTCGTTACCCATCAAACGAGATGGGACAGCTTCTACGGTGCCAAAGTCTGTAAGGAATACAGAAGTCGAGCCAACGTAAGTGACTTCCTTAGCGGCAGTCATGTTTACGTCGTTTGACACCAAGTTGCCTGACGCTGACAGGTCAGAGAAGTTGGCACGGTTTGTGGCGCTTGCCACCATTAAACGAGGGTTGCCTCCGTCAGTCCAAGCATCCTGCATCCCATCTTCGATGAGGGCAAGTGTCAACGGACGGGCGGTTCCTGCTGTAATGGTGTTGGTTCCTAAGCCGTTAGCAAAGGCACCTGAACCGGCACCAACACTACCGTTGGTTATCCAGCAAGACAGCGAAGCTGATTTGCGTGGGTCTGAACCGTCGCGTGCAACGTCTGTGTCACCGATTGCTTTTTCGATGTCACGGCGTAACTCAAGAGCCTTCAAAACCTTTTGGTAATTATGCTCCCGCTCGCGTCCAGCGGTATCAACTGATTCAAGTGTACCGGACGTTGCAAAAACTTTCTTTGAGATCTGATGGTAATTACCAATTCTCGCAGTTGGTGTTGCCGCAGCGGTCGAAGTTGTTGCTCCCTCATTATGGTAGTTTGTGGCTGAGGCCGAAGTCAATTCTTGGACTTGCCATTCCACAAAGATACCGTTTGAGGTTTCTTTTTTCACATTGGAAAAAATTGGTGTTTCTGCCGGATCAATCCGGTAGATTATGTCAGCGAGCTGTTCGCGCTCACCAACGGCGTTTTGGGTCGTAAAGACGGCCATTTTTTTGCTCCTTCGGGCTTATCTGCCCATTAGAAATTCAACAGCGGCATCCACGGTTCCAGCGTTTTCAAAACGCTTTTTCGCTTCCTGCCGAGAACGGGAAGCAACTTCACGCTTGGTCTTAGGGCGTCCTGCCTTAGCCATTTTTGGTGCCTGTCTTGCCTTCTTCTTAGCAGCGGGTTTCTTCAATTGAAGGTTATCCCACTTCCAAGCCTTGTACAAAAGTTCGATTGCCCGTGCGTCAGACGCATTTTCAATCTCCTCTTGTGAGAAGCCAATTCGGCGTTGTGCATACTTTATGATTTCCTGACGCTCGCTTTCACGGGTTTCGTCATTCTGCCACGAAGGTATGCGATTAAGCATATCGGCACGTTGCGTGTGCAGGTGTTTCTTCAACTCCTTTTCACGGTCAACTGCCTGCTCCTGAGCTACACGCTGCCTTTCGGCATCGACATTTTTCTGCTGTTCTTTGTACTGGTCGTACTCCGCCTTGGCTAAAAAAAGGTCACGCTCACTCATTGTTTCGGCTAATGCTCTCCAGTCAGGTTCCTGCTCGGTTGTCTGCTGGATTTGGGCGCTCAACTGATCAAGTTGCTGCGCGTAGTAGTCTCTGGCCTGCTTTGTTTGAGCCGCTTCGGCCTCAAAGGCTTTCCGTTGCTCGGCAAGTTCCATCGACTTCCTAGTAAAAGACTGCTGTCTCTGATACCCGTTTCGCAGCTCGTCTAAGTCTACCTCTACTTCTTCACCGTCAACTTTGACTGTGTAGGTTGCTTGAGGCTCTTCCTCGTCTGCGTCGTACTCATCATCGTCATAGTCTTCTTCGCCTTCACTGGCATCATCATCAACATGGTCATCTTCCGGCGTCTCATCGACGTGATCGGTTTCTACCTGCGGTGCCTCTGCCTCTGGCTGTTGAGACGCCTCTTGCGTCTCAGTCCGCTCTTCCGTTGCATTATCCGTTGGGGGATTGCTTAGAAGGCTAATTGCGTCATTCATTGAAATATCGCCGGTTCCTGCTGGATTATCGGACATAATTAAATCACCTTAATTTTGTTACAGTTGCCCGCCGCCTGAAATCGTCAAGCTGCGCTTCGGCTAACTTACCACTTTCTATAACGCTTTGAAAATACCCCTTCAAAGCGGCAAGAGATTGAGACAAAAAATATACCCTCTCTCTGTTGTCTGTGTCTTTAACGTCGCTGTTTTTCCAAGCCGCAGTAAACTGTTCATCCAGATAATCAAACGCCTCGTTTAACAACTCATTGCGAAGCAGCGCTTCAGCCCTCTCGGCTCTGGCCTGCTTGTCCCTTACTTTTCTTTCATCCATTCCCTTTTCCTAAGATAGTAATGTGTACCCCGTTAACTTTGGTGGCTTATTAAAGAACTCTGGATATGTCGCGCCCCGCTTTCTAAATGCAGTATTGGCATCCGCAAAATCTTGTGGAGAGCCATAGCCCGCGCCGTAACGCTGTTGAAAATCTGACAGACCTGTCGGCGCAACATCAAGCAAGCCCATTCTTGCATACGCGCCATCTGCCGGAGCGTCAACACTAGCTACGCTGGCGTTATCCAAACGGCAAGCCTGCAAATCTTCATCAAATATGTAACCCTCGTCACATTGCCCAGTTGCTGGGTTTACCGGTTTAACATCTTCGCCGCCCATATCTGGGTCAATAAATCCAGTTCCTTCGACACCCTCGACAGGGATGCCGGTGTAAACCTCACCGAAACCAAACGGGCCTTTTTCAAATGCACCCATCACACGACCGGTGCTATCTAAAACAGGACGGCCACCGTCTTTTAATGCCTGCCTAATATTGTTAGCGAAATACGAATTAATTGGCCCAAGTTTACTACCAAGAAAACTTTTGTCATTTTCGTATCCAGAAATTCGGTTGTCTAGTCGGTCGATTGCCATATTGGCAAACGCCGTCCGAGTTGGGATATGATCCATCCAAGTCGAGTAGCTCGGAACACCAAGCAACCCACTAAAGCTGCGGTTTTTAATCGCGTTGGGTATTGAGCCGCCAATATAATTGGATGAATAAATTTCTGGGCCAAAAACGTCGGCATAATCAAAATATGATTGAGCCACTCTATCTGCATTACCTGGCCCCGTATCAAACGCAAAATCTTGTGGCGTCATATCCGACTGCAATGCACCAGTGCTAAGGATGCTTTGCTGCAAAGCACTTTCTGCTGCGGCAATGGCGGCTTGCCTTTGGGCGTCGCTTACTCCGCCATACGAAGAAGGATCATTCATTTCCTCTTCATACCCGCCACCGCCATAATCCGTTTGACCAAGGCTTTCTTGAGCTTCAGCCATTTGACCGGGGTCAGCTCTAAAAGCAGGGATACCCATAGGGCCGGGTTCGCCAGATCCACCCAAAGACTTTAGAATGTCAGCTTCTTCCGGCGAGATATAGGCTAATAAATGTTCTTGTCCGCGAATAACTGTATTGCGGGGTGGCATCATTTTCTTGATCTTAGCCATTACTGCGCCCTCGGAAGGTTGGTTGATATTTCGGCGTCGGTCATTGCCTTAGCCACGCGAAGTTCTGCTTCAGCCGCCAACTCCTGACGGCGAAGCTCAATTTCCATTTGCATTTTTTCACGCTCAAGCTGTATGTCGGCCTGCATTTTTTCACGTTTTAACTCAATTTCAGCCTCAGCCTTTTGTTTGGCAAGCTGTAAATCCATTTGCGCTTTTTGCTGCATTGCCGCAACGGCTGGGTCAGGCTTGCCCTGTTGCGCTTGCTGCATCTGTTGTTGTTGTGCAACTTTCTGACCCACGACCTCTGGCGAATTAAAAAATTGGTCAGCATCCTTAAAGCCTCCAACTTCTGCAATAGACCGCAAAGTGGCAACATATTGCTGCGCGGTCACAAGAGGATTGTCAGCGCCTAACTGCATAAGGATCTGTTCTTGCTTTGCGGCAATCTGCGTCAGAAACGCAATCTTTGTCTCGTCGTCAGTCGTACCCAAACCAACCTGCACAACAGTGTCAAATTGCGACTTCCATTCAGCCGGATTAATTGGAACAAATTTGTTTCGGAGACGCATTACCTGCGGCTTGCTATCGTGTTTTAAAACTAACGCCAATATACCCTTGAACAAACTCTTGACACCAGTCTCAGCCATTGTGCGAGCGTAGCTCTCCAACTTAACCTGAGCGCCGCGAACTGTGGCGCTAACGGCTGACGCAGTCGACGACTGCAAGCTGTTCGCGTCAAGCCCCTGACTAGCGCGGCTCATTCCGGTTCGCTGTTCTTTTACTGTGTCAAGGTAATCCATAAGGGGTCGTATCTCACCACCCACAGATGCGCCAGCTAGTGGCTGGATCATACCGGGCTGTCTTACCCGAATCACACCTCCAGCCTGAGCGTCCAGTAAATCGTCGAGATTTACGGCTCCCTCAACGGCTGCTATGCGCGGCAGTGTCGATGAGTAGACACTGTCCAGATACTGGCGCATCAGGGTAGTTTTAATGACCTGCAAATCTTCAGTCATGTCGTAGACGCTACGACCAACTAAACGGTGCGGCATCAGAATAGGAGAGGCAACAGCAAACGGAATGTGGTCCCACGGCTCATTGTGCAGAATATGCTGGCCCTCAGAACCAATAGCGCAAATACGGCGACGCTCGGCTATACCGTCGCCATCGTAGTCCATTTTAACGATGCACTCGTAATAAATGACACTTCGCATTGTTGGGTCGGCTGGGTCGGAACCGGTTGACGCTTCCATATCCTGAAAACGGTTGCTGACCTCGTTATCAGTTTCTAGCTCGTCTTCGCCCGCGTACTGCTCAACCTCGTCTCTGTCATAACCCATAGCCACAAGATCTGAGACGGTAAGAGTTGTGCGGTGCGCCATAAAATGCGCGTCTTCTAAAGAGGTCGCCCGACGGTTTACAAGGAACTCTTCCGGCGGCACGTTAATAACTTTTATTTCGCCTTGTTCGCGAGTAACACGAACCTTGAGGTCGTACTCAGAGCGAAGCGGGGTTGTCTCGCCGCTCTCGTCATCGTAGACGCTCTCCATGACAGTCTCAGACTGTTCTATAATTTTAACGTCGGGGTCGTTCATCAGCATTGTCAGCTCTTCGTCTGACAGGCCAGTGTACTCTTCCTCGTCGACCTCTTCGCGTGTCTCGTAAAAGAACTTAATTACACCCATGCGGAATAAAAGCGCATCCTTAAAAAAGGTGTGAAGCAGCTTGTAACCGTCATTGCGCTGCGTAATTATCATATTGACGTAGTCAGAGGCTTGCTCGGCGGCCTCTACATCCTCAGCGGTACGCGGAGCAAAACGGACATATTTATCGCTAGACGTAAATACCCGCATAAGATTGGGCATAACAGCCTCAACAGTGTCCGCCACTTCGGTGGCAACAACAGATGAACGACCCTCGACCTCGTTGCCCATTGGCTCGCCCAAATAGAAGTCGAGAGCGCGAAGGCGCTCTTGGGTGTATTCGCTGTCAAAGTGATTTAGCGCGTCTGTTATCTCACCTGAGACAATCGAACCGAGCTGTTCGTCATCCATTTTTGCCATTGTTTTTTGCACCTTTTGCCACACGTTTTGGCGCGGACTTTGGTTTGTCCGGTTGCGCATTATCGCACAAAACGGGCGGCGGATCTATGGGGGGTTGCGGGCGACGTATGCGCCCCACTAACGGGCGGCGCACCATCATTGCATAGTAACCTTGCGGGGCTTCTTCTTTTCGCCTTTACTCGCGCCCTTAATTGGCGCGCCGCGCTTGCTGGCAGTCTCGGTCATGCCCTTGCTAGTTTGCACAACCTTTGCTGGAGCCGGAGCAGGCGTCATATCGGGCATGGGGTTCTTGCCCTGAATGCAACGCTGCTGATGTTCGCAGCGGCCCTTATAGGGGCAGGGATCACATACAATCATGCTTTTCTCACTTTCTTTTTTCTCTTCTTCGCGGTTTTTGCCGCAGCCTTAAAAGCCGCATTTGTGGGCGCACCCTTCGCTCCGGCTTTTCTCATTTTTTCGCCGCTGCCAGCTTTAATTCGGGCGAGTTTTTTAGCAATATTGCGATACAAGGACATCAGCAGTATTTACCGAGAACTTGCTTTGCACCGCCTTTTTTCCCGCCTTTTTTCTTACCGTATCCAGCCATATCTAGCTTTCCTTTTCTGTTAATCGTTTTTTGAATATGTACCATAAATAGTGTTAGACGACCGTTTCTTTTTTTTCTTTCCAGACAACACAAGTTTACGATTGGTAAATTGATCAGCCACAGTATTAATTACATCAGAGGCTGGGTTCAAAAAATATGTAGTCAAAAAATTTCCGTTTTTACCATATTGCATTTTAGCACTTCCACCTTCGTCTAGCCGCCTTGCCGCGTGGACCAGTCCAGCTTTTTGATCTGGCGCAAAAACTTTTACGCCGCTTTGCAGCCTTGCTACCGGCTTTGACTTTGCCGGTCACAGGGGCTTTCAGTTTTGAGCCTGTGGCTCGGTTGTATTTTGCACGACCTTTCGCAGTAAGTCCACCGCCAGCCTTGACAGACTGTTTTTCGCCGCGTCCGACGGATAGGCTTACGTTTTTCTTTTTGCGTGGTGGCATTACATTCCTTTTCCAAGCAATCCCCTGCGGAAAAACTCTTGATAGGTAGATACATCGTCAGCCACCGGCTGAGTAATTTCCTGCAACACATTGCTGATTTCTGCGGAACGACGATCTGATGATGGTGCCTTACCTTCGGCACGGCGTGCCGCAAAGAAGTCAGGTGCCATCAATATGCGCGGCACGGGGGTAGATAAACCGCCGAGGTCAGTGCCAGATATTGCCTGTTTATATGTTTTATGAAACTCAGGTATGTTGCCCTCACCAGACATTGGCAACATTGGGTCGGCGTCAAACTCGACAACACGACCGCCAGTTGGTGCCAACATAGCGGATGGATCGTTTACGCGGCTAGACATTTGCGGGTCAGACACAACCATACGAACAGCGGTAACATCAGGAAAGCCGTTGTCTCTAAATGCGCTTTTTTCCATTGTATCTGCAACAGCCTTACGAGCTGCACCTTTACCGGCTGAGTAAAGGTATTTTTCAATATTGGGGCTAGTAATGCCGGGAAAATCACTAAACGGTGTTGTCGTAGTTTTTTCACCCGTTTTAGGGTTTTCTTTTGTATCTTTTAAATTTCTGACCTGCTCGTCAAAGTCAGCTATCTTTTTTTCTGGTATCCATTTTGCTGCCTGTTTTGTCATATCAACAAGAACATCAGTTACATGATGCGAAAAGTCGCTACCACGTCCGCCCATAGACGTGTATATTCCTAAAAGACCGGGCGTTTCGCGAGCCTGCTTCACATAACCAGAAATGACAGCGGGGTCAGACGCCCAAACAATACCAAGCTCACGCGATAATTTTTCAGACGAAAAGTCTTTTCCGCCGGTCATACGCACGGGGTTTTTCAGCTTTACACCCTGCACATGCGTAATTTCTTTACCGGCCATTGTCATATCACCGGGCATCAATTTTGCGGTGCGTCCGATCAGGCTCTGTATGTCTAGGTCAGGGCTTCGGGCTAGTGCGTCAAGGTCACGCACAACCGTGCCGCTAAGGTCAGGCATGTCGCGGCTCAGGTTTTGAAAACCGGGGTCTACAAGCAAACCTTGGTCACCAGCGTCAGCGGTTCTTGCACCGTACTCATACGCCCGCCGAGGCAAAAGCAGCCCCTCGCCTACTTCACGCGGAAGCTGGAACGCAGCGGCGGCCTCGTATAAATTCTGTTCCGCCTCCGGCATCTGTCGTATTTTTGGCCGCTTTTTAGGTTGCTGCATCAACAGTGTATCGCTGACGTCTTCCCGCCCACCCATACCAATCGACCCAGCGGGGCGCTTGGCAAGCAAGCCGGCGCCAGTAAATGCGCCAGCCAAGTCAGCCGCATCCATAAGCACGTTTTCGGCTGGCAACCCGGTTTCTAGGTCAATGTCAAGGGGCAGATCGCCCATAGCGCGACCAACGGTGCGGGCGGCAGCCTGAACGGGGGCGGGGAAAGAAAAGACACGCTCACCTTCGGGCGTGATCGCGAAAGGCAATATCATGCCAGAATTGGCATAATCGCCCTGCCCGTAAAGGCTATCTAAAAGTCCCATCAAACCACCCAATTCGTTTTTGGTTTCAAACTGCGATTGTGATTATAACCTCTTGAGTAGCCTCCGGCAAGCGCACCTTGCTGCGCAAAACTCAGAACAAAAGCATCCGCCACATCCGGCGACCTCTGGCCGCGCCGCTTCATCTCGTCCTTGCTCTCGACCTTCAGCTTTCCCGTCGATAAATATTTATAACGGATGCCAGTAAGCTCGGCAATCAACGTGTCGTCGGATGGTATCTTAACGTCACGCGCCTCAAACCACTCTCGCGCCGACCAAAACAGCTCGTCGCGCAGGCGGTTAAACTTGTTCTTCAAAGACGCAGTTTCCGACACAGATATGCCAACGGCGGGCATGTCCAGCTCCCTCAGCCGGTCAGCCAGCCCCGCGCCAAGTCCAATGGCGTCAATATAGATAGCCTGCGGACGCATCGAATACGGCACCGCGTCGTACTCGGAAAGCACAATTCCCGACAGCTCCATCAGATCCTTATTCTGCCAAGTCTTGATTGGCTCAATTAACACATTGCCCTGACGCTTCGCCAGAGCGGACCTGTCCGAGCCAAAACGCGCAACATCAAGACCCCATATGACCGGAGTAGTGGGACCGGCCTCAACGTCTCTCGTCACCGCATCCTCGACCAGATGAAGCGGCAAAAGCACGTCGTCGGATTGCGTCGGGAATTCACCCAAAACACGCACCTTAAACACGTTACTTTCGCTGCCATACTTCGCCGCCATCTCCTCAATAAACTTGGGGTCCACATACTCGCCCTCATCGCAGGACACAGTCACGCAGTGCCACTTATCTCGGTCGCTGTGGAATGCGTCGTAAAAATACCCATCCGAGCGGGTGGGGTTACCGCACATAATAATTTTCGCACCGGGGGTGGATAACGCACCAGACGCCGTCTCAAAAATCACATTTGGCACCCCAGACGCCTCTTCGACCACAAACAGCATGTGCGGCGAGTGAAAGCCCGCCAAGCTCTCTGGGTTCTCCCTGCGGCTGGTACGAGCCACGGCGAAACTGTCAGGCGCACCCTTCAGGGCAATCTTGTCTGACTTGAACTCCAGCAAATCCTTGAACGCGGGCGGCATGTTTCGCGCCCAGCGGTCTATCTCCGTCCACAGAACGTCCGACAACTGGTGGGCCGAGTTCGCCGTAACGGCCACCTTGCAGGGATAGTGCGTCATCAGCCACCACAGTACGACCCAGCTCTCAAACGCAGTTTTTCCGACACCGTGGCCGGACTTGATAGCGACGCGGTCGTTGCTGGCTATTGCGGCGAGTGCCTTGGCCTGCCACGCCTGCGGGGTTGCGCCCAGTACCTGCTCCACAAATAGCGTCGGATCTGCCCGTAGGGCGGCTATGGCTTCGACGGTGGCTTGGGTTTCGTTCATGCGTTACCTCCAAAGGGGTGGTAAGGGGTATATATTTTTATCGCCGCCCCCGCGCCTGCAAGCGACGGGGGGGGTTAACCGATTTTTGGTTAACTTTGTACGTTTTTGCCATAAATGTCGCATAACGTTAATTATGCGCAAACGGTATTGTGTAAAAACAATCACTTAGTTGCCTGTGGATAACTTTTTGTCTTTATTGCGCCTGTTTGCCTGTTTATTAGGCAGATCAGAGTTAACCGAAATCTGGTTAACTTTGGTCGCGCGTGCGCGTAATTCATCACTTGTGTTTTCTTTATGTTCCACTACGTCTGCGTGCTTTAGCTGCGCCGCGCTGTTTACTTTCTGTAGCAAATCAAGGTACGAGCTTCCAGCCTCATGCGTCACGTCTACCTGTTGCTTGTCTCCATATACCTTTGGCAACAGTCTAGCCGCAGTCCA
>MDTB01010888.1_pt1 | contig 20695 bp, 23 predicted proteins | sample 811161 | NCBI WGS metagenome assembly MDTB01 (sample SAMN05326650, study PRJNA326480) | marine metagenome | isolation source: seawater | place: Mediterranean Sea | collected 2009
ACCGATCAATCCCATCACGGCGACCACCCTGTTTTTGTGCTTCCGACAGCCCATAGTCAGAGCAACAAGGCTCAACGGGATGACTAACCATAGCAACAGAACATGGAACGATTCCTGTCCAAAGAAAGTCGCCCCCACGGCAGGGAACATTACTAGGAGAATGGGAAGACAAAGGCAGTGAATTGCGCAGAGCGCAGAAGTTGAAATAGCCACCCGGTCAAGAGCTGGGCTGATACTTGAGAGAGTTCTCATTTCATTTGCTTCTTGTTTATTAATTATTATATTATAACATTACACATGTAGTTTAAATAGTTCTTACCAGATAAAAAGTGGCGTTAGAAGATGATAAACGCAATACCTGCAATCAGAGAAACTACAGGTACACCCGCACAGAAACCACCGGTCCTGACATCCTCAGAAGAGCCGCTAGCCCCGGTCGGCTCAGCTGTTACTCAAAACACAAGAATTGATACATGTTCTTCGGTGAAAGCTCTTTCAGCCATTTCTAGGCCTGAAAAAGACCTCGTAATCTGGCGTCGGTCAATCTCGTCGATTATCTCGGATTGGCTAGCAAAAATAGAGCCATCGCAGCTCCCTGATTTCCGGGTTTTGGTTCGCCCAACCGATGTTCGGCGGGCAATCGGACCGCAATTGGATGCCAGCGGGATGCCGTCGACTAACGAGCAAAATCTATTTATTGACGATGTCAGTGATCTCGTCGCAGTTTTTGCAGACATTACTCATAGCGACCTTGTCGACGTTCGGCTTGACAGGATTAGCCATGATGCCTGTTGGAAATTCCATAGGGATAGTGTCGAAACACGGCTACTGACAACCTATGTCGGTCCAAGTACTGAATGGGTAGACCCGGCATGCGCTGGGCAGGCGTTACGAGAACAGAGGGATTACAAGGGTCCTATAGAGCGTCTCGAGGTCAACGACGTCGCCATTTTTAGCGGAAGCCTCTCCAAATCAGGTGATGGAATTGTGCACCGTTCTCCCCCCATAGCGGGAACTAACCATACGAGACTATTGCTTTGTCTAAACACCCCATCCATAACGTCCCCGGAACCGTGGCGAGCAGACTCTTAATTTGGCGTGCCCCCTAAAAACTGAGAGGCCACCCAGTGTCCGGTTCTTTGAAAAGGATTAGGCTCCCGAACAAAACCGCCGCCAGGCCAAAGTCAAGGCACTAGTGAAAGTCGTTGCCTAATGCAAAATGGTTCTTTGGCGGGGAAGAACGCTATATCATCAACCCCTCATGGAAAGGTACTGGCACTGCATACCTATCCAACAATGAATCGAGACGATTTTTTTGACCAACCGATGGATTCTCTGCTCTTCGGTGAGAAAGACCACTACCAATTCAGACTTTTACCCTCACCTTCTTCGTAGGATTCTTAGACTGTTCAGGCGCTTTAGAGTGCCCAAACCGCATCGGAACATTTTATCGAGTGTGTGGTGCTGATGGGAGCACTAGTTTAATCCCTTATCCAGCAGCCGCTTAATAGCCTGTACGTTAGTCTTTGCGACAAGACGTCCAATTTCCTGCTTCCCCTTAATAAGGACCAAGGTCGACCGGCGCGGAATAGTGCGGCTGGTCGTGACAGCGTGTTTTTTAAAGGGATCCCAGTCGATTAAAATAAAATTTATAAATTTGTCGTATTCTTGGTTGCTCGCACGGAGCTTTTTAAGCACGCTTTTTTGGCGCGCGCAGGTTCCTCACCAAGAAGTCAGGTAACCAAGCAAAACCGTCTCGCCGTTATCTATAGCAGATGTAACGAGACCAGGTTTGTAAGGTGTCCACCCCATTCCAGCTTGAGCCAGAGATGGGGTCATTACGAATATTAGAAGCATCGCTGCTACTTTCGAATTGAACATTTTCATTTCCTTCTATTCTCTTAAGCATGTACGCACTTCGTCGGATTTCGGATCTATCGTTTCATTCAAGACATGTTGCCTGCCGCCCTCGCTGTACTGCCGATTATGCCCTCGCTGTACTGCCGATTATATTGTCAATATAGTCACGGAGTTCGACGCTGACACGAGATGTTTGGTTCAGGATGCCAAGTTCCACCGCGACCCAAATTCACAACTGAAACTAGATCCTGCAATATTGAGCCGACGTTTTAAGTAACAACGGGTTGAGTAAAAGGTCGCATAAAAGTTCACTCTTTCGTCGCTTAAAAAGGGAAAATGCAATGCCGGTTGTCGTCAGAGGTGAGAATGCCAATTCGAGAGAGGTTGATGGTTGCATATTCACGGCACTTCTCCGGCGTGAAGATATTGGGAATGACCAGATCGAGCTGGATCATTTGACAATGGTAACCGGCGCGACCCACAAACTTGAACTGGACGGATCCGCAGTTGGCTGGTTGCAGGTCCTGTCGGGTAGCGGCACCCTCGGGGGTTACAAGTTGACAATGAGCCACATCGTCTACCTACCGTTAGGATTTTCCGGTGACTTTAACGCTGTAGAAGACGGCACCCGTATTCTTGTAGCAACTGTGCCTAGTGCGGCGCGTTTTGACGATAACATCGGGGACATGCCTGCCACCCTAAACTGCCTCAACTGGACCCGCGAGCCAGTCCTGCAGTCAGAGCACGATGCGCGAAAACGGGTCTACATGGCGACGCCGGCGCTGGCGGGCACCAAAGCTTTCAAGGGCGAGATGATCACTTACCCGCCCGGAGCCGCGGCGCCGGAACACCACCATGTTGGCGCCGAACATTTTCAGTACGTATTGTCGGGACAGGGCTCGGCGATACTTGACGGGAAATCGACCAAACTAAGCGCCGGCGATCTCCTCTACAACTACGAGCATGAGCCTCATGCTTTCATAAATGAGTCAGATAAGGAGTTCGTATTCGTCGAATTTTTTGTGCCAGGTCCTTGCGAAACAGTCTGGTCACCGGGTGCAAATCTCTGTGCCTGGTTGCCGCCCGGTGTCGACACATCAGGGCGCAAGCCATCCCGCGACATCGGCTATCACTTGCATGGGCAGGACGACGGCATTTAGCTCTTGCATGTCAATTCAAGAAACAAGGCGGGGTGTTCATCGTTAATTAATGGAATCAGCCGCAGATACGACCTGGGTACCAGCCGCTCCTGGTGCTCCATGTTTCTACAGAATTGCGCCGCTACGACTATTCATGGATTATGATGGCCGTGACGTAATTTTCAATTGCCATAACATCTCTAGCTCACTCTAATTCTGGCCCGCGTATTTATCGATTAGTTTGTCACTGGCCGCGGACACAAAAACACCGACGGGTCGCTTGAGGGCTTGGACGAAGGTGAATGGACAGCCCCTCCACTTCGCGGTGACGTAAAGCTAGCTTGCTTCAGTCATTAGGTCGCCCGAGCAAGCGTTGGACGCGACTTACCCCCCAATGAATGGGTCTTGGTTGGTTTTACAAACGATTAGTCGGTCAATTCTCGTTAGCTTCAAGGCCAAGGTTACCGCTCAAGATCCGGCGGCGCGCGAGAATCTAGCGCACAGCGATAGCGCAATCCATTAGCGCTTGTAACGTCTCTCAAGATGTCTCGAGACGCAACTTGAAAAGAAAAATAACAAACACCCCGTTTTTCACACAAAATGGGGCGCTCTGGTCCGCCTTCCCACCGGATTCAATATAAAACCGGCCATAAATCAATGGGTTCACCGTATCTCTCTGAGGAAAATGGTACCTAGGGTCGGTCTCACCTTTATCATCGATTTCAATAATTTAGCTCAAAAATACGCACACACCATGTGTGTGGAGGGCCAAACCTGTGCGCACCTACCGGGTCTGATTGTTTGATTCGTCACCCCCGCGCAGGTGACAACCGGCACTAGTCCTGAAACACTCGCTTGGCATATTCCGCGGGAGAGTGACATGGAAATTTGGTTCAGCAAATCTATTCTGGCAACGTTCTGCATAGTGCCGTCATTTATTGCAATACCTTTTATGAAGTTCCGTTTCGGTATCGATCCGCTCCTATTTTTGGCGTGGTATTTTGGTGCGACAGCAATCAGCATTATGGCGTATCTCGCGCTCAGCGGACGAAGTGGAGAGATCTTACCGCCGGCGTCGATACTGGCGGTTATCCTTTTGATTGGAGCGACATTCGGCGCGCTGGCCAACGGTTCCCTGTTTCAGGCGATTGGTCTTGCGCCGAACCCCGGCTTGCCTCCGGCGATTTACGCCACTTCCAGCATGCTAGTGTTTTTTCTTTCGGTAGCACTCGCGGGGACATGCCCGACGTTATTCAAACCTGTAATCGCCGATTTTGGTCGTATCGCAGGAATCGGCCTGATACTCGCAGGACTTTATCTGCTCGCGGGTGGGAAAATTGCCGGATTTTTCCGCGCAGGAGGATAGTTGCTCGCGGACTTGCCGAGCGAATTCAGTCGTTTGGCCGATTTCAAAGAAACACCTAGCGGCATAAAAAAACCGCTTTTGCTTGACCTGACGAATCAAAATGTGATTCGATTCGTTAATGGGAGCAGCACACATAATTAAACGCAGGGTTCGCAGCATGATCGTACCGATCGTCGCGAGCATGTTTGTTTACTATTTTGTATCCCAAGCATTTCAGGGCAATAGGAGCGTACTCGTTTGGATGCATTTGGATAAGCAGGTGACCCTGGCAGAGCAGATATTGAACGAGACTAGGGCAGAGCTAACCCAATATGAGCGATGGACTTCCTTGCTCCGTACCCACCAACTCAATCGCGATATGCTGGACGAGCGCGCCCGTGTTATGGCCGGGTTGGTGCATCCGGATGAATTTATCGTTATTGCTCCGCAAGCTGTCCAGAGCCGCTAATATTTTGAAATACTGATCTCGCCATTCCAATAGCTCTTGGGTTGGGGTCTTCATAAACGAAGGGGCGTTTATCGAATAGCTCGCGACATCGGCTCCTGCCCTGCCCTCAATAACGCTTTCTACCTTCTCGAGGATATGCGCCGTGGGTTCTAGGGTCTGCCGTCGCTGCGTCTCGGTTTGCAAATACTACAAAGGTTGTGGCATTGAGCCTTAAGCACTGGCTCTACTTATTACTCGTAATAAACATCCGCCAGCGGCAGGTTTCAGGGGCATAATTAGCGGTAACCGCGCTCGCGACCTCAATGTCGGTCGAACCGGTCCCTTCCAAACGGGCCGAGTACCTGAGGGTGACCGCAGAATTGGCATAATCCGCGTTAAGGTCCGTCCGCTTTCAGATCGGGCGCGCCCCCGCTACAATCTTCTCCGGCTAGGTCGTCGCCGCGTTCGTGGTGTCGCATAAATTAGCCTAGAGAAGTCCTTTCAACCTCTCAGAAGAGACCGATGAATTTCGATCTGCCAAAGGCATTATTTTTTGGGCTGGCGCTTGTAGCGGCAGCGACCTATTTCGGGCCAGGATCAACTCCGGCGAAGGCGCAGTCTGAACAGGCATTAGCGGGAGATAAGGTTATGCTGCGAAGCGGCGATGGTTCGTTGATATCTGCGTATTTATTCCGTCCGTTAACACGAGAACCGCGCCCCGCTATAATAATGATGCATGGATGTTCGGGTCTTCTGACCAGAAAGTACGGCCGCCTTAAATCGCGTGAAACCGCATGGCGCGATATTTTTTTGGCGGAGAGGTATGTAGTCCTACTCGTCGATAGTTTTACAGAGCGAGGATACCGTTCTATTTGCCAAATATCGTTGGCGGACCGCCCGATAAAACCTGACCGGGAACGGCCATACGACGCTTATGGTGCTTTACTATGGTTGCAATCTCAGGCTTTTGTCGCCCCGGATAATATTGTTTTAGGCGGCTGGTCAAACGGTGCGATGTCAATGCTTTGGACTGTTTTCTCTAATGCATTTCAACGCCCTCAGAACCTTGTGTATGATTTCCGTGCCGCTTTCGGGTTTTATCCAGGGTGTATTAATCTGAGAAAGCGGCTGCCAGCGTATACAGCAGCGGTGCCAACGCTTCTGCAATTGGGAGCGGATGATAACTGGACGTGGCCCAAACCTTGTGAGGAGCTAACTAAATCCGCGAATGCAATAGGCGGCGAGTTGATCATTGCAGATACTTATGAAGGTGCGGTGCATTCATTTGATCATCCAACCTCCAAGCTGCGGTCAATCTCCGTCAATAACTCTCGACAAGTGCGGATCGGAAGCGACCTCGAAGCCCGAAAAAAATCGATCGATCGGGTTCTATTTTTCCTGAGTAGTAAATTCAATTAATTGTGTTTTAGCGCCTGCCGATTGCAATTCGTGTGAGTAGTCTCGGCGACGGCGCCGCGTGGTATATAGAAAATAGCGATATGTGATCCAGAAGATACGTGGTGCGCCTCTTTTCGAGACGGCGGTCTGCTTGGCGTCAGAAAATTTTCTAACTAGCCTCGCCACGAGTTAACAAACCTGCCACTACTTTTACGCGGTCCGAGACGGCGCATAACGGGCTCAAACTATCTTCTCGAGCATGATCCCGGCATGCGGTCTTGGGTCTGTCGTCGCCGCATCGCGGTTTGCAACGACCTCAAAGGTGCCGGAGTCCAACGTCAACCGCTGACTATCGCTGTTTCGGCTGATGTACATCTGCCAGCGGCATAATTGGCCGTAACCGCGCTCTCGACCTCGATTAGGTAGTCCGACCCGGACGCGCTAGCCATAATCTCAATTTCAGTCGAACCGGTGCCCTCTAAACGAGCCGAGTATTTGAGCGTGAACGCAGAATTAGCGTAATCCGCGTTTAAATCGGTCCGCTTCCAGATAAGGCGGTCTCCCGCTACTATCTTCTCTGGCTCGGTCGTCGCCGCGTTCGTGGTGTCGAATAAATTAGCCAAGGGAAGTCCTTTCAATCTCTCAGGAGAGACCGATGAATTTCGATATGCCAAAGGCACTATTTTGTGGCCTGGCGCTTATAGCGGCAGCGATCTGTTTCGGGCCGGGGTCAGTTTCAGCTAACGCTCAAGGCATTACCGCGGAAACAATCCTCAAAAGCACCAACACAATTACCGGAGAAAAAATCGTCTACCCACTTACTGGCGAAGCCCTCGTTGAGGTAATGATTATTACGATTTTACCCGGTGAAAAAACGCGTTTGCACCGACATGGTGTCCCTATGGTCGCCTATATTCTCGAGGGAGAACTGTCGGTTTTTTATGAAGGGCTTGGTGTCAAAACTTTCCGGCAAGGTTCATCGTTTATTGAGACAATGGAGGTCAATCATTTTGGAGAAAACACAGCACTCTCACCTGTGAAAGTTTTAGTGGTCTACGCCGGTGCTCATGGGTCAAAAACGGTCCTGCCTGCCAAGAAGTAAATCCCTCCTGTTTTGTCAGTAGTTCAATAGCCCCGCCACGAATTAACAAACCCGCCGCTGCTTTTGCGCGGTGCGGGACGCCGCATGATTGGCTCGTCTATCGGTTCGACCGGTTTTACGGCTTGTTTGTTTTTAAACCGCTGCGCAACACGGTTAATATTTAGATTTAGGAGCGTAAACGCCGCAATCGCATAGACGCGGACGTCCAGCGCTTCGTTGCGTGCGCGGGTTTTGACCCAAGCTCGCCGAGCGCGTCCTTGGCTGTATTTTGTGACAATCTTTTCGCCGGTGAGTTGGCGAAAATACTCGTCGTCGCGCCCTTCCGGGAAGTGACAGTAACCGGGTCCGGGGTCGATGATTTTGAGGCGTCCATAGAGCAGTTCCTTTGCTGTATCTACGCCAACCGGGAACAAACGGACTTTGCCTACGTTATTTTTAGCAGGCCTGCTGACAAGCGCCCGACCTTCGCCGCCAACACCCTTAATTGCAAAAATGCGTCGGGCCTCTCGAGATTTAACAAACCCGTACACGGCTGAAGTGTAATGACCACCGCTATCGATGCTGGTTGCCCGGATAGGCAGATCGACGCCTTTCGGATGGGCGTATGTCTGTTTTAAGCAGTCCTCTCGCTCATTCCAGATAGCTGGTGCCGACGGATCGCCGTAAATAACCTGGTAATCAAGCGACCAGCACCCTTCGTCCCGGCCCCAGCCAACGAACTCACGTTCAAACCGGTCATCTTGAACATCAATACCGCAAGTCAGCAACACGACTTCTTCTGGCAGATTTTCTCCCCAATCCTCGCGCCGATCTGTCAGAAGCGTGCCGTCGATCTGCTCGCCTGCGTCCTCCCAAGTCTCGCCTAGATAGTTGTCCCCCCACTCGTAGTGTCTCAGGCAGCATTTTTTGCTTCTAGAAATTCTCCGGCAGCAACGTCTAATGATTTCCGCGGACTTTAAAGCTCGTTTAAATGGAAGCTTGCGGTACCTTCAAAAGGGCGGTTGCCTGCCATTGACGATTTGAATAGTGTCGCGCCGCGCGGCTGCGTCCCAAGCCGAGCCGCAGCTTTCGCAGGCGTAATCGGCGTCGCGTGGCTTACCCTCTTGGCCAGCGCACGTCAGCTCAATCTAATGGGTGCGCCTCGACGCAGTCTGGACACGATACAATGTATCTTATCTGATCGGACTGCTCGAACGCCGTTTCGATCCGTGAGCTATCCTTAATAGTAGGAGTGCTGGTGGGGCAGAGCTTTCGATTATGGAGGGTTGCCTAGTGTTTGCGCGCCAAAGCGACCGGATCGCCCTCACTGCCAGCACAGGCAGGACAACGATCAATCTCGTCGGCAAGGCAAATCCGAATAGAACGCGACGCAAGCGACGCCGGAGAATTAGAGCCTGCAATCGTGATGTGACCACCGGGGAAACCTTTTTGTAATTTTGTGTTGTTTGCATCTCGCGAACGAGCATCTTGAACTGGATCTACGAGCACCTCTGAATCATGGATCATTGGCGCTAGGCGATCTTTCAAGAAGGCCTGTCCCAATGAGAGGCTTGGCTGAAGAACAAGGATCGGCGAAGGTTCATGGCAGATATAGAAGCCGATAGCATTTAAAAGCAGCTCCGTCTTTCTATCCTGAGCACCCGACATGAACACTACGGTTTCGACCGCCGGGTCGCACATCGCGTCGATAATAACGAGTCGATACAGAGCGCGTGACGTCTGCCACCGCCCCGGCTCTGCGCTAGCTTCCGGACTTAGCTTTCTTTCGAGATCCGCCCACTCGCTTATATTTGACTTTGGCGGGAGCGAAAGCTTTTTGAGGATGTTCTGAAAGACCTGCGTCAGGCTTTGCGTAGCCTCCACGGTCGCCTGATAGCCCTGCGGCAAGTTCGCCGAGGGCCGTATGGACGCCATCTTGAATGATCTCCTTACACATCCTCTGATCTGTTTCGTGCGCGACCAACGGCGCTACCTTGGTCGGCAACGCTAGTATTCGTGTCCGAACGCCGCCGAGGATCGTCTCCCACTGCATTGCAACGTCGTCGATTGCCACGACACCTCCGCGAGCCTCGGCGAGTTCAATCTCGGCCATCTCGGCTTTCGCAGCGGTTTTTCACTGTCTGGCGACGTCGATGGAGACGACACCATTCTCAAGTGAGCAGTCCCGCAGGTATCGAATATGGCCCTGCACCGCCGGAACCAGTTCATAGCGGCCTCCCTCAGCTTTCGTGATTATGCCCTCACGCGATAACTGTTGTAAGCGGCGTTCGGATAAATCCAGCAGTTTAGATATCGTCCCGAGCGGATGTTTTGCGGGGGCTGCCAATTATTCGTCCTCGGAAATCCATTTAGAAAGTTGCGGCGTATTCCATACTCCAAACTCAAAAGAAAGCGTTTCATATGACCTACCTACTTAAAAAAATCTGCGCGTTTGGTGACCGATGCTATGCGTCTGGTACCTGGATGAACCACACCGAATCTTTCTAAGAAAGCCGGAGCAATGACTAAAGTTTTTAATGCGATATATTTGCTTGGAACGAAAATGTACGAGAGCAAGGATTGGACATCAATCTTGACGCTTACTAAACGCTCTCGGCTTCGTTTTCAGAAATGACTAGATTTGTGAGCGCGATGCACGTGCTCGGAACCAAAATGTACGAGAGCAAGGATTGGGCATTCATCTCAGTATTCAGAGACGCGTGGAGAGAACGCTAGGATCAAAGCCGCCAGGCAACAGCTTATCAAATGCCTAGGTTAAGGGTCGTCGTAGCATGGATACTTATCGGGTCTACTGTGCTGATCGCCGGCACAGTCGTTTTAATAGGGCGAGACCGGCTTCTTGAAATAACCTTGGGCAAGGTTGAGTACTCGCCGGTTATTTTTTCTGAACTAATCCGGTCGGACCGGCCCAATAGTTATCTCCTATGTCCCGATAGTTTTTGTATCGCTCATTCGGATCGTAACAGTCCGATCTTTCAGATGCCGGTATCGATCCTTAAACTAAGGTGCAGCGAGATAATCGAAGGTCAGCGCCGCATAGCAAAGCTTAGTACCAGCTCTGACGGGCTCCAAGTTGACTACGTCCAGAGATCAGCAATTTTTCGCTTCCCCGATACCATCACGGTTCGTTACGTCTCTATTGACGCTAAACATTCGGCCCTAGCGATATTCAGCAGGTCTCACTATGGTCGAGGCGACCTTGGGGTTAACCGCAGTCGTATCGAGGGCTGGCTTTCTGAATTGACTGCCCCATAATCGGTCTTGTGGTCTGGGTTGGTATCCCGAGGCGCCTAACTCGAAGGCAAGCACGCAAGAGCCGTCTTCGTGGACTTCACAACAAATTCTCTGTACCGAAAAATGGTCTCTAGGGGCAGCCGTTTTTTGTTTTGTTCAGTATTTTACGAGCATTCGGATACTCTTGAAGTAGTCACAGAGGCATTTCAATGTGGAAAATTTCAGTCCGCCGCAAGAATGATATAGCCGTCTTGGCTTACGCGTCACGACTGTATGACGTTATGTACCTCAAAAATATTAGGGCCGCCGGGGTCCATCTTAAATTCTTCTAAAATTGGCCCAAGCCGTGCACCGAAGGCCTCGAATTGTTCTGTTGAGTCAAAAAGCACCATCACCTTCATCTGATTGCCTGATCCATAGGCTATCTCCGTATTCAGACCAGGGGCAGGCTGGATGCCTTCTTCGTACAATCGTTTTACTATCTGGTCATATTGTTCTGCAGTCATCGAGGGGGGTGAAAACGTGGCTAAGATACTCATTTCGTGATTCTCCTGAAGTAGGGGGAACTCGACCCGTAATTCTTCCATTAGGTATTAAACTTTTTTGACGCAACATAGACACTGGCGGTTTCTTAAAATAATCAGGCGGGCGTTTCTATGTGAAGTTTTTCAGTATATTGAGATGATTATATTTAATTTTTCCTTTTTTGATATCGAAGTCCAATAATCGGTTCTCTATTTTCCGCTGCGCGTCTTTTACCAATATTTTTTATGATCTCTCTTTATCTGTCCCGGTTTAACGCGTTTTGGTTCCAACTTTTCACAGAGCGTTTATTCTAATCGCTATACCAAATAGGCTTCTCCTCGACCATCTGCGGAACGAACGCGAAGCCTTTATCGCCAGAGAGAGCGACCTGCTGATCGGCGTTATTGTAGCAACGTTCTGAAAGGTCGAGCGATATACGGAAGAATACCGTCGGATCGAGGCGGCGTTCAAAGCGTTTGAATGATGGGAAAGTACCGCTTAAGGCAAAAAGTGCGAATTCTCACAAATCTTTAAAAACAATTTAAAAACAATAACTCAAGAAAATATAGTGGTGCCCAGGGGCGGATTTGAACCACCGACACCCGCATTTTCAGTGCGATGCTCTACCAACTGAGCTACCTGGGCACATCGTTTTTCAGCGAGTGCAGCTTATAGGCAATAACAATCCACCTGTCCAGCCGCTGTCTCCGTCTGTTATGTATAAATTCATTCGAGAACTGGAGCAGATCGGTACAGAACTATAAGTTATCGGGCCGGATGGTGAAACAGGCGTGCAGTGTTCCATTACCAATGAATGCCTCCGTCGGAAGTCTTCCGCGGCGATAAAATAGCGGCGACAAGGGCTAGACTGTGGAAGCGTGGGCTACCATCGACGAGCTCCGAGCCCAGTTCCTAGCCGAGGTAAGGTTCGACAAGACTGTTTTCGTCAATACGATCAACTATACCGGCGATGTAAACAGTAAGAAGGCGCAAAATAAAGCCCGGATCACCCGATTGACCGCTGCAAACTCAACTGGCTGCGCTTGTGCCTGACTCCGAATACTTAGACGGCAGTCATGTACTAGGCGGTTCTCAGCTGGAGCCCCCTAAAACCATCCTTTAGTTCTGATAACTATCGTCGTCAGGGACTTGGTCTGCCATCCCGATATCAAATTCGTCGGGCATTTCTTCTGATGGAATCGCATAGGCGCCGGTAAACCAGCGGCCTAGATCGAATTCAGCGCAACGTTTTGAACAGAACGGGCGGTGCCTCTTCGTCCGGCTACGACCGCAGACCGGACATGCGGGTTCATTACTCACAGATCTGTTTGCTTTACAATTATATCGTAATTTTCTCGGCGATATTCACTATCCGCACGTAGATCAATCGAGCGCCCAGTTTCATCCTCCACACTGTCGACCAATTCGCCAAAGTCGCTTTCAAGCGAATTGATGACATCTGGCGCGGCATAGACTAGGATTTCGCCCGGCGGCACGACACGCGCTTCGCGTTTAAGCGCCCGCAGAATGTCGATCGATGCAGCATCAAGCGACTTCACCCGCCCCGCACCACCGCAGGTTCTGCAGATTTCGGTCATTGTATTGAGAAGCGGCTCTCGCCGGCGCCGACGCGTGATCTCTAGCAGCCCCGCCTCTGTCACTCCCAAAACGCGCGTGGGGTTTCGATCGCGACCGGTCACGTCGTCAAGCACTTCGATAACGGCGTTCCAACTTTCGTCGCGTTCCATCTGGATAAGGTCGATGACGATCAAACCGGAAAGATTTCGCAACCGAATCTGACGTGCCGCTTCCTGGCCTGCCTCCAGGTTGGTCCTCAGTGCCATTTGTTCAAAATCAGATGCGGCATCGAAACGCCCAGAATTCACATCGATCGACGTGAGGGCCTCTGTCGTCTCCACAACGAGTTCACCACCCGACGGCAAATCAACATGCCGGCTACAGACACGCTCGATCTCTTCATCGATACCGTATTGTTCAAACATCTGGGTAGGCCCTGAATGCAACGCCACCCGCTCGGCCATGCCGGGCATCGCCTGCTCGCAAAACCTGCGCGCTGCTTCCGCAGCAGCGGGGCCGTCTACATGAATGCGGTCTATACCGTCTAGCGCATGGTCGCGCAAAACCCGCAGCAAGGGGTCGATATCCGCATGCAGACATGACGGCGCCTTGATCGCCACGTGAGCGGCTTGGATCGCTTTCCAGGACTCGATAAGTGCCGCACGGTCAGCCGCGAGTTCTTCACCGGTGGCACCGACCGACGCGGTACGCAAAATGAAGCCCTCGCCCTGGTCAGAAATATCAGACATGAGGCGCGTCAGACGATCACGTTCGGTCTCGTCTTCTATCTGGCGCGATATCATCACTCGGTCTTGGCTCGGCGCATAGACTAGAGATCGGCCCGGGAGGGTCAACCGACGCGTTAGTTGAACACCCTTGGTGCCGATTGCGTCTTTAGTCACCTGGACGAGGATAGTCTCGCCCTCGTGGAGCTGCGCCGATGCATCGCCATTACCGCGTCGTTTATCGTCCATCCCAAGAAAGCCAGATTTTCCGAGACCGATATCAATAAACGCGGCCTCCATCCCCTTCATTATCCGCTCGACGCGTCCAAGATAAATATTGCCGATGACGCTGGCTTGTTCGCGTCGTTCTACTATTAGGTCGATCAGGATGTTATCGTCCATTAAGGCAGAGCGCACTTCGGCTGGCATCACGTTTATAAACAGTTCCTGGCTCATGAAATTTTTATCCGGAATGTAGAGTTAGACGTTCGGGTATAAGGAAACCTGATCCCCGCAACAGCGAAAGTGTCTCATAAAGTGGCAAGCCAACGACGTTAAAGTACGATCCGTTGATGTTGCGGATAAATGCTCCTGCAGCGCCCTGGATCGCGTAACCGCCTGCCTTGCCATCCCATTCACCGGTGTCGATGTAGCTTTTAATCTCTATGGTCTCTAGCCGCTTGAAGCTGACCGAGGTGACGACGAGCTTGCGCGAGATTTTGCCGGTGGGCGATATCACCGTAACGCCGCCGTAGACCCGATGCCGACGTCCTGAAAGCATGGACAGGAATTTATGTGCTTCATCAGCATTCTCCGGCTTGCCGAGTATTCGTCGGCCTAGCCCGACCACCGTATCGGCAGCAAGCACCCAGGCGTCGTCCTGCGTCGCTTTTACGGCTTCAGCCTTTCCAAGCGCCAGACGCTTCGCCAGCAGACCCGGTTCTTCGAATCGCTGCGGCGTCTCATCGATACCTGCTGGAACAATTATGTTGGGGACAATTCCGACCTGGCCAAGCAAGTCCAATCTGCGTGGCGACGCTGAGGCAAGGACTAGCCCGCGAGGCCCGGCGGTCCGGACCATGGCGCTTATTTAAAACGGAAGGTGATGCGGCCCTTGGTCAGGTCGTACGGCGTCATCTCGACATTAACGCGGTCACCTGCCAGCACGCGGATGCGATTTTTACGCATCTTGCCCGACGTGTGGGCTAGAACTTCGTGTTCGTTATCGAGTACCACCCGAAACATCGCATTCGGCAAGAGTTCGAGAACAGTGCCCGCAAACTCCATTAGTTCTTCTTTTGCCATCATATCTCCAAGCGATTTTCACATTCGGCGGGAAGGTGCGTTTTTGCGGCCTTAAGGTCAAGAGCTTAAGAACGCTGCCCTGCATCTGCCTCTTTTAGCGGGAAGTTTACGAATTAATCCGCTAAAATCCATCAGCTTAATAAGGCGATGGAATCATTCATCGAGCGGCTGGAAACCATCAAGGCACATATCGGACACCAGCCGGTCAGTATATCAATCCATCGACTGTACTCTTGGGTTGCCGAATCGTATTTCAATCCGGTTTAACAGGTAATCTCGCAGATCACGGTAAACTGCAAGGTGTGCATCCCGGTGCCCCTCGGCAACGGAAGGGTCCGGCGTCGGCCAATATTCAACCTCCGACGCGGTCATGCGCGCGAGGTCAATCGACGTGTGCTGGGCCTCTCGCGACAATGTTACTATAACCTCGAACGATGTATCCATCAGATCTTTGAGGCGCTTCGATTTGTGGCGAGACATATCTACACCAATTTCATCCATGACAGCGATCGCCATCGGATCGAGATCACCGTCTCGGACACCGACAGAATCAACAAAGACAGACGTTCCAAAACGATATTTCGTCAGCGCCTCGGCAATCGGCGAGCGCAATGCATTTTCACTACAGACAAATAGAATGCTAGCTGGAAGCTCGATCATCCTCTTCAACTTCGCACGTGCAGAACACAAATCAGCGTGAACAAACGACGCGCTGTGCCTTCATCTACCTCGACAAAATCCCTTAGCCTGTTCTTCAATAGTTCCGCGCCCTCGTCATGAAGTCCGCGTCGCCCCATATCAATAGCCTCAATCTTTGACGGACTCGCCGTCTTGATTGCGTCATAATAGCTCTCGCAAACCGTGAAATAGTCGCGAATAATTTTGCGGAAAGTAGATAGTGCCAGCGGTATAGCGGCGAAATGGAAACCGTCATCGTCAGTAATTTCAAAAATAAGCCGGGACTCCTGCCGTAACAGTCGCAGGGCATAGGGACCATTATCGGTGCCGACCATTCTGAAGAAATTGTCTTCAAGCAGATCATAGACCGCAACGCGGCGCTCATGTTCGACCTCGGGATTACGGGCAACAAAATTTCTGTCGTCTAGACGGACATCGATCAGGCGATTGCTTTCGTCTGACATCATCGCGCCTGCTGGTCAGCCGTCATCCAGTCGAACCGAAAGCGACAATGCATGCGCATCAAGGCCTTCGGCGCCAGCCAAAGTCACAGCGGCCGGGCCGATGCGCGCGAGCGAGTCCGCATCGCACGAAACCATTGTCGTGCGTTTCATGAAGTCTGTAACGCCGAGCCCCGATGAAAACCGTGCACTTCGCGCCGTCGGCAGCACATGGTTCGGCCCCGCGACATAATCGCCGATCGCCTCCGGCGTGTAACGGCCCAGGAATATCGCGCCAGCGTGAGTAATCTTTTCCGCCAACGCGTCAGGGGCGGCGACCGCTAGCTCCAAATGTTCGGGGGCGAGCCGATCAACTAGCGGCACAGCATCCTTCAGGTTGGCGACGAGAATTATCGCGCCGTGGGTATCCCAGCTGCGCCGCGCGATATCAGATCTTGCCAGCGTTGCGAGTTGGCGTTCGGCAGCATCGGCAACAGCATCAGCCAGCGCGCCGCTATCTGTGATCAGCACAGATTGCGAAAATGCATCATGCTCTGCTTGAGATAACAGGTCTGCTGCAATCCACTCCGCATCGTTCTCGGCGTCTGCAACTACCAGAATTTCAGACGGCCCTGCAATCATATCAATACCTACGGCGCCGAATACCTGCCGCTTTGCCTCAGCAACATAAGCGTTACCCGGGCCCGTAATTTTGTCCACAGGGAGAACAGTCTCAGTGCCGTAGGCAAGCGCCCCGACGGCTTGCGCGCCTCCGATCCTGTATATCTCGCTGACCCCGGAAAGGTCAGCGGCCGCAAGAACCAGTGGATTGACAACTCCGTCCGGCGTCGGAACGACCATCACGACCCGCGGCACGCCCGCCACTTTGGCGGGAACGGCATTCATCAATACCGAACTCGGATACGCTGTCGAACCACCGGGAACATAAATCCCCGCCGCCGATACGGCAGTCCAGCGAGTCCCGAGCCGAACCCCTTCGGCGTCAGTATATGCGAACCCTTCTGGGAACTGACGTTCGTGAAAGGCGCGAATACGTGTCGCTGCAAATTCAAGCGCAGCGATTTGATCGGCATCACATGCCTCGCTCGCAGAGGCAATCAACTCAGGGTCGATCCTTAATCCTCCTGAAACGTCAAGCCTGTCAAATTTCTGAGTGTATTCGGCGACCGCCGCGTCCCCACGCGCGCGAACATCCTCAATAATTTCGGACACCACGCTCGTAACGTCAGGCCCCAATTCCCTCCCCTGGGAAATGTAATCCGAGAACGACTTTTCAAAATCACTGCTGGACGCCGAGAGCCTAAGCGGCATTAAGAGTCTCCTGAAACCGTTTGATCCAGTCATGGATTTCGGCAGAACGTGTTTTAATCGCTGCGCGGTTTACTACGAGCTGCGAAGTAACGGTAGCGATCTCCTCGACCTCAACAAGCCCGTTTGCTTTGAGCGTAGAGCCGGTCGATACAAGATCAACTATACGCCGACATAATCCTAGTGACGGCGCGATCTCCATTGCCCCATTGAGCTTAACGCACTCAGCCTGAACGCCGCGCTGGGCAAAATGTCTTCGTGTAATTTTGGGATACTTCGTCGCAACGCGAACGTGGCTCCAGCGGCTTGGGTTCTCACGCGTTCGGTCGTCGCCCTTTTCGGCAACGACCATACGGCAATAACCAATTCCGAGATCTAGAGGCGCATACACTTCAGGGTAATCAAACTCCATTATTACGTCGCGCCCCGCGACGCCCATCTGGGCCGCGCCAAAGGCAACAAACGTAGCTATATCGAAGGAACGAACGCGCAGAATCGACAAGTTCGAAATGTTGGTCGCGAATTCCAGTTTGCGTTCATATTTGTCGGAGAACGCGGCTTCAGGTTCTATCCCTACATTGGACAGAACCGGCAAAAGCTCATCGAGAATACGCCCTTTTGGCACGGCAAGGCGCAAGTTATCGTTCGCGGTCATGATCATCGCCTCCTTTTCAGCTGACTAAGCCCGGCGCAGGGGCTCAGGTCGCCTCTCCTTCTTCGAAGTCGTGGTCAGGCCGCCACTGGGTTGGCCACGAATCGCCAAAGTCTTCCGCGTGGCAAAGAATTCGCTCAACTTCGAGACGGATTTTAGCTCCACCAGCAAAAACGAGGTTTACATACTCGTTAGTTGCCTCCAAGGCTAGCAATTCGAATATCTGTCCCCGCTGCTCTTGGTCAAAATTTTGGCGGCGTACGGCAGTTACCCGATCGAATGTTACGCCGCAGCGGACACGCGCGTAAATCTGGCCCGAGACTTTTTGGGCAGGTGTGTCTTCCCAGCGAAACCGGTTGGCAACCAGCACAAACCGACTTTCTTCGGCTAAGTAGATCATTTCGCTGATCGGTATGATGGAGTCCTGCAACAAGGCCGACAACACAGCGATATCCCCAGGATCTACCGCAGCAAGCTTCACTTCGTTGCCTGAAACCATATCGGCCATTTCGCTGGCACCCCTGTCGTTTCTGTCGTCATATTATGGCTATTTCTCTTCCGCGCGCTCGATAACCGCACCACAGGCCGCGAGTTTTTCCTCGATCCGCTCGTAACCGCGATCCAGATGATAGACCCGGCGAATTACGGTCTCCCCTTTTGCCGCCAATGCCGCGAGAATCAGCGACGATGATGCCCGCAGGTCGGTTGCCATCACCTCGGCGCCTGTCAGCTGCTCTACGCCGCGCACCATCGCTGACGCGCCCTGAACATTTATGTTTGCCCCCATGCGGGACAGTTCAGGTACGTGCATGAACCGGTTCTCAAATATGGTCTCGGTGATCATCGCCGTTCCCTCGGCGAGCGACATCAGGGCCATCACCTGCGCCTGAAGATCGGTCGGAAATCCAGGAAAGGGTTCAGTCATTACGTCCACCCCCTTTAACCCGCCACTGTCAAGGCTAACTTTTGTGCCCTCCGTGGTATTCTCTATCTGGAGCCCGGCATCGCCCAGCATCTTGAAGGTCGCCTCCAAAAGGTCCGTGCGCACACCTTTTAGTTCTATTTCGCCCCCGGTAATCGCCGCCGCCATCGCGTATGTTCCCGTCTCGATCCGGTCACAGACAACTGAATGTTCCGCCGCCTTAAGGCTGCCAACGCCTTGAATCGTCAGCGTATCGGAACCGATTCCGTCAATCTTGGCACCCATTGCCACCAAACAGTGCGCCAGATCGGATACCTCGGGCTCGCGCGCCGCATTGGTCAAGACGGTTTCGCCCTTTGCGAGGCAAGCCGCCATCATTAGGTTCTCTGTCGCGCCAACCGACACGAAGGGGAATACGAATTGATCGCCGACTAATCCGTTCGGGGCGCGGGCGGTGATATAGCCGCCATCAAGATCTATCTCAGCACCGAGCTTTTCCAGCCCCTGAATATGTAGATCGACCGGTCGCGTACCAATTGCGCAGCCGCCCGGCAGAGAGACTTTCGCTTCTCCGAAACGTGCCACCAGGGGACCTAGCACTAAAACCGACGCCCGCATGCGCCGCACTAAGTCATAGGGTGCGACCGTATTGTCAACGCCGCCCGCATCGAACGTCATTGTCATCCCACCTTTGCCGTGTTCGATCCTGAGTACCGAAACGCCGTGTTGTTCCAACAATTTCGACATGGTCGAGATATCGGCAAGCCTTGGCAAATTTTTGAGCGTTAACGGCTCCCCGCTTAACAAGCTGGCTGTCATCAGTGGCAGCGCCGCATTTTTCGCGCCGCCAATGCGGATTTCGCCGGTAAGCGGGTTGCCGCCCTGTATGACTATCTGGTCCATACCGATATATCTATCGGCCCGCGATGCTTCGGCAACGGGGCGCGAACGTCCCTAGGAATTAGGTGTTTCATTGTCATGCTACTGATCTGAAAGGATATATATCGTCGCCACCCGGCGTTTACCAGCAGGTTCGCCGGCCAGCGGTGCTTAGCACTCTTGATCCGGCGTCTGCCGCGCGCGGGACTGATCTTTGCGGCGGTGTAGATTTGCCCGCAACGCCTCAGCCTGGCGCTCCAGCCGCGCAGTCTCGCTGGCTGCGGGTTGTCGCACCGGCTTCTTAGCAGAAGTTTTAGATTTTTTGACCATACCTCTTTATAACTCATTCAACGCATCGGCGCAGTTGACATTTCGTCCGCCGATGGCAATGTGCGCCGCGGCTAAATAGGCCGCCGTAGCTCAGTGGTAGAGCGCACCCTTGGTAAGGGTGAGGTCGAGAGTTCGATTCTCTCCGGCGGCACCATTACCGACCCTTATTTACAGGACTGTTATGCGTTTCCGCGGAGACTTTGTGCGTTTGCCAACCTCCGCTGCCCACTCAGTCTTACATACCGTGAACATGCCGGATAACACTATTTCGCAGCCCATGTCGTTGGCACTCTCCACTTTATTCAGCCACACCTTCAAAGAAAATTCGTAATGGTAGCGTCTCCCCTGCCTCCGGCATCTGCTCCCAGCCCGGCTTATCGCTGGGTCATTGTCTTCGCCTCCGCCGTCATGCTGGCGGCAAGTGTCGGCTTTATCTTGAGCGGTGTATCGGTCTTTCTGGTGCCGTTGGAAAGGGCATTCGGCTGGAGCCGTGGGCAGGTGTCGCTGATCAATTTCGCCGGTCTCGCTGGCATCGCATTTGGCGGCATCGTCATGAGCAAGGCCTCCGAATTAATCGGTATTCGGCGGACCATCATGATCGGAGCAGTTACGATGAGCCTTTGTGTGCTGATCGCCAGCCGCGCGGACCATTTATGGCAGTTCTACACGATTTTCTTCCTCGGCGGCTTCCTCGGCGGCGGAAGTCTGTTTGCACCGCTGGTCGCCAATACCGGCAAATGGTTCAACAAAGGGGTCGGTCTCGCCATCGGAATTGTGACGGGGGGACAGGCGTTGGGACAGGGTCT
>MDTB01084208.1_pt1 | contig 20694 bp, 32 predicted proteins | sample 811161 | NCBI WGS metagenome assembly MDTB01 (sample SAMN05326650, study PRJNA326480) | marine metagenome | isolation source: seawater | place: Mediterranean Sea | collected 2009
CAGATCACTAATCAAACTGCAATGAATTTTAACAAGTACGGTATGTTTGATCCCAATAGTGCTAACTTTCAACGAACTGTAGGTGAAGGTGTAGGCGATAGTATTGCAGACGATTTGCTCCAATATTATTCAGCCGATCGAGGATTACAATTTGATGCAATACAAGACAACATAACCAATCAATACAACGCAGGATCAGGACAGCAATCCAATATGTATAATGCTAGTGCTGCAAATGTTGGGGATCAAATGAGATTTGTCGAAGGGCAACCTGATTTTATGAATAGTATTTATAATAATTATACTGGGGCAATTGATCAATCTCTTGGCTATGATCAATACGGTGTTGATTATCAGAATGCTTTAAATCAATTGCTTATCGGTAAATCCCAATATGACCAAGATAAAGACATGACGGCATTAGGCGATTATTACAATATGGTAATGGCTATATCTTCAGGTTTCCCTAGCACGTTCTCTCAAGGAACTAGATCAGGTAAATCTAGCAGTATGGATATGGGCTTTAGTTTTGTTTAGGAGGACATGATGACATATTCTTTAACATTACCAATCAAAGATCCTTTGCAAAAAGTTTTTGATCAAAATTATAAAAATAAGACGGGCAACGCACTTACAAATCCAAGAGGATTTATGGAGAGAACTATAAGCAATGTCAATAATTCAAATGCAGCTCAACAAATTATTAATCAAGATTTAGTAAGCATGGCTCAAGCAAATTATCAAAGTCCAAACGAAGAAGAGGAACAAGGCAGAAAGTTTGTAAAACACACTAGGTCTAACTCTGCTCCTGATCCTCTATCAGGATCGGCAATACAAGGTGGAGCAAGAGGTAGACAGTTTTCTCCTTTAGAATTAGCAATGGACGTGCGAAGAAATAAATTAGCAATGGGACAAGGTTTACAAGGTCTTTTGCAAAACAAACCAAAAACAGGAGGTCTATTAAGTGGCTGAAACAAAATTTGATTTTAACAAAGCGTTTGCAGGTGATTACTCAGGTTTATTAAATGATAATACCTACGCACGAAATGTACGTAACAATATGATGCTTGAAAATTCTCCTACATCAAGCAATCAGTCTTTGATGTCTCCTACGCAACCTTCTTTTGCCCCAACTCAACCAAAAGATAGAACGCTATTAGACAGACTATTAAAGAGAGAGAATCCTGAGAATGTTCAAATGCGTAAAGCAAGAGATAGAGCAATGTTGCAAGACTATATGTATAATCAAATTGACAACGATGCCGATAGATTATTATTTTCTCTAGATCCTAACAATTGGATTTCGCAACACCAATCAAATAAATTTAAAGATAAAAATAGAGAAGGTTATCACAATGGGCGACCTTATGTTTTAAACAGGGCGACAGGACGACTACACTATATGGACGGTGCACAAGAGCCAGTATTTAATGATGGCTTAGAAGTTTCAGGCGACAATGAGCATAGCACTATAAAATTATTTAATGAGTACAACAAAGTTCGTAAATACAAAGTAGATGCAAACGGCAATGAAACTACCGAATTAAACGAAAACCATAATCCACAACTAGCAAATTATTTGTTAAGTCAGTTAGAGGCATTAGGTGAAAATGACGACTTCCCACTTATTGTAAACAAAGTAAATCCTGATGGATCTGTATCAACTACAATTGGCGGAGAAAATACAAGTGGTGCTGCATCGCAAGAAAAAGGTTTAATTATGCTCAATAAATCAGGTGGTGATGGCTTGGGAGACTCTTGGTTGATGCCAATGGATATACAATCATACTTTGAAGATCCTAAATATGCTCGTGAATTTGAGGCGAGTTATCAAAGTGATCAAGTTAAAGCATTAAAGATGCAAAATATTATGAATGATATTGACGATATAGGCATCGACTATATTACGACAATTCCTGGTGCTGCTCAAAGATTTGCATATAACGCAATGTTAAAAATGGGTGGAGAAGAGTTTTTTAATCAATATGTTGGTGAGGAAAATGCAGAAAAATACAAAAAATCAGTAACAGTAATTCAAGAGCAAACAGGAATGTTAAACGCTTACATTAAAGAAATTACTGGTGCACAAATGAGTGAAAAAGAGGTTGTTCGTTTAGTTCAAGCGTTAGCCAACTTAGGTGTAACAGGTGATCTTGGAAGAGTGTTTGGTGCAGGTGATAACCCTGTAGCGTTTAAAGCAAAATTTGATGTTGTGATGAAACATATACAAGAGGCAAGAGCAAGAAGATATTTCTATTTTAAAAACGCAGATATACAGAATACTTTAAAAAATGAATATCCAGGATTGGAAGGCATTGATTACGCAAAAGAGTCTAGGTTCTTAGAACAAGATATAATGATTTTGAGTAATGAAACAGGCGGTAATCTTGAAGGAGAATACCGTAACCCTAAAACAGGTGAGATTGAAAAATATAACAATCAGTATGCTACAAACTCAGAATATTATATGGATGACTTTAGAATAAGAGATTTAATGTCATCTGTACAAGAGTACAATTTAGAGAAAAGCAGAAAACAATTTTACGCTGATAAAGGTATGAGTAGAGAAGAATTTTTAAACATTCTTAATGACGAAGGACATCCTCAATTTGAAGAATACAATTACCTAGAAAAAGGTTTTCAATTAAAAGCTATACAAGACAGAAACGAATTGTTTGGTCTTGGAAAAAATGAATTGACAATGAATCAAAGATCACAATTTGAAGGATTTGATCAATGGGAAAACAGAAAAAAAGGTAGTGGTAATTATTACTCTGTAAACCTAGAAGGGATAGAAATATAAATGGCTGAACATGAAAAAATTATACCAGAATATCCTGCATTAGATTTTAATTTCGGAAATTACGGACAGGGAACTGACTACACCAAGGACTCACAAAGAATGAGAGACTTGTATTACGGTACTAACACAAATCCTGATATAAGAAGTTTTAGTAATCCTGATGATGTAGTTCCTATATTACAGCAATACGGAAAAGATTTTGGTAAGGCGGCAGGAAGTGCAGCTCAAATGACTTTAGACTTACCATCTATGGTCAGTTATGCAGGTGGTCTTTTAGGGTACGGTGCTGATTATCTAATGGGCGGCATTGAAAAAGGCGAAGGTGAAAAAGATTATTACGACTACGTTCCTCATTATGAAGTTGATCTAGCAAGAGGTAGAACCCCTTATCAAAATATGCTGATCAAGCCTTACGGAACGATTGCTAAAAAGGGCGTAGAAACAGGTATTCAAGCGGGTCAAATACTTTTCAATGATGGCTTTACTCAAGAAAATTTACAACGTGTTAGCGAGTTAAACCCTTGGCTCTCTCCTGATGTTTTAAAAGCAAGTGGGATGAAAGTACGTGGTGCTCCTGATCCATCTTCTATAAAAAATACAGCCGAATTTGGTTTCATGGGTTTATTAAGTGGTACGGGCTATTTTGCAAAAATACCTTTACTTGCTAAACTTGCAATGAATAAAAAATATGTTGCTAACGGTGCGTTGTGGGGAGCGTCAAACAGTTTAGTTAAAGAATTAAATCCTGAATGGGACGGTACGAACGCAGACTCAATTCAAACTTTTGCTATGGTTGGTATGAATCTTGTTACCGATCTGATGCTAAGAAGAACTACAGCCAGTCGTGATAACTTTATAAAGATGGGATTGAATAGAGATGAGGCAATACTATTAGATAAAGAGTTACCTAAGATTGAACAAATTATAAAACAATCCAAAAATAAAGACATGACACCTCTAGAGCAATGGCAGCTCATTAGTAAATTAGATATGCCGGGAATGCAGGCGTACATGAGACTTTTAATACAGGCTGAACCTAGGTTTAAGTCAATCATTGCAAAACAACATGGCGAATTAATATCAGAAATAGATAAAGTTTTAACATCTCCAATATTATTAGGTAAAAATAAACTTGCTTTTAATAATAATTTAGATGCCTATGCAAGTGCGGACGATATTATTATGAAATACGACAAGAACAATCGTATTATGAATGAAACTTTTAGAAATGATATTGGCAAAAAAAGATTGAGCCAAGATTTTAGCGTTAATGAAAAAGAAATGATCCAAAATTCTATTGACGCTTTTAAACAAAGCAAAGATTACACCCAACTATCTACAAGACTAAAACAGGAAATGGATACGTTCCTAAATGGAATAGTGAATAATAAAAACATGGACTCGTTAGATAATGCCTTAAGAGAAAGATACGATATTTATCGTCATTTAGAAGATGGAGGCAAAGGTAATCCAGTTGATAAGTCTTTTAAAAATTCACATATGAATTTAAAAAATAGAATAAGTAATACCTTAGAAGAATTTGTTGATGCTAACGGAAATAAAACTTATCAGATTGCAAAAGAAAATTATGTAAAATCAGCAAATAAATTTTTAACAAGTACACCTGCATATAAATCAGTTCAAAACATAGAACGAGCTGCGTCTAAAGGTGATGCGGACGCTGTTATAGATCAATCAATTATGGCAATGTACAATCCACGTTTAACCAATAGACAGGTAGATGAAGTTTTAACAATTTTAGACGACATTGGGGGTGAAACTTTAGTGCCTGATCTCTTGCGTATTAGAATACAAGAAACAGCAAAAAAGGTTTTTAAAGAAGATCAGACAAGTGCACAAAGAGTGCAAAAATTTACTGATTCTGTTTATGGCAATTTAGGAGATACAAATGTTTATAAGCAAATAGTAAAACACATAATAGGAAACAAAAACTTAAAAGATAATGAGAGTGCACAAATTGTCCTTGCTTTGCATGATTGGTTTAGCACGGCATCACGCATACCTAAAGTCGGCTCTGAATCAATGACTGGTCTATATCAACAATTTCTAAAAGATGTTGGAGGTGGAGTAGTAGATGATTTAAACCCTTTAAGATGGTCAGAAAAAATTAGGCAAAGATATGTTGATTATAATATTGGCAAAATGGCTGATCTTTTTACAGATAAATATTTTTTACAAAAATTATATGACTTAAAAATAAATGATAAAAAAGATAAAGGGTTTATTCATAGGTTTATTACAGGTGCAATTATTGGTGGTAGTTATAAGTTAGGAGGCTATGGTCAATTAGCACAAGACGAATATCGTACGAACCAATACAAACAAGATAAGTCAAACGCTCTATACAAAGAGAACAAAAAAACATTTAAGAAAAATGGTGGAGCGTATCAATGAGCATTACTAAATTTTCCACAACAGCTGCTAACAATGGCAATAGATTAGCGTCAGGAACAATGTCTGAAGGTATGTCCCCTTCGCAAGTTAATGATGGTGTTAGATCTCTTATGGCAAGTATTAGATCGCAACATAATGAGGCTGAATGGATTGAATTTGGCACGGGTTCAAATGTAACGACATATACACGAGTTTCTGGTACTTCAATCTCTATGCCCGTGGACGTAACAAGCGTCTATACTGTAAATAGAAGAGTTAAAATTGTTGATGGAGGAGGATCAACCCTATACGGTCGAGTAACCTCTGTATCTTTTTCTTCGCCTAACTCGACTCTCGTTTTAGAATTTGATGGAGGAGCATCCCTAGGATCAGGCAATCCAACTTCAGTAAAACACGGCATCATCGCTCCGACTAATACTTCTTTACCGTCTGTAGTCCCAACGGGAACTATTCAAATGTATGGTGGTGCTGTAACACCTACAGGATATTTATTTTGTGATGGAACTGCAATAAGTAGAACAACATACTCTGATTTATTTGCGACCATTGCTATTAATTATGGATCTGGCAATGGATCTTCAACATTCAATTTACCAAACCTTCAGCAAAAGTTTCCTTTAGGTAAATCAGGATCATATGCTTTAGGTTCAACGGGAGGTGCGTTTGCAAGAACTCCTTCAGGATCAAATAGTACACCAACATTTTCAGGAAATGCTTTTACACCCTCAGGTTCTATTAGTGTAAGTGTTGCTAATCATAGTTTGACAATCGCAGAATTACCAAGTCACTCACATACTTTCTCAGGGTGGTCAATGGGGCAAGGAATACGACACCAAGACGGGACAGACCACATACCACAAAGAGGTGATCAAGGCTCACAAAGTGGAACATTTACAAGTAGTAGCGTAGGTAGTGGCAATGGTCACAATCATAGTGGTTCAGGTTCTTTTAGTGGCAATTCTATTACACCAGCAGGTTCAGTATCAACACCGACTTTTACAGGAAGTAGCTTAGATCTTACTAACCCCTACCAAGTTGTAAATTACATAATTAAATATTAAGGAGACATAATGGGAATTGAAACATATAGAACTAGCCCCGCAAATAATGGATCAGTCTTAGCGACAGGAACAATGGTTGAAGGAATGAGTCCTGGATTAGTTAATGATAGCATGAGACAGATTGCAGCCGATTTAAGAAATTTTTATAATGATCCATTTTTTATAGAATATGGAATTGGAGATGGTGCTACAACATACACAAGAGTCAATGGCACTTCCTTTACGTTGCCTGCAAACGTAATAGATGATTATCATGTTGGGAGAAGAGTTAAATTAATTGATGGAACGGCAACAACACTTTATGGCACGATCACTTCATCAACTTTTAGTTCCCCCAATACTACTGTAAATGTTTCCTTTGATGGAGGATCGCAGATCGGATCAGGAACAATTACAAGCGTTAAGATAGGAATACAAGCAGTAAACAGTCCAGCTCCAACCAATATTCAAACAGGTGGTATTATAATGTGGACTACTTCAAGCATACCTAACACTTGGTTACTAGCAGACGGATCGTTAGTTTCAAAAACAACATATGCTGCGTTATGGAATGCAATCGGTTCTACTTATGGGACACCTTCAGCAACACAATTTTACTTACCTAACCTTGCGGATAAATTTGTTGTAGGTAAAGGCTCAACTTATGCGTTAGGTGCTACAGGAGGAGCAAGTACATTAACGCCATCTGGTTCAATATCAACGCCATCGTTTTCAGGGTCGTCTAGTGGTGTGTCTGGCTCTATTTCTATTTCTGGGACAACTGGATCAACCTCACTAACTACTGCACAAATACCAAGTCACTCGCACTTAATGATACATAACACCCCCGCTACAACAAATGCGTTAGGAGCTATAACTTTACCACATATTAGTAGAGGTAATGTTGGGGGCATGGGGTCATCTGATACTGGTTTACAAGGTACATCAGGGACACCAGATGTAGGTTCAACTGCTAATACTGGAAGTGGCTCAGGTCATACACATAGTTTTTCTACATCTGCATCTATAAGTGGCGGTACGACAACTGCATCTGGCTCTGTATCTACACCAAGTTTTACAGGCAGTAGTGCAAGTATAATTAATCCATACCTTGCTTTAAGCTACATTATCAAGGCATGAGTGAAGAACGCATATTAGACGCTATTCAAGAACTAAGAAAAGATTCTACCGAGACTAGAATTACCTTGGCTGAAGTACAAAAAGACGTCCATCTACTTCGTACAAATCACTACGCTCATATTGAAAAAAGCGTTAGTCGCTTATGGCACTTTGCCTTGGCTATAGGATTTATAGTTTTAATTTCTTATACTGAGGACGTTAAAGTTTTCTTTGGAAGTTTATTGTAAATTGTAAGCAACAATAAAAATAAAATAAACAGATACGATCGTTAATACATTTACAAAAGGATAATTCATATCCTTTATTTAACAATTTTTCTTAAAAATAAAATTTTTTATATATGTCAATATGACAATCAAGAGCAATTTAAATAGTAACAAAGGTGTTTGGGCTGAACTACAAGCTAAAAGTTATTTTGCATTACAAAAAAATCTTATTGTATTCTCTTGTGAGTCTGGCGTGGGATGTTGCGATATAATTACATTAGACAAACGCAATGGGGAAGTTCAGAAATGGGACGTTAAGTATGGCGGTACTAGATGGCTATACAATAGAAATAATAAAACAGGTAATGGCGGAATGAGATTGATACATAGAATGCAATCTAAACTACAACAAAAACTAGGCATAAGAATACTCTATGTAATGCCTGATGGAGAAATAAGAATACCAAATGAAAAAAAATGACGACATCATATTAATAGAAAATTACAATAGACTTGTAGATGATTGGGATAATAAATATTTTAAGCCTGAAGAAATTGCTTGTAAAGAAACAGGCATAGTTGGATATGATCCAAGATTTTTAGATTCAATAACGCAGCTCAGAATTAAATGCAACTTCCCTTTTACAATTTCATCTTGGTATAGACACGAAACTCATAGCATTGAAAAAAATAAAAAAGAACCAGGAGTTCATACGCTCGGACTTGCTTGTGATATTGCAGTAGACCGTGAACGAGCATACATTGTGTTGAAAGAGGCAATGGCTATGGGTTGTTTTTTAGGAATTGGCTTTCAACAAAAAGGATCAGGAAGATTTATACACTTAGATATGGCAAGTGCTGAATATGGCATTTTAAGACCTACTATATGGAGTTATTAACCCTAGGGTATATCGGTATCAAAAAGATAAAAGAGTGCTCATTTTGAGGCTCTATGTAAGACTTTTTTAACATTTATTAAGGAAAAACATATGATTTGGAATAGTTTGCTTGGACTAGCGGGAAATGTAGTTACAGGTGTAATTGATAAACAAAAAGCAAAGTCAGAAAGAAAACTTGTCGAGATAAAAGCGGAAACAGAAATCAAAAAGAAACAAATAGCAGGTGAATTAGATTTTGACATTCAAGCATTAAAGTCAGGAGAAGAATCTTGGAAGGACGAGGCGTGGACTATTCTATTTATTTTAATCGTGCTTGGTGCAATGTTGCCTTTTACACAAGACGCTATACTAAGAGGTTTTGAAATTTTAGGACAAACTCCTCAATGGTTTCAATTCTGTATATACGGAGCGATTGCTAGTAGTTTTGGTTTAAGATCACTTTCCAAGTTTGGTAAAAAATAATTGAAAAGTATTTATTCACGGAAACATCCAGGTTCAGCATTGCTAGGTGAATGTGAGTGGTGTGGACGCTCAATTATAAGGTCTGATCCATTCGTAGTTGAGGAATACAATGCAGGTTTGTCTAAACGCCTTATACACCATTCACCTATTCACGATTGTTTAGAAAAGTATTGGGAAAAACAAAAGGAAGATAAGAGAAAAGAAAAGGAAGAAAAAGAAAAAGAAGATAAACCCAATCCCCTAGATGAATTTTGGAAACACCTAGGGCAACAATGATACAAGGGAGATTATGACTCCCCCTAGATTAAAATAAAAGTCCGTTAAGAAAATCCTCTTTCTTGCATCTTTTATTTTCAGGTAATTGGAAAACATGGGTATAGGTTCTTGCCGTTACCGACATATTCTTATGACCTAAAAAATATGACACTTGATACAAGGGATATATATCGTTTCTAATCCATTGAGTAGCAATCCAATGTCTAAAGAAATGAAACCTTACCTTTGTTGGTGTTTCGTATTCACCTACCATCGCTAAATCTAAAGCCGTTCTACTTGAACTGCTATTATGCCAATCCCATACGCCTTTATGGCAATTGGGGAACATAATCTTATCACTTACGGCATAAGGATTATTTAACTCACCATTTATATATTTAATACATTCTTGATATAACTTCGGAGGCAACGGTATTAATCGGTTTAAACCTTTTTGTGTTTTTGTTTGATGTCGTTTATGTCTATGTATAGGGCAAGTCTGTCCTGATATTCTCACCATATTACTCTTCACTCTGAAATCAGAAAATTCTAATCCAAATATCTCAGCCACTCGCAAACCACAATAGACCCCTATAGACATCGCTAATTTAAAACGAGGATCTTGTATAGACGACAAGAAATTTTGCATCTTCTCAAAGTCCCACAAGACCATTTGATTATCTAATTCTGAATGATAACTATCACTATTTGAAAATAACTCTTTTTTATTTGGTATAAACTTCATCCATTTGACAACCACATTACCTTGATCACTTGGTATTTTGTTAAAGAGAATTGCCATGTCAAACGCATCTCTTAATAAATTTAACCATAACTTCTTTGTGTTACGAGAGTCAGTCCACTCAAACATTGTGTTATAAATTAAGGCGACCTCACCTGCCGTCCAATTATTTACTTTGGTTTTTAATAAATGTTTGTTGCCGTTAATGACTTCAATTAATCGTCTTATCAAAGTAGATTTAGTTTCAAAGGTAGCATTGTTCATCGTACCTCTTTCAACCATTTGTTTCAGATACGCTTTGTACTCGTTCAGCAACGGTAATATCGTTGCCGTGGTATTCCTTATCTGTATTTGACCACTCTCCATCTGATTAATTGCAATCTGCATTTTATGATAAAGTTTAGTTAAACTTTTAGATTGTATTCTAACTTTGCCATCGTCTTTAACTTTTGCAAACTCTTTATAATAAGTTTGCCATGTTTGAATGATGCCTAACTTATTGTTCATCACGGCATAAGGTTTTGGAAACCCTAACTCTTGCCACTTGGTTAAAATTTCTTTTTCTTTTGCCGAGAGCTGCAATGCCTTATCTTCAATAGCATTCCTTGTTTGTTTGCCAAAAGTACGATGTAAAGTTGTTTCTAACTTAACTACGTTCGTCATTATCTCCTCCTTCTTTCTTTATTGTTGTTCTATTTAGTCCGTCCCAAAACTGAGACTCGATCAGATCTTCTTTGACCGTTCGTAATGCCTTATCAATGTCTGTCCAATTGAACTCTTCAAAGCAATCTTGCACTTCAAGATCTCGTATGTAAGATCTTACAATGTTGATAGACTGTAATAATCTATCTTGGGTTTTTCTTGTTCTTTCATATTGTTTACATTCGTTTACAAATTCGAGTAATTCATTATCTTGTGTTGTCATATGCTTTATTTCTCCTAAATTGTTGCATATAGCCAAATAGTTATCAAAGGTTTCCTCTTACAGAACCCATATAACTTTTAGGCATATATTCTATTAATGACCTAGACCAAGTAATTACTTGAAGGTAAGTAATCTTAAAAAAAACGCTAGTTATGGCTATGAAAAATAAAGGGCGAATCTTCAGTTTAGCACATTTGTACGAGAAAAGGGATCGACCCTTTTCGGTATTGAATGTTCTTGAACTTACTGTGACCTGCCATTTTCCTAATGTTTTTTGCATCCTACACCTTATAAATTACCTCATTTAAGTAACTAGGTAACAGAATAATTACATAAGGTAATATTTTTTAGGTAACGATTCTATTGCCTTTTTTCAACAATAAGGATTTGTAGCCAAATTACAAATGTTATTTTTCTTGATTAGGAGACTCGTGAGTCTTCTTCTTCCTACGATTTGCTATTGATTGACAAGCATATCCGCAATACTTCTTTTGTTCAGCGTTTCTATGGTAGATTATAAATGTTTTACCGCACTCAACGCAGAATTTTTGCTTTTGGGTAAACTCGATCATTCCACATCTACAGGAATATCAAAGTGCTCTATAATGCTATATAGATGGTCACGAGTTCTATCAATTTCAGCACTACACCAATCAGCCTTTATGTAGGTTATTTGGGTATATACTAAAAATAATATTGCACTCATTGTTACAAAAGAAAAAAATGTATTCATTCTACTTCCATCATTCTTACTGAAAATTTTGGAACTCCTAACTCACCACTCTCAAGTTCATTCATCAACTCGCAACATCTATACGCCCCCTCTTTACTAAATGTTTTCAGTACAAAATCTCTATTGCGAGTGGATTCTATGAGGTAAATTCTTATTGGCATTAAAGAAGTATTTCTTCGTCAATTTCAAGTTCGTCAATTACTCCTGCGGAAACATCATTATTAGGAGGAAATATGGCATTTGCATCCAATAGTTCATCCTTTGGATATGTACTCTTATTCAACATATCTTTTTGAAGATCCTCACCGTGTAAAATCGGTTCTGCTTTCCTAACCTTTTCCATTAAATCTTCAATGCCTAGATCCTTATGTTCTAACTCTATCAATGTATAAATGAGTTGTGATTGAGATAATCTAAATTTCTTACCTAATGCTACATCAACTTTATTTTCTTTTGCCTTCTCTATAACAAGATTTTCTTTTTGCCTTTGTACATAATTAAAAACTAAACATAATTCATATAGCATTTTCTTTGCCTCCTTTGCTTTATTTGGATGCAATGAAAACCCTAATGTCTTGTGGGAATGTTTGCGTGATTTTTCATAGTTCGTTTTGTTTGTCATCAAATACCTCCAATGTTTTTTGATTTGTAGTTTTAAGTCTGTAGTGTGGATCAAGTTGTAAATCAGGACATGGCATTTTTGGATTGTTAATTACTTCATCCATATTTTGTTTAAAGTAATTGCAAACAACACCAACAAATCCATTCTTGCCAACTGCATTACAAGCATAATTAAATGATCCGCCATTCTTTAAATTAAGATTTAAAAGAGTGCAGCTCTCATTGACCATCATATCAACCATTGAATTTTGTGGTCTTACTTTGATCATAACCTTTCTCACATTTGGTTTATTGTCATTGTCAAATGAATCAAAAAAGAAACCTGAATGTACTTTATATCCCTTGCCTCCATCAGTTCCTTTAATTCTAAATTTTAAAAAAAATCCTCGCATTCTATTTGGAATCGTTAGCATTTGTATCTTTCCTTTGTGATTTTAATTCACCTGCAATTGCCATGTAAGCTGATCCATCTTCAAAATCGTCAATGTTAAATCTACCAAGTTTAGTTCTTGCGATTTTTAACAATGACATTAATAAAGCGACATCTTCAGGTGATATGTCTATCTCTAGATATGCTGACCATAACTTAGCAATATTCATATGGTTTTCTAACTTATCTCCGTGATCCTTTTGACGATCTACGGAGACAAGGTTACTTGCTCTTAATAATATTTCAGATGCAAACTGTTTCATTAAAACGGTGCATCCTCAACTTCCATTGATGGTTCAGTCGGCATATCATTAGATACAGGTTTACGGTACTTAGGTTTAAATCTAAGTTTAATTACACCTTTATTTTCTTTATCAATGTAACCGCATAATTCAACCCAACCTTTATCCTCTTGAATACGACTTAAAAGTTCAGGGGCAAATAATATGTTTTGCGATATTTCATCTTTAAACATAGGCATAAGATCAGGTGCTTTTTCATGCTCCTTTTTTGTAACGGCTTTTATCGTTACATACATTCCTTGTTTTAAAACATCATAATCTGACATTTTATTCTCCTTCCGTTGTTATTCCGAGGACATCTTCTAATGATCCTCCGTTATTTTGTGAGGCACTAAAATCTAAATCTTGTCCGTCCTCAACATTTAGACAAAATGCTTTTTGACATATGTATTTATGAGCGTAAGAGAAAACTCCTCCACTTGCTTTCGCTTGATCGTCATTACCCCTATATTGTGTATAGGCATGACCTGATCCCAAATAAATATTATGAAACTCAGATTGGTTATCTTCTGATTTTGTTGCGTTATCTATATCAACGACTCTAAGGTGCACTAAACACTCGATACCGTTCTCATGTTTTTGCCACTTAGGATCACATATCAAAGCAAGTCTCGCAGTAGTACAAGCATTCTTTACAACTTGTATTACATCATTATATGCTCCTGCTTTATATCTTCCTGCATTTTGCTTTTGTACTGTCTTTGCAATTGCAATTGCTAAATGTAATTTTTGATAAACATTTAGTTTAGTAACATCTATTTTAGTTTCTTGTACTTCTTGACTATTGCTTAATGTTACTTCATTTTTTTTCTTGGTCATTATTTCCTCCTAACCATAAGTTTTTAGCAATCTCTAAATATTCAGGCTCTATGCCTCGCCATTTCCAATGAGTAAAATCTGGCTGTATTATGTTGTATAAATTGGTTGGATCTTTAGACATCTTCAATAAGTTTTGCCTTGCTAGTGCATTCGCCCTTACTGTTTTTAATGTGTCTTTATGAAACTCCATTTGTAATTTTTCTTCACCATCTTCAGCCTCAAATAAAGTGTGATCATTTTCTTTAACATATAAAATATCTCCAGGTATTTCAGTTGCTACAGAATAGATAGCAAGTTGGGGGCTATGCGTTTCCTTGACTTCTAGGGGGAGTGATTGTGAAGTCCAAATTCTAGAATTGGCTTTGTGAGTAATGCCTGTATTTTTATTAAAATAATCTTTTTTATATCTTGCAAAAACCCCTTTCTCTTTCTTAGGGTTATCCCACATAGTTTTTAATTCTATCCATTTGACCAACTTGCCATTTTTCAAAAAAGCAAAATCTAAATAACCAATAAACAAACAATTGATGCCATCTAATTTTAAGACAATTGGATACTGCGTAACCATTTCATCATATGTTTGTTGTATAGGTCTTATTGCTTTTATAATTTGTTCTATGTAATTTTTAATTTGACCTCGATAATGTACTGATCGAGTTTTATCGGTGAGGTCAGAAGTGCTAGGTATATAACTTGCGTCAAGATTAATTATTTCTTTCTCCGCAGCTTTTATGCTCATTTCTCCTAATAAAACTTTTGCTGAATATTCATCTGCATACTTCCCAAATTCCATTCTAGAATGTCTTGAAAATTTATGCCGTTCTTTTGGCATATAGATATATCTAAAAAACCATTGATCTAAAGGTAGGTCTGTAGTCGAACTATTGCTTAACCATTGTATGTCAGCATTTAACCATTCATCGCCAATTGTAAAATTATTTTCCTCACAATATTTTTGAATGAAAGTTTTTTGCTCTATATCTCGACCTTGTAAATTATTCTCCATAACACCAAACGACCTACGGGTAGGTAATGAATATCAGGATAGAGGGCTACCCGTAGATCTGTTTGAAAGAAAGTCCCTCGCCTGCAACCAACTTAATAACCACACACTTCGAGATCAATAACACCTTTAAGTATGTGATTCTTAATTTTTGATATTAGTCAGATAGTTTACACTATCAACAAATTGTAGCCTCATAACAGAATTAATTAATATTTAGGTATGTAAATTTATAAATATTTGTTGCTATATAACAAATAAAGGTAGCCGTTATAATATGTAAATTATCTGTATAAAGTAGTCGAATCGTTATCATATACATTTTATGAGGGTTCTATCTTTATTTGACGGCATGAGTTGTGGTCAAATTGCAATCAATAAATTAGCTATAAAAGATTATACTTACTATGCTAGTGAAATAGATAAGTATGCCATCTCTATTACTCAAAAAAATTTTCCCAATACTATACAAGTTGGGGACATAACTAAATTAAGTGGTAATGAGTTTAGTAATATAGATCTAATGTTAGCAGGAAGTCCTTGCCAAGGATTTTCTTTTGCAGGTAATCAATTAGCATTTGATGATCCAAGGTCTAAATTATTTTTTGAATTTGTAAGATTGTTAAAAAAAATAAAACCCAAATATTTCTTACTTGAAAATGTAAGAATGAAAAAAGAATATCTAAATATAATTACGCAGCATTTGGGCGTTGAACCCATACTGATAAATAGTTCTCTATTGAGTGCTCAGTCAAGACAGAGATACTATTGGACTAATATTCCAAATGTTACTCAACCAAATGATAAGGGTATAGTTTTAAGAGATATATTAGAAACAAATACTGACAGTAAATACAATTTAAGCGAAGAAAAAAAAGATCGTGTTTTAAATGCAAAAAGATGTAAAGGGTATTTTTATAATAGAGATTCTAAAAAAATAGGAACTGTTATGGCTCTTTATCATAAAGATCCAACAGACGGATCATATATAGAAGATCATAAAGCTGTAAAGCAAACAGAAAGAAACAGAAGGCATTTAAGAAGAGATGATCAGAAATCTTTATGTATGACTGCTACAATGTATAAGGGTGCAGGTAATAATGGTATGACCTTAGTACCTCAACAAGTTGGGGTTGCTGCTGATATTAATGGACATGACATATTAAAAAGAATTTACAGTCCTGAAGGTAAATCACCTACAATCAATACAATGAATGGTGGCAATAGAGAGCCTAAAGTTTCTATAGATAATATTTATTGGAGAAAATTAACTCCCTTAGAATGTGAACGATTACAAACAGTACCAGATAATTATACTGAGGGTGTTTCTAATACTCAAAGATACAAGATGTTAGGAAATGGTTGGACGTGCGATGTAATCTCACACGTCCTAAAAAATATAAATTAAGTTATTGTTTGACTTCTTTAAACCAATTATCAATTCTTGATACTGGTATAGCCCAATCAAATTTTTTGTTTTTAGGTATAGTGAGTCTACTTCTTTTTTTCTCAACACTATAACCTGGATCAAAAATCATAGAAACACCGTTACCTTCTTCATATCTTACAAAGTAATATTTATCTTTATCTTTTACAAAATTAAGACCTTGCACTTCTATTTTTTCTGTCTTGTCGTCTTTTGACATGAGCCAAATCATGCCTATTGCAACATCTCTAATTGCTATTAAATTATCTGCTCTATCCAAATAACTAATAACAATCACTTCATCTTTAACAGTCTCAAGTGGATCATTTAGCTTAACATAAGGTGTTACAGATAAATTTATAGTCCCCGCTATTTGCACGGTAACATTTATATCTTCATATAACTCAAACCATTGACGATCAAATATTTCTGCTACTTTTTTAGCAGTCGGTATATCTAATTGTCTTTTGTTGTTTACGATCTTGTTAAAGTTTATTCTACTTTGTCCAAGTTTTTCCGCCAGCTTACTTTGAGTTACATTATTTAACTTCATTAACTCTTTTAAACGATTAGTTTGTTTTACTTGGTATTCATTATTCATTTTCTTAATTGTCCCTCTCACTTTTAGTAGTTAAATATATAGGCACTTTTAGTAGTTAAATATATAAGTATAATTTGTATATATACTAACATTATGTATATAATTGTTAATAGTCAAGTTACAAGTAGTCAAAGATTGGTTGTAATAGTCAAATAGTTTACATTATGTATTGACTAAGGCTACAAGCCATGCAATATGGCAATATGCAGCTCGGTGAATACAAACAAAAAAACAACCTCACATTACAAAAAATAGCGGATTTAATAGGGATTTCAGGTGCTAATCCTAGACGCACGGTGAGTCGTTACATTGATAAGACAAGAGTACCTAAGATTAATATCGCCAAGCAAATAGTCCATATAACAAACGGAGAGGTAACTTTAGAGGAACTTGGGGTAAAGAATGGACAAGAAAAAAGATAAAATCCTTAATGTAGGTAGCAGGGATATTTTACTAAGATTTATTGAGCCTAATTTTCTAGATGACAATTTATGTGATTGTTACGGACAATGGATTGAAAGAAAGAATGAGATACAAGTACAAAAAATCTTAGAGTCTCCTGATCTTGAAAAAACCATATTACACGAACTTCTGCATTGTTTCGTATCTGAAAGTAAACTTGGTCAAAATATTTTAAGTGATGAAAAAGATGAGGAACTTTTAGTTTCTCATATGGAAACACAAATTTATCAATTTTTTAAAAACAATCCTGAAATGCTTATAGTTATTTTTGGACACCTAATGAAGAGATGGCTGAATTTAAAGAAAGTTTAGTAGCTGGGCAAGAATTAGAAGATCTTGTTTTAAATCTTTTAAGAAAAGATTATCCATCTTCAGTTCGTATTCCCGGCAAGTTTTCTGCATATGATATTTTTGTACCTGAAAAAAATGTAAAGATTGAAGTAAAGCAGGACAAGAAATCATTACATACAGGTAACATAGTAATTGAAACTTCTATGTTTGGAAGAGCATCAGGTATCATGGCAACTGAGGCTGATTATGTTTATTTTGATACAGGCGAAGAACTTTTAATCATAACGCCAAAAGATATTTTTAAATGTATTTTAGCAAACGGCATACCTCAAAGAAAATTTGTTGGTGATGGTGACTCCGAGGAGAAAACTGCACACCTTGTTAAAACAGATTTACTTAAACCTTACTGCTTAAAAGTACAAAAATCTTTAATCAAATTATCATTAAACTAATGGGTAAAATTATCGACATATTATCTGGCAACGAAATGATTGATAATCAAATCCCTTGTTTACATAATGGCTCATATCAAATTGTCCTTGCAGATCCGCCTTGGACTTTCAAAACTTATAGCAAAAAAGGTAAGGGCAAATCCGCAGAAAGACATTACGATTGCATGAACCTAGACGACATTGCAGCCCTTCCCATTGATCATATTACAGATAAAAATGCTGCGTTAGCATTATGGGTAACTGATCCACACTTACAAAATGGCATTGCAATAATGAATATGTGGGGGTTCACTTATAAAACCATATTGCACACATGGGTAAAATTAAATCACGATCAAAGTAAAAATCGTTATGTAAAATCTACAGGATATTACACACGCAGTAATCCTGAGTGTTTATTGCTTGGTATTAAAGGGAAAATGCCACGCTTTAATAAAAATATTGATCAAATAATTGCAGAGCCGAGGAGAGAGCATAGCAGAAAGCCAGATTGTGTAAGGCAGAACTTAGTTGAATTATTTGGCGATCTACCTCGCATTGAGTTGTTTGCTCGTGAAACCGTTGATGGTTGGGAGTCTTGGGGCAACGAAACCACAAAATTTAATGCGGAGGAGTTAGAGATTGAGGTTGAATTAGAATGAAGGCGATAGACGGCAAACACTTTCCGAGTAAAAAGTTTTCTGAAAACTACAACAACATATTTAGAAAAGTAAAACACATTGAAGATTGCAAGAAAGAACAAAAGAAATTGAAAGAAAAGAAATGAAATATACCGAACAAGAATTATTACATCCGACTAAACAATGGATCAAAGTAAGCCAAGGCATTTTTCATTTGCCTGTATCGGCTCAATCCAAACTTATATTGATGGTACTTATAGGCTTTTATAATTCTAACACGACAGGAGTACACCCTTCACGCTCTTACCTTGCAAAATCCATTGGCATTAAATCTAAAAGAATGGTTACGAAATATCTCCGTGAGCTGCAAGAACTTGGTGTTTTGGAATGGGAACAAAAAACCCTTAACGGTGCTAACCATTATTATTTTGACCTTGATAATAAGGTGAGAATAAGACGGAAGAAAAAATCTAAGGGGGGCGAAATGAACCCTCCCCTAGGGGCTAAAAGGGACTCCTATAAAGATATAAACTTATTAAATATAATTAAGCTAGAGGATAAAAGGAATAATGGCTAAGACGAAAGCTGAGATAGATTTTTCAGGGTGGGTAGTCGAATACAATCCTACACGAGAGGAGAGACTACAAAGACTTCAAAGGGAACTAAAACGAAATGCTAAAATGATGAAACCACAATACCGACACGCAGTAGAAAAAAATAAGAGAATGGAGGCTTATAATAATATGTTGCTGAAGGTAAAGGCTGAGATCAGCCCTACCAAGCAAAAAGAGATATTAAATAAATGGTGTAGTGGTTTTGGTTACGATAAATGAAATCATAGATCTGTTTGACGCTTTTTGGACTACGAATAAGAGAATGCCAGGCGTTATTCCTAAAAGAATGCTAGAAAACGGTACGATGTATTGGGAAATACCTCAATCATTTGCAGATAAGGTGCACACTTGGAAAGAGAAGAAACCCATTAGATTTGCTATGAGTAATAAGGATATTGACAATTATTGGGTTGCAACTGAATTAGGGCTAACTTTACCACGAGAACAAAGAGACTTAGTGTATTTAAGGCATAAAGGATGGAGTTACAGAAAATTAGGTTATTTACACAAGAAATCTCACGAGCATATGCGTAACCGTTATTTAGACATTATTGTAGACCTGGTGAACAACATTAACCAAAAAGCAGAAGGCAATATAAAAAGATACATTGTCTTGACGACTAAACACAATATAGAGTAGTTTTTGTATATAATTTGGCGATAGGTATACAATATGTATACACAAGCTGCCAAACCCTACCCTAACCCATTGAAAACCATTTGAAAACCAATTTTAAAGCTGCGAATCTTTACAAATAACATTCTACCGAACTGATTCTCAAATCATATCAAACAAAATAGAAAACGAGGTTTTATGATCCCTAATTCACAAATTTATGAAATTTTAAAGAAATATATTGAGTTTATCAAAAATAATAAAAAAGCCTCAATAATTGGAGTCTTCATTATTATTGTAATTTTAAACTTTATTTTTTAAGAAAAAATTGATCTTTTTATTATAATAAAAATAGAGTCAATTAGTTTACATTGTAGCCAAATAGGTTAATCTGTAGCCATTAAAGGAAATGATTCCTTTATTAAAAAGAAAGGCTACAAAATGACAAATCAAAAACCAATCTTTGGAGGAATTGAAGTAATTAGCTTTGGTTCTGACGGAAACAGAGACTCCAAAATGGAAAAAGCACTTAAACAAGGGCTTTTTAATTATGGAGTAAAAAAAGGTTACATTAAACAAAATAAAAAGGGAGTTAAAAATGATTAATTCCTTAAAAAAGTTTAAGAATAACCCTCCTAAATTGACAATGCTTAAACTTGCCATTGAAGATTTAAAGCAAGTTGAATGCTCACCTTTAAGGGTAAATTCTGACATTGACGCTATAACATTACTACATAAAAAAGGCGTTGATTTAAGACAAGTTCAATATGATCTACAATTAAGCGGATACATAAACGATACATTAAATAACTTTCTA
>MDTB01108494.1_pt1 | contig 20693 bp, 23 predicted proteins | sample 811161 | NCBI WGS metagenome assembly MDTB01 (sample SAMN05326650, study PRJNA326480) | marine metagenome | isolation source: seawater | place: Mediterranean Sea | collected 2009
AAATCTAAATTACCGCTATGATATTCTGGATAGGGTTCACCATCATGTTTCTCAATGAGGGATTTGTGATGATGAGGCATGTCTCGCCATGGGCTGCAAAACAGAGAGAAAATCTTATAGAAAAATATGGTGACGGTTGGCAAACCTTTCATGGTATAGTAGACTACGTTTGGGTCATTGTGACCGCTCTAGGGTTCGCATTTTCACCACACAGAGGTAGTCATTTATACGTCTTTCTCGCCTTTTGGGGTAGTGCATTTACCCTGATATACCTACCGATGTGGGCATCAAAAACAGATAAATAGTTATGTATTAGAGTCGTACAATGAGTGAATTTTTCAAGTCTGCTCCTGTAAGGGCTGCCATGGCAGAGATACAGCAGTTACAAGAAGATATTATGACAGGTCTTGCGATCAATGGTATGAAGTACCCCCAAACACAACAGGAAGGACTTTTACACATTAGCAAGATGAGAGAACTTCTCGAAAAGCAAAAGAACTTTATGTTCAGATTGTCACTAGAGAAGGAAGACGAAGATGCGATTGAAATGAAAGAGCAGATTTTGGAATCTGCTAAGTTTCTAGGTTTGCAACCAAATCAAAATATTGCAGAATTTTTTGATACACTTGGTAAGACTTTAGATAAACTAGAAGCCAATCTACCTGATTGACTAATACATAATTATCTGATATAATACAAACAATCCAACAATACAAAAATACGGAGAATACTAATGTCATTTGCTGCATTAAAAAAACAATCCCGCTCAGGTTCTTTAACCGAAAGGTTAATGAAGAAAGTTGAGAAACTCAATGAGAAGGGTAACAATACTGATGAACGTCTTTGGAAACCAGCTGTAGATAAAGCGGGTAACGGATACGCAGTTATTCGATTCCTCCCTGCACATGCTAATTGTGAACTGCCATGGACTCAAGTTTGGAGTCACGCTTTCCAAGGAACAGGCGGTTGGTATATTGAGAATAGTTTAACCACTATTGGTAAGGATGATCCTGTAGGAGAACTCAACAGAAGTCTCTGGAACAGTGGTAGAGAATCTGACAAAGACATTGCTCGTAAACAAAAGCGTAAGCTTTCTTACTATGCAAACGTCTATGTTGTAAAGGATTCTACAAATCCTGAGAATGAAGGACAAGTCAAACTATACAAGTTTGGTAAGAAAATCTTTGATAAGATTACTGCTTCAATGCAACCTGAGTTCGATGATGAAGAAGCAATCAATCCATTTGATTTTTGGCAAGGTGCTAACTTCAAGTTGAAGATAAAGCAGGTTGCTGGATTCTGGAACTATGATAGTTCAGAGTTTGGTAAGGTAGGAGCACTTCTAGATGATGATGCTGAGTTAGAAAAGATCTACGATACGATCTATGACCTCAGTGAGTTCACTGCTCCTGATCAGTTCAAGACATATGAACAACTTAAGTCACGTTTAGATACAGTTCTTGGAACTAAACAAGTAGTCACTCCTACACGAAGAGTCGCTGATGAAGATCTAGAAGATTTGAGTGAAGGTAAAGGTGGTACTGTAGATGAAGAACTTGCTAATCTTTCCGCAGCTGCAACGGCATCTGCAACGGACGAGGAGGAAGATGACGCACTAAGTTACTTCCAGAAACTCGCAGAAGAGTAAACAATAAGAAAGGGGTCTTACGACCCCTTTTTTTTAGCCTCCCCTTAGTCTGGGGTTGTCTGCATTTTTAAGTTTCTTATTGACATATTGTGATGACTTTTTATACTTCATCGCTTCTTGCATATCTGATACTACACGATCTAGAAATATTGGTCTTATGACTTGTATTCTTCTTTTGGCATCATTTATATCTAATTCATAATCATAATTTGATACAGGGAAGATATTATTGTGAATGATAATATTACCATTAGCATCTTTAACAGTTCCAGCATTATCAATTGTTGATGTATCATTTAAAGATATGCCACTATATGAAACTGTTGTCTCTCTTATAGCGTTTCTTTCCAAATAACTCATGTTGAAATTAGAATCAACTCTTAATCCTCTGGGCACAACTAGTCTACCATTATCATCTACTAATCTTTTAGTTTCATAGTGATGTATCTCTGCTAATTTTTCGTCACTACCATATTTGTCAAGAAGATAATTTCTAAAATCATTTTCGGTGAGAGGCCATTGATCTCTTATCTTTGTAATATTATTTGCTATCAATACAACCCAATCAAATCTAGGATCCCCATACAATTTCTGTGCAACTTGTTCTGGCCTTCCATCACCTATGATTGTATAGTCATCAAAACCTGTGACAACATTCATCATGTCATCACGGATCTTAGCTCTTCTAAAAATGTTTTTAACTTCTATAAATTCATCATTAGAACTTCTATCGGTAGATCTAGAAACGTAATTTATATTTGGTAGATAAGAAAAATATCCTTGCATTTTAGTATCCTACGTCAGCTGTGTAAGGTGAATCCTGTTTTATAATACTTATAGGCATCAAATCTCCTTTTGAATTACTATCACTCTTATCAAATGCCCTGCCTGGTGCTATATTAGGACTATAATCTGTGTTGTATATAGGTTCTAATTCATTAAATTTGAGTGACATCTGCACAGCGACAGGTTGACCACCCTGATATGCCATCCACATTCCCTCTGGAGTGTAGTTAAGGTTTATGTCAGTTAAAGCACATGGTTTAAATTTATTGACACCAAGAATATCTTTATTACCAGCAGTAAGATATCTTAGTCTGAATATGTTTGGAGTTCCCAAGAAGTAAGTAGGACCACCAGCCTGTCCAGTTCCAGCTGCATCTGCACCATCTTTTCCCGACAAGAGTTTCTTTAATTTTCTAGGAGCAGACCATTGTTTTAAAGCACGAATTATCATTCTTACCTGTGCTGCTTCTCTTATATCTCTTGGACTCATCAACCAGTTAAATTCAAATGATCGTAAGGACACACCAGCAAAGAGTAATTCTGTATTTGCATTGGCAATCACACCAGCAGTTCTACTGAGTATAGTATCTGCACTTACATCATATCCCATATCACCAACTAATTGACTGATCTCGTTTGCGAATAATTCTTGTCTACCAGACTGTTGAGTTGCACTTCTAAGAGTTGCCATAGTATCTTTGAGGAATGCCTGGAATCCACCGAGTCCAAGTTTACCCGCTATGATTTGTGACATACCATTACTCATAGACGCTCTTACAGCATCTAATGCCTGGTTGTTTATATTATCTTCTTCCCATTTTCTTGCATTACCATCTATCATATTATTAGGCATAGGCAACATGAGACCAGCACCTAACTTCTTTCTATATGGTGATGATCTTTGAGCTCCATATGCTGATGCTATGTTATCAGGAGCAGTTGCAGTAGCGTAAGGAGCCTGATATGAATAACATGTTATAGAAAAACGATCCTGTTGATCAGACATATCCATTGGATATTTTACAGTAGTGTAGAACATTATATCTTCTTCATTATCATAATTCTCTGCACCTTTTACTAAAGCACTAGTTGCACCAGTGGGTAATTCTAGATCATTTTCTGAATCTAATTTTGCTTGTAGACTCTTAATCTTGAAATCTAAATTGTTTTTCCTTCTATTATCTGTTGCTTGATCCAACTCTGCTTCAAGTCGAGCTATTTCTCTCTGTATTTCAGTTGAATATTCTGATATTTTTGTATATGATGGCACAGGATCACCAACTGCATTGGCATGATTTAATGTTGAATCTTTGAGTTGTTGGTTTACAACGCCCGTATATATTGTGCTTTCAGCTGTAGATGGTGGGAACACTCCTGTCTTTGCTTGTAATCCATCTATAGTTACATTTGTTTGCCTGCCTCTACTATTGTCTATTGGTGCTGATACTTCATTTTTATCCCAGACTCCATTTGAATATATTGGTTTTGCTTCTGGTAATACTTTTCCATTACTGTCAACAGGATATATCTTTGTATCTCCATCTTTGTAGAAAGTTTTATATTCTTGCACCCTCCCTTTGTTTCCATTTTGGGAAGTTGAAGGTACTGTTTGCCTAATGACAGTATCAGTTGGTATTTCTACCCCATATTCGGATACGCTGTTTTCAAATGTCATTTCTTCCAGTTAAAAGCTCTTGTCTTTGGATATCTCATACCATTTTGTTGTATGAATTGTTCTGTAGGGAATTTAGAAATTTCCCCCCAATCTTCTGATCTTGGAACTTTTTGTAAGTTTCCTATACCAGAATACAGATATTTGTGTATAGTATTTTTAGGCACAGATGCCCCGCCACCGCTATTTAGTAAGCTCGCTGCAACAGAATCACGATAATCTGTATTTACATAGTGTAAATTGCATCCAAGAAACCCATCTCGATAGAATTTCAGTGCTACTGCGAGTGGTTGAGTATCCCAAAACTCGTATCTTTCTGGGAAAGATGGACTGTATGAGAAGAAAAATAAATCACCAACAGATATTCCTCCAGTATCTTGTGTACTGACATCTATATTCTGCACCTCTGACAAAGCATTAGATAGTGCATTAATATACCATGCACCATTTCTTCTACTACCGAGAGCTTGTTCTTTAATATCTTCTGCGATCATGTGAAATACCTAAATCGTCTTCGGTCATGATCTTAAATTCATACTTTCTATCAGCACAGTATTGTTCTGCTGCTTCCCACTTCGCTTGATTAATAACCCATGTCTGTACATCATGAGCCCATGCCTTAGTTCTCCTCTTTGGATTCTTTGGTGGAGCTTTACATTGTTTCTTTGGTTTAACTTCAATCACTACAGACCTCTTTTTACCATTTGTATCTTGATATTTAATAAAGAAATCAGGAAAATATCTATGTATCTTTCTATCTAGAGGATTTTTATACGGTATGAAAAATTCCTCTGATTGCCATTGACTTATATTTTCTGTTAAATCACAATATTCCATGAACTTTTTCTCCCAGAGAGAACGATAAATGATCTGAGTGGGGTCGCCTTTATACTTTTTTATATGTTTTGGTTTAAATTTTCCTTTATAAGCCATATACATAGTATGGTAAGTCATAACTTTATTTAGATGGCAGTAGATAGACAGACGAATAAGAATTATTTTCAGAAGATAAGACCATTTAATGCAGGCACTACACCTGATTCCATCGAAAGAGGTCAATTTGATCTTGCATTTCAAGAAGATTTCCAAACTGCATTGGGAGCTCCCGCTCTTTCTAGCTTTTATATTGTTAACCTAGATTTAGCAATGGGAACTAGTAATTCAGAAGGTGCTGAAGAGAGTTTAGAAAATTGGTTGGCATCATGCGGAGTAATGGATACTCCAGCTGCTATGCGTAGGTATTCTTTGTTAGCAACAGAAGCAATATTGCCTGGAACAGCGATGTCTACTTTAACTGAACAAGGAAGTAGACAAGGTATAACTGAGAGATTTGCCACACAGAGAGCATACAATGATATTGCTATAACTTACTATATCCCATCAGATTACACTTCTTTGAGATTATTCCAAGAGTGGATTAATTTCATGAACCCACTGTACTACAAAGCTGGGTTTACTGGATCAGGTGCTAACGATGTAAGACTCACTAGTGGATATCCATCTGGATACCCAAATGCAACCGATTCAAATTCCTTTCATAGATTCAGATATCCAAATGAATATAAGAAAAGTTTAACTATTACTAAATTTGAAAGGAATGTGGGTGCAACCCAATCCCAATTAAACACTTATACTACTACCCCAAAAGATGAACAGGGTAATGACAATCCATTCGTACGAGTACTCAGTGATGAAGAACGATTCCAAATGAATAAGAAGTATGGTGCGTTCGACCCAGAAGCGATAAGTTATAAATTTATAAATGCTTTTCCTACATCTATACAGGATGTAGCGTTAACTTATCAGAACTCAACAGTTTTACAAGTAACAGTAGAATTTGCTTATGACAGATATATTATAGTAACTAACCAATCAAAAACTGGCAATACCCAAACAGATCGCAGTGATCCAGCAAATGCTGATGCTGGTAGGCAAGGTGAAGTACTTAGTGATGGTAGTAATAAGGCAAATGTTCCAATTGCAAATACTGCTCCAGCTGGCCAAGAAAATGGTCCCATGGCGAGTGATGTGAAACTCAAAGAAAATATCATTAAGGTAGGTAACTCACCATCTGGTATCAATGTTTATGAATGGAATTACATTGGTAAATCACAGAGATATCGTGGAGTGTTGGCACAAGAACTTCTTGAGTCACACCCAGAAGCAGTTGCCATGTGTCCAAATGGATTCTTAGGAGTCTATTATGGTAAGATAGATGTTAAAATGGAGGCCGTAAAACCCCTCTAAATAATAAAGAATAATTACTTATTATGCCTTTACCCAAGATTACAACCTCTGAGCATGAATTGGTATTACCTTCAAACGGAAAGACTGTAAAGTACAGACCGTTTTTGGTAAAAGAAGAAAAAATACTCATACTTGCTTTAGAAAGTGGAAACCAAAAAGAGATCACTAACGCAGTTAAACAGGTCATAAAAGCCTGTGTAATTACGAGAGGGATCAAGGTAGAACAACTCCCTGCCTTTGATATTGAATATTTGTTTTTGAATATTCGTGGAAAGTCTGTTGGTGAATCAATAGATCTAATTGTCACATGTGGAGATGATGGAAAGACTGAGGTTTCAGTCAATGTTCCTATCAATGATATAGAAGTCATTACATCAGAGGAACATACTACAGATATTGAAATTGGCGATGGATATACTGTTAAGATGAAGTATCCTTCTCTTAGTCAGTTTATTGAAAACAATTTTACAGATGATAAGGACACTGTTGAACAGTCATTTGATATTATAGCATCATGTATTGACATGGTATATAATGAGAAAGATATGTTCTCAGCAACTGAGTGTACTAAAAAAGAACTCAAAGAATGGGTCGAATCATTGACATCAGCACAGTTCGCAAAGATTGAAAAGTTCTTTGAGACTATGCCCAAACTACAACATACTTTAAAAGTAGTCAATCCTAACACCAAGAAAGAAAACACTGTAATACTAGAGGGGCTAACGGATTTTTTCGCCTAGGTATGTCTCATATGAATCTTGAGACATACTTCCGAATCAATTTTGCTCTCATGCAGTTCCATAAATATTCTCTAGCAGAAATTGAGAATATGCCGCCTTGGGAAAGGGATATCTATGTTGGATTACTTAGATTACACATTGAAGAAGAAAACCTAAAACAAAAAGCTAGAGAAGCATCAATCAAAAATGGCTAAATTGGGATCTATCTTAAAAAATGTCGGGAAGGCAACGAAGAAGATTAATCCTGGCAAATTTTTAAAGGGAAAAAAAGAAAGTCTACTAAAAAGTGTCAAGGGTGGAGTAAAAGGTCTACAACAGAGTAGAGTAAAGGGAAAGAACTCTCTCTTAAATGTTAAAAGTCTAGAACCTATAAGACCAGATTTAAAACAGGGTGGTGTAAGGAAAGTAAGGAGACTTGTAGAGAATAGAGTTCAGACTCTTGTTCCTAAACTCGCTAAGTCAGTAACCTCAAAGGTAAATCAATTTGATCCTAATGCTCTTCTAGGAAAAATATTTGATGGTGGATTGAATTCATTAAAGAGTTTTGCTTCTGGTTTAGGTGGGTTGAAGGGATCTTTACAGAGGAACTTGGAGTTCTTGAAGGAAGCTAAGGGTATAATTGTTGACTTAATTAATAAAATGGCGAAAGCCAAACCCAGAAGTAGTGGAGGATTCTTTAAAGGTCTTATAAAGAATATTGCAAAGGTTGGATTGTTGGCAATGGCAATCAAGGCAGCACCAGCTGCTATGGGTATCGCTGCGGTTGGTGGTAAGATGGCCTTAGGTGCTGGTGTTCTTGCTGCTGGTGGTTTACTTGCAGGGAAAGCCTTTGGGGCAGTAAAAAGAGGACTTGAAAAGAGAAAACAAGATGCAAGTAAGATAGATGGGGATAGATTTAATGAGATTATAGAAAAGTTCCAAAGTGAACTTAATATGATAGAGAGGAAACAACGTAGACGAAAAGACGAGGAGCCAGAAGATGAACAAGAAGAAACAACAGAAGGAACAGACACAACCACTACTACCACTGAATCTAAAGTAGAACCACAGGATGAAGCCATGGGAGGTAAGTCTCCTAACGCCTTGTTGAAGATAGAAGAAGGTGGTAAGATGATTATCACTCCGACTCAGGAAGGATCACAGGAGACGAAGGATACAGTCGATTCTAAAATAGAACCAGCTGCAGTAGAAGAAAAACCACAGGGATTGAAGAGGGTTCTAGCTGGTATGTTGGATAATGTCACTGGCAACAGATTTGATTTTGATGAACGTGGAACTAAGATGGACGGTCTTAAGAGATTTCTTAAGGGAGATAGAGGAGAAGATGGTGGCAAAGGGGGTAGAGGTGCTTTAGGATCTCAGGGTGAGCCAGGTAAAAAGGATATGTTATCTCTTGCAGGCCAAGTGATCGGACTAACACCTATGGGTATTATGGCTGGTGGTATAATCAAGGGTGGAGAGTTCATTGCAAACAAATTGGGAGGCAAAACTGAAAAGACTATAGAATCAGCGGGAGGAAGAACAAGAGGAAAAGGAAAGGACAAAGATTCTACAATAGAACCAGCAGCATCAGGTGCTGCTGGTAAACTAGAAATATCTAAGGATATCTCCCAACCAGCTATACAATCCTCTGGAAAAGGTGGTGGATCTGCTGAGGGTGGAATACTTCCTATTCCTTTACCAGCACAGGATAAGAAAAGAAGAGCTGGCCAAAGTCCTATACAGAGAACACAGAATGCCACAAAGAATGTAGTTCCCATTCTTCCAGCTATTGATATGAGTAATATTCATATTCAATATTCTAGATCCGTATTTAATATAGTGGATGCAATGTAATGAGTAAAGCAGCAATAGCAACAGTAAAAAAGAAAGCTCAGGGTGCTGTAGATAAGGCAGAGAGTGTTATATCAAGGTTTTCTCGTTTCATGGGAACCACTAGTAAAAACATTACTGGTGACATACCAAGTCAGTCTACGTTAAAGAAAGCAAGAAAGTTTGCAAGAACTTTTCAAGGCGGTAAGAGTAAAAAGTTTGGTAAACTTATACTTGGTAGTGCTTTGCTTCTTCCTGTAGTTTTAGGTGGTGCAATGGGTAGAGCAAAAGCATCTTCATCAACAGATGTTCTCAACCAACAATACGGTGGTGATGAGGAAGCTATGAAAAAAGATTTAAAAGCAGAGAGGTCAGAGGTAGATGATGGATTGAAGAAAGTTAATGAAAATGCAGATGACAACAAAGAGGCGACAACAAAACAAGAATCAGAACTGAGTACAAAGAAGAAAGAAGATCCAGAACAACTAAAACCCAAAGCAGAAGAGGGTGAGGGTGAGGAAGAGAAACCTGACAATAAAAAATTTATTGCTAGAAAGAAAAAGGGATTAGATATTGATGGTTTTGAAGTTGCTATTGATAAGTTTATCTTCTTATCTAAACAAGGTAAGTTGTTTGGAGGAGGCCCTCATTTAGTAGAAAAAGTATGGAACTTCATAACAGACACTACTGATAAAGTTATAGAAAAAACAAAAGAAATTGCATCTGCTATTAATAATTCTGATGCAGCAAATGTTGTTAGAGATGTTATTGGAAGTGAGAAGGATGATGGATATTTGGGACCTAAATGGATGGGTATAAAGAATCCCTTTGCTAAGAAGGACGATAAAGAGGTTGTAGAAGGCCTTCTACCTTTCCAGAAAGAGGAAGAGAGTAAAACAGTTCCAGTTCATTTAACTAAAGCCCAACCACTTCAAACAGTGATGGGAGATGAGGTAGAACCTCAATCAGAAATGACTTATGATTTACCGCCAGAGGTTGCAGGGGATGAGAAGTTTATGTCAGGTATATCTGATCTGTCTCAGAAGTATAATATTCCACAGAATGATCTTCTTGCTATGATGGACTTTGAAACTGGTGGAACATTTGATCCAGCAACAAAAAACATGGCTGGTTCTGGTGCCACAGGTCTAATACAATTCATGCCTGATACTGCTGAGTCTTTAGGAACGACTACAGAAGAACTATCAGAAATGTCTAGATCACAACAGTTGGAATACGTTGATAAGTATCTCAAAACCAATTTAGAAGGTCGTATAGGCCCAGAAGGTGCAGATATATCTGATTTGTACATGAGTGTATTATTCCCTGTTGCTGTGGGTAAACCAGATGACTTCGTTCTTTTTGGTGAAGGTGCGATTAGTAAGAAATTTGAAGGAAGATATGAAGCAAATAAAGGTTTAGATGCAAATAATGATGGTAGTATAACTAAGGTGGAAGCTGCTGCAAAAGTTATTCAGTTAAGAGATAAAAATGTGAAGAGTGATGTGTCATCTGCTGAAATTTCTCCTGATGCAATCGTTGATAAGATGACAATACCTCAACAGTATATGGATTATGATTCTCCAATGGGAGGAGGGGAAGGATCAGAGTCGATTGTAATGATACCTCCTAATGTTGAAAAACCACAAATGCCTCTACAACAAGCATTTTCACCTAGCGGTTCTGGCATACAGGATATTATATTCTTACCAGCCGATACAAATGCTATGATCTCTCAGTTAACAATTCAAAGTTTAGGTGCTAGTTAATGTCATCAATTTTAAAAACACAATTTAAAAAAGTTATAATTACACCTGAGCAAGAGATTGTTTTTAAAAAAGGTGGATCTGATGATGGATCTAAGAATAGCACTGATGCTCTTGATATTACAGCATCGGTTGTAGCATTTGATTATTATGAGGATCTATTATCGCCATCCATAACAGTTAATTTAAAAATATCCAATACAGCTGGTCTGTATAGTTTAGTTCCTATCAGAGGTTATGAAAGAATAGATCTTGTAATAGGAACTTCTTATGGTGATATAACTTTTGGAGATGAGGATAAGAATCCTTTATATGTTATTGGAATTGAAGGGTTGACACAAACAGAAGGACAGGAGATATTTACTTTAAGGTGTTCTACTTTAGAAAATTTAAAGAATGAAACTGCTAGATGTCAAGTTAGATACCCAAGAGTTCCCATCAGCACACATGTACAGACTATCTTAGAAGAAGTCCTTCAAGTAGATCCTGATAGAATAGTAGAAGTTGAAGATACAGTAACTTCATATGGATTCATGGGAAATAATAGAAAACCTTTTCACACTCTTACATGGTTATGCCCTAAGGCCATTCCCAGCACAAGTGGAGTTAAAGGAACTGCTGGAAGTGAAGCAAAGGGAACTGCTGGATATGTATTTTATGAAGATTACAAAGGGTTTAACTTTAGATCTGTTGATAGATTAGTTGATGCAACACAGATAGAATATCCAACAGACAGCAAAGAATTAAAAGAAAGAGGTGTAGAAACATACACATTTTCAAGCACTATTAGTAGAGATGGAAGTGAGAATGAAAAGCAAATAATTAAACATTATACAGACAAAACTACAAATCTACAGAAAAATTTAAGAGTTGGAATGTATGGTAACTTGACATACTTCTATAATCCATTAACATGGAAAGCAGATGCGTATTTGTTCAATCTAAAGGAAGAAATTGGTGATAACATAAAGACTGCTGGTGACAATGTTCCCATACCACAAGGGGATATTTCCAAATTTGCTTCAAGAGTTTTGGTAAGAATTGGTGACACAGGAATGTGGGATCCAGAATTAACAAAAGTTGATGATGAAGTGGTGGATTCGGGGAGAGATAATACCGATATGGCAAAATCTTTTGCTAGGTATTCATTGCTCTTCCAACAGTCACTAAATATAGTTATACCATGTAACATCAGCCTAAGGGTTGGTAGAGTGATAAAGATTGTTGTTCCCTCTGTAGGACCTGAGGAATCAGGTGGAAGAGGAAGTAAGACAGTTGACACAGAACTCAGTGGATTTTATCTCATTAGAGCTTTAAGACACCACTTTGAGTTAAATGAAGGGACAAATACAACATCCCTAAATCTCATACGAGATTCATATGGAATACAATAGGAGAAACTATGGAATCAATAGAAAAACACATAGAAAAAGATAAAAAGATCGTAGAAGATCCCCTAGCAAGCCCTGCAGCACGCAGACATGCTAAGGTAGAACTAGAGGAACTAGAAACATACGCAGATCATCACAAAGATGAAATCAAAGCAGGCGATCATCATGACCCCAATGCACTAGAACTATTTTGTGATATGCACCCAGACGAACCAGAATGCTTGGTTTATGACGACTAATGCTGGACAGTGCCCTTTTAAAGACCAACTTTGTTGGACGAGATGGATTCGTATGGTGGATTGGCAGAGTCGCTGATTCCGATGTCTGGCGTAACGAAGCCACCGATACGGATGCTGGATGGGCATACAGATGTAAAGTCAGAATAATAGGGTATCATCCATTTGACTCAGAAGTACTGCCTGAAGAAGATTTGCCTTGGGCTCATGTCTTAGTAGATGCGACTTCTGGAGCTGGTCAAGGTTGTTTTGGTCAGAGTTCAAGAATGGTTGGGGGAGAAACTGTTTTTGGTTTCTTTATGGATGGTGAGGAAGCACAACAACCAGTTATATTCGGTGCATTAGCAAGACAAAACAGGAAGTCTGGATATGGTCCTACTAATGTAGATGATATTGCCGCTACAGAGGCAAATGCTTTTGGAGTGGCTAGTGGTAGGAAAATAGGTGGACAAACAACAATGCCACCAGACGGAAATACTGAAATTGGTGGGGATCAGGACGATTACACTACTACAATAGACCCAACCTTCGGACATGAAGTAAGAACTTTTAATCAGAATACAAAGAATACCGAGAACAAGGTTGGTAAAGAACAACAGAATTCACCAGGCGAACTAGAAGAGGGTGGAGAAGGGGTAAGTAAAGAAAGAAAGATAGATCAGACTTTTAGTAATGTACAAACAGGTCCACATAAACTCAACAATGGTTGTAAGGATGATGCTGTAGGAGACATAGCACATAAGATAGGTAGTTTTCTAACCACTGTAAACTCTTTGAGTGAGTTTGCTGGAGAATATATTGATGTAGCACAGAACACAATAAAAGATATTAAGAGACTAACTGGTAAGGTTGCTAGGTTGATAAGTGCTGCAATGAAAAAGATCATGAACCTTATTAGAGAAAAGGTCATGAATTTTATATCAAAACAATTTAGAAATCTACAAGCACTAATAGTCCCAGAACCACAAAAACCATTCATCTCCAAGGCTGTACAAAAGATTCTGGATATAATCTTCTGTTTATTTGATACTGGTTTCAACGATCTGTTCGACCTGATAAAGGACATGTTGACAGATATGATTGGTAAAGCGATAAACCCAACAGTTTGTGCTATTGAACAGGCAGTGGCAAACCTTTTGGCAAGTGTATATGACACAGTGAATAAAATGCTCAAACCAATACTAGACGGATTAGATTGGTTAAGTGGTTCACTAGGAAAGGTTGCTGGTTTATTTGGGAAGATAAGCAGTTATGTTGATATGTTATTATCATTCCTATCATGCACTGGTTTAACATGTAAGGAATATGATGATTGGACACAAGGAAATGGAAAATCTAAATTGCCATCTCCTGACATGGAGAGTGTATTAGATAATGTAGAAATATTGAAGAAATTAGAAAACTTTGCTGATACATCTGGTTTCTCAGGTGATAATGAATCTGGTTCGGGAGTTTACGATGCAAGAGCGAGATTCTCTCTTCTTAGTATGATGGGTGGAGGAGCGGTAGAGTTCTTTGATTGTAATAATAAAACTAATAATCCTCAGACTCAGGATGATTTGGCCATGTCAGTTCCGCCAGGCTTTACTTGGAGTGAGTGTATCCCTCCAAAAGTAGAAGTTCTTGGAAATGGAACAAAGACCGCAGTTTTAATTCCTATTGTTTCCTCAATAGATGGAAGTATATTAACACTAGAGATTATTGAACCAGGCAGAAATTATACTGATACACCAACAATCTCGATTATTGATAAGACTAGACATGGTGGTGGAGCAAGAGCGAAAGCAATTATAGATGATGAGGGTAAAGTTGTAGATGTTTATATGATATCGCCTGGATTTGGATATTGTACATCAACAAATGTTATCCCTCCAAAATATCCTGTTACAGAGGATACTGATGAAGAAAATCCATTCATAACATTCACAACTCCAGCTGATGATGCGGTTGGTGTTCAGACATCTGTATCTCTTTCGGTTACTTTCAATGAACCAATCGTCAAAGGAAAGGGAGAGGTAGTCATAACAGAATCACTAACCAACGTTGTTCATGAAAGGATTAATGTAAAGAGTAATAGAATAGAATTTTTATCAGATAGAATCATCAGAATAGATCCTAAGAATGATCTAAGAGGTGGTACTGACTATTTTATTACAATGTCGGAAGGATCATTCTTAGATATGGCAGATAACCAGTTCGCTGGTATAGGTAGAACAGATACTTATAACTTTACCACTAAAGGAGTTTCTGGAATAGGAAGCGAAGCAGTTGGTATTGTTACCACTTTGATTCCATACAGGCCTGGAATTGGATATACGTCAGGAGACAATGGACAAGTTGGTGCATGTACATTCGATTTAGTTTTAACTCCAGCTGGATCTATTGCTGGAATCAATAATATAAATTGTCAAGATAAACATAAAGTAGTACCAGATGTCACAATAAACACAAGAACTGGATTAGGAGCGGAGTTACTTCCTGTTATATCCTATAGTCCTGACTTTGTTTCTGATAGTGGAACTGCTCCAAATATTGATGGTGGATTTGGCGGCGGTAGGACAGGAATACCTACACCAGATGCTGCTAAAGCTGGCGGAAATCTCTACATTAAAGTTATAGATTGTGTATATGGTTTAGGTAAGACACAAGTTGGTTGGGTTAATGGTAATCCCTACTATGGTGACTTCCACGTTCACCCATCAACAGGTGTTAGAATGGTAGGAAAAGTTCATATAAATGAGCCTCATGCTGTAATATATAACACGAAGGAAGAGAGTTTAGGGCAGGCAGCGCCAGTGACTTATACTCAACCCAGAACAACTGATACTCAGACCCCACAAGCCAATGTTTCCGACTCCACTGTCACAAGTGAAACTAACACAAGTGATACTAGTTCAACTACAACAACACCTCAAACAACTACTCCAACTACAGAAACCAGTAGTACAACTCCTCAACAAGAGCCTCCTACTCCTCCTTCTACTCCTCCTAGTGGCGGCGGGTCTTCGGGATCAGGTGGAGGGTCGCAAGGCGGCGGTGGCTATGGCGGAGGATACTAAATGAGTGATAATATAGACAAACAAACGCCTAAGACTAAAGAGTATCATTCAACCTATCCAGGCTTCCGAGTTACTTCTGGGATAAAAATTCCTGATGGAGATTTGAAAGGTAAATATACTGATTACTCAGTAATGACTGACGAGATTCAAGGTATTGCCTTTTATAAAGATGGTTTACAGAAGTTAGTTGTAAATGGTTGTTCCTATGAAACTGTAGGATTAAAGGTAGATGAAGGAGATTTTGCAAAGATAATCTCTGCTGAGTATGGTAATATCTTAATTGAAGCACAAGATGGAGATATTGAGTTACGAGCAAGAAATATAAGACTTCATGCCACTAATGATGCTGATGGTGAAATGACCATAAAAGCAACTAAACACATCTATACTAAGGCTCCTATCATTGACCTTGATGGTAATCTTACAAATGTTTTAGGAAAGAAAACATTGAGTATGGGTGGTAACTTCGTAGATCAATCTGGTGGTGTGGAACTTTCATCTGGAACTCAAACAGATTCAAAACAAGGTGGTTTCTTAGGAATGATTCTTTCATTCAGCGATAGATTCAAAGATTTCTTAGGTTAAATGGCACATACCTCTTCTATACAAAATATAGGTGATAAAGTTGTTGTAGGAGCATTAGATACTTCTTTTTTACCAGGCGTACCAAAAGTATTTCCAGGCACAGTTTCTGCTAATGGACCATGCTTCTTTGGATTAGTTCCTAACATTGGAATACCACAGGCTGCGGTCATGATCGGCCCTCCTATGAATATTCCAGCACCAACTTCTCTACAAGTTGATGGTATTTCTATTTTTAGGACAGGTATAACCAACTTCTTTACACTCAATAATTACTTTGCCTTATGCACTAAGTTTGCTCCTACAATTAGGAACTCCACGAGTATAACAAATGGTAATAGTACAAATAATGGACTTACTGTTTGTAATGGTTTAGTCACGATCAATGCAAGTTTAAACGTCGCTGCTGGTGTAACCATAGGTGGTGCAATGGTTGTTGGGGGAATGATAAGAACTCCAAACATAACTGCAGCCTTTGGTAAGTTTGGTAGTGTTGCTGCACCATTTAAGTTTTTTGATATACCACATCCAAGTAAAGAGTTCCCACATAGGTTGAGATACTCTTGTCTGGAAGGGCCTGAGATAGGTGTATATTTTAGAGGAGAGTTACAAGGAACTAATGAGATAGAACTCCCTTACTATTGGAAAGATCTTGTAGATGATAGGACTATTACAGTTCAGTTAACACCTATTGGATCTCATCAAAATTTATGTTATGCTATTGCTAGAATGAAAGACAAAATAAGTATATTAGTCAATCCACATGGTTTCAACGTACATACAATACGTTGTAGTTACACAGTCTATGCTGAACGCAAAGATGTGAAGAAATTGGTAACAGAATACGAAGGAGCTACAGAATGACTGCTGATCCAAAATTAATTGCTAAGAGACTACGAGATAGTAGAAAACAAGTAACAGATGAGACAGTGGTTCTTAATGAACAACTGGCTCTAATTGATGTAATCATCGACGAGTATGATGATTTGATTATTAAATTAGATAATAAAATTCAACCATTGTTGCCTCCTATCAATTATCAAATTGATCAAGTACAAAAAGCATATCTTGATAGAGTATCTCATGGATGTAGAAGTGATTTAGCGTGGATACAAGTAGGAACAACAGAGTTAAATGATAATGACGCAGTTGTATATGAAGTCCAAAAAGACCCAGCCACATTTCAATTCTTAGGATACTATGGCCCAAAATATTATAAGTTCCCAAAGAATAGAGAGTACGGATCTAACGTAGTAGAAACTATTGATAATGCTGATGCAAATGTGGGTAGTAAGATTTTGACTATATTTGATGCTGATGCAGAAACTCTAACTGGATTTACTACAGGTAGACTTTCTGGTATCAAGACAGGAGATTTTATAACAGACTCATTATCATATCCTTACATATTTCAAGCAGGAGCTGGAACATCTATAACTGGTTTTGGACTTACTAACTACGCCAAATACAATTATGCGGTGAGTGGATTTTGTACATCAGGTGATAATAAAATATATGGAGATAAAAGAATAGGATTTATAACTGATTTCAGTATTGGAGATGAAGTTTATGGTGCCCCAGACAGAAGTGGTGCTGGTATTATTGCTTCTGGAACTACCATTACAGGATTTGGAACTGCGGTTGGTATCGTAACTTTCGTGAACGACGCTGGTATTACTACAGGTATAGAAGTAACTCTAGACTTTGCAACTCTAAGTAATGCGATCACTAATAACATCAACAAAGACATAGGAACATCATTCTATGTTGGAGTCGTATCATCATACTATTACGCAGATCTAAGTGCTGCTCCCAATGCTACAGGTATTAGTAGTTCTTTTATAATCATCAGGCCTGGAGATGTATCTGACATAGAGTTTGAATCTACTAAGAATCCGATAGACCCAGTAGAGATAGGTATAGCGAGGGGTGCTAATATAGGAAAAGGACATATATTAGAATTGATCAACAATGGAGATCCAGATATTACTGCACAGTGGAGAGAGATCATTGAAGATCCAGAACCAGCTGTAGGTGCTGGTAGAGTAGAATATTATATTGGCACTACTCAGTGGCCTACTATATCAAGAAGAGATGCTGATGGGGATGTAACTACTACACACGCAACTTTAGGACAGAGAGTTATTGTGGGTGTGGGTGCAACTGTTGGTGCTGGTATAGGGTATACAGGAAACCCTCCAGGCGGAAATATTCCAAGTGATTGCGGCACTTATGATACTGCAATTATTGATGCAGAAACCGAACTGCAAAATCTTATTATTGCAAATTCACCTAAGATAAATCACTATATAAATGGAGCAGACTCGTTGAGACAACTAAGAAATGATGACGAAACAAAAGCATGGGGATACCTACAGGCAATAGGGTTCAACAATGCTAAAGCTAAGAGACAATTATCACAAGCAGAAACCATAGAGGACTTTAATTGGCCTGAAGTCGGAATTACAACATGATACCAGAACATTTCTACCCATTTTGGACTGTTTATGATAGTCTAGGACAAAAGTATTGTGATTGCAGCCATGAAAAGTATGCAATCAGAACTCTAGAATTACATGAGGGTGAGGGGTTTACTTACAGGAGGATAGATGCTCCTAAACCACTGCCACCACACATCGTAGATGTAACAGCAACAACAGAAGGTGAATTGCCTGGGCAACAGGGATTACCTTCATCAGTTGAAAGATTACACAATGACATTAGAAAAAGTTTGAGGAAACCTTTTGAACCTCTACCCGAAAGTGAATTGAAAAGCATACCACATGATACATATTGATTGCCGACAAGAATTTTTAGATTGGTCTAAGTATGACTTATCGAAAGACGAGATATATGTTGTAGACTATGCCTTTCCGCCTTGGTTTGTTCACCATGTTCATGATATGGTGATGACAGGATATAACTGGTTCTGGGGACACACCAGCGGATATGCTGAAGATGGTAGAGATGTAGGTGCAGATCCTACATGGGAAGAGGCGCCAGCCTTAAAACAACAGATATTTCCTCCAGACAGAAATGATATCGCACAGGATAGTGCCTTTAAAATGATCTACAGTGCCATTATGAATACTCTACCATTTGAAGTAGAACTGGGAGAGATAATGATAAACGGACAACAGTGGATACATAACACAACACCACATCAGGATTGTACATGTGACAATGGCCTCAGTTTCTGTTATTATATAAACAAGGAGTGGAATCCAGAGTGGGGTGGACAACTGATGTATAAATTAAATGATGAGTGGCAAGGAATAGACCCTGCCCCAGGCAGAGTTGTATTTTTTAAGGGAAATATATGGCATCATGGTATGCCACCAAATGAAAAGTATCGTGGACTAAGATCCAGTCTAGTATATAAAACAATGAGAAAAGTGCCTTTACCTTCAAAATGAAAAAAGAACTATTTGGAATACCTATCTTTGAAGATAAGGTTGATGTAACTAAATTTGATATCATTCCCCGAGCCCCACTAGAACCAACGTGGGATTCTGGTGTTCCTTCTACTTTCTCATCACAAAAACAAGAACTAATCCCAGAGGATATATGGAGATATCTGTCTGAAGTTATAGAGAGGAACTTGCACCCAGCAGATTTGATGGGAAAGAACGCAAGGTTTGGTCATATATGGAAAAATGTCTATGAAAAACATCACTATCAGGATGCTCACATACACCCTAAAAGTCAGTGGAGTTTTGTAATTTATATTGATGTAACATCGAGAACAGCATTCTTTAATCCTTCAATACATAATATACAGAATCATATGGGTTGCACTAATCCATATTTTCCGTTAGACTATAAGCCTAATCTTGGGCCTGGGAGTATCATTATATTCCCATCATTCCTCATGCACATGGTCAACTCTGGCAATGAGGGATCTACAATATCTGGAAACCTTTACATGGAATACTCGTGACTGACACAAAGAAAAACAGAATGACAAAGGAGGAGTACCTCCAGAAATGCGAGGAAGTAGAAGATACTGCCTACGCTGAACAAGGGCATCCTCAGAGTTTTGGAAACAATCTATTACTTCAAAACATTGATGCCTTCGGTAAGGAGATTGCAAAAATATCTCACTCCGTAAGGGCTCTGGAAAGAGCGGCTAGTGATGCAGAACTTAGAATCATTGGTCTTGAACATGAAATCGCACTATTATCCGAGGAGGTTGAAAATGGTAAAACGCACACACACGATAACAAAGAAGAACCCACAACATAATCAGATATGGGAGTGGGAAGAGACTCCAGAACTAGCGGCATATATTGCCAAACAAACTGGCAAACAGGTGTTAAAGGATGCCCCTAAGATACCCGAATCTTAAAGATCATATATTTGAGTATGATTTGTTATCTCATCAGGAATGTGATGAGATAGTGTCTCATTTAGATTCTCGTGAATGGGATGACTTCATGTGGTATCAGGGATCAACTGATGAACATGTTGATCTTGATAAAGATTCAAAGATGAAGTCAACTGTAAATTGCCCAGAAGCGGCATCCATGATACAACCACATATAAATGAGGAGTTGCATCATGCCTTCCATGAAAAATATAATTATTATAGTGTTGGATCAGGGGGCGGTGGTTCATTCTGGGAAGCTAGCTCTGGTATAAAATTCAATAAGTACGCTGTTGGCGATTATCTTAGTCCTCACTACGATCACATTCATTCTCTCTTTCAAGGACAATTTAGAGGGATACCAGTTACCAGTGTAGTGGGAGTTTTG
>MDTB01159130.1_pt1 | contig 20692 bp, 28 predicted proteins | sample 811161 | NCBI WGS metagenome assembly MDTB01 (sample SAMN05326650, study PRJNA326480) | marine metagenome | isolation source: seawater | place: Mediterranean Sea | collected 2009
AAAATAATTAGACACGAAGATAAAAGAAATGCTTTCACCCAAAAAATCCTTAAATATTTTAAGAAAAACTAATGCATTATTAGAAGGTCATTTTGTATTATCTTCAGGTCTACATTCTTCAAAATATATTCAATGTGCAAAACTTTTAAGTTTCCCTGATAAAGCAGAAAAAATTTGTAAATCTTTGGCTAATAAGATTAAAAAGAATTTTACTAAGATAGATTTGATATTAGCACCCGCTATAGGAGGTATAGTTATAGGTTACGAAATAGGTAGAATTTTAAAAAAAGAAACCATTTTCTGTGAAAGAGTAAAAGGCAGATTTGTATTACGAAGAGGTTTTAAGATTAAAAAAGGCTCTAAAGTCCTAATCGTTGAAGATGTAATCACAACAGGAAAGTCTAGCATGGAATGTGTTAAATTAGTCAAAAAAGCCAAAGCTTCAATAATTGGTTTTGCTTCTATAATTGATAGATCAACTAAAAGGAGTTTGAAAATTAAAAAAAGGATTATTTCGCATTTAAAAATAGATGTTCCTACATATAAATCTAATTCTTTACCAAGTGAATTAAAATTAATTCCAATAACAACTCCCGGAAGTAGATTTATAAAGTGAAAAAATTAGGTGTAAATATAGATCATGTTGCAACAATAAGAAACGCAAGAGGAGAACATCATCCAAGCCCATTCGATGCAGCAATTTTAGTAAGTAAACTTGGTGCTGACTCCGTAACAATACATTTAAGGGAAGATAGAAGACATATAAATGATCTTGATGCGAAAAAAATATGTTCGATAAAAAGGTTATTTGTAAACTTAGAAATATCTACAAACTCCACTATTGTGAAAACAGCTTTAAAAATAAAACCGAACTATGTATGCATTGTTCCAGAAAATAGAAAAGAAATTACCACAGAAGGAGGTTTAAACTTAATTAAGAATAAAGCAAATATTAAAAATATTATTTCAAAATTAAAAAAAAAAAAGATTAGAACTAGTTTATTCATTAATCCTTCTTTAAAAGACGTAAGAATATCAAAACAATTAAAAACCGACTGTATCGAAATACATACGGGCAAGCTTTCTAATTTAGTAAAATCAAAAAAAAAATATAATAATGAATTAGATAAGATAAAAAAAAGTGCAAAATTAGCTAAGAGCTTAAATATCAAGGTCCATGCTGGCCATGGCTTAGATTACACAACAACAAAAATTTTGAATAGAATTAAAGAAATTGAAGAATTTAATATTGGCCATTTTTTAATTGGTGAATCTGTTTTTTTTGGAATGAAAAAAGTAATTAAGAATTTTAAAAAGATAATTAGATAAAAAATGAAAATATTAGGAATAGGAATTGATATAATTGAAAATAAAAGAATTAAATCTTTAATCAAAAATAAGGTATTTTTAAAAAGAACCTTTAGCAGAAATGAAATTAAATTCTCTAAAAAGTTGATTAATAAAACTAATTTTTTTGCTAAAAGATTTGCTGCAAAGGAATCATTAGTAAAAGCTTTAGGTACTGGCTTTAGGGATGACATTAATTTTAAAGATATAGAGATTTTAAATAATAATTTAGGAAAACCTTATTATATTAAATCCAAAAAGATTAATTCAATTATTAAAAAGAAATTTAAGATTAATAGATATAATTTATTTTTATCAATTTCTGATGAAAAGAATTACTCTACAGCTTTTACAATTTTACAAAATTGAAAATGTTAAATAAAGAATTTTTAATTGATAATATCAAAACACTTATATATGCATTAATAATTGCGATAATAATAAGATCATTGCTAATTCAACCATTCTATATACCATCTTCATCAATGGAACCAAATTTATTGGTTGGAGACAGACTTTTTGTAACTAAATATTCTTATGGTTATAGTAAGCATTCTTTTCCATTTAGCCCTCCAATTTTAGATAAAAGACTTTTTTTTAGCGATCCTAAAAGAGGTGACGTTGTAGTTTTTAAAACACCTGCCGATAACAGGACTGATTATATTAAAAGATTGATAGGTTTGCCAGGAGATCAAATACAATTTATCGATACAAATTTATACTTAAATAATAGTGAAATAATTAAATCAAAAATTTCTTCTGATGATAAAATTTATTGTGGAAGTAAATCTATCAATGTTTTTACTTTTGAGGAAATTTTGCCTAATGGAAAAAAATTTGAAACAGTTTATCTAAAAAAAGATACTTTAACAAATTCAGATGCATTTGTTGTTCCTGAGGATCATTATTTTTTTCTCGGAGACAATAGAGACTGTTCTAAAGATAGTAGATTTTTATCTAGTGTGGGCTATGTTCATAAAAATAATCTTGTTGGAAAAGCACAATTTATTTTTTTTTCATCTGATAAATCTATTGGAAATATTTTTGAATTTTGGAAATGGAATAAGTCAATTAGATCAGATAGATTTTTTAAAAAGATAAATTAATGAAAATTAATTATTTAAATTTGGAAAAAAAATTAAAGTTTAATTTTAAAAACAAAGATTTGTTAATCAGATCTTTAACTCATAAGAGTTATAATAAAGAAAATAATAATGAAAAAATTGAATTTTTAGGGGATCGTGTACTTGGTTTAGTTATTGCAAAAAAATTATTAGAAATTTATCCAAATGAAAAAGAAGGTATTTTAGATAAAAAATTTGCATCATTGGTAAACAAGAAAACTTGTTTAGAAATAGGAAAAAAAATTGAGTTAGATAAGTATATTTTAACTTTTGATTATAAGAAAAAAAAACATCAAATTGAAGATAAAGTTATTGCTGATAGTTGTGAAGCTCTAATAGGATCTATTTATTTAGACAAAGGTCTTCAAACTGTAGAAAAAATAATATTAGATTTATGGAACAATCATATAAAGGATAGTGTAATTACTCAGATAGACTCAAAAACAAAATTACAAGAATTTTCTTTAAAAAAATTTAAAAAACTTCCTACCTATAAACTTATCTCAAATACTGGTCCTAGACACAAACCACTATTTAAAGTTGGAGTAAAATTATTTGATAGTAAATTATTTATGGCAGAAGGAAAATCCAAAAAAGATGCTGAACAAAATGCTGCTATGCTTTGTTTAAATCAATTAAAAATAAAATGAATTGGGACGATAAAGGATATCTAATTTCAAAAAGTAAATATAATGAAAATTCTTTAATTGCTGAATTTTTTACTCAAGATCATGGAAAAACATCTGGTATCATTTTTGGTGGAACCTCAAAAAAAATAAAAAATTATTTACAAATTGGTAATAAGATTCACTTATCATATAATTCAAAGTCTGAGAACAAAATTGGATATTTTAAAATCGAGATTGAGCAAGCTTTATCACCACTCTATTTTGATAACTCAAAAAAAATCTCATGTATTAAAAGTGCGATGAATTTAATTAAATTATTATCCGCAGAGTCTCAAAGAAATCAAAAAATCTATAACTTAATCGATAATTTTTACATAATATTAAACGATAAAAATTGGCTAAAAAAATATATTTTTTGGGAATTAAATTTGTTAAAGAATTTTGGTTATGATCTAGATTTTGATAATTTTGTTCAAAAAAAAATTATAAATAACGAATTAAAATATGTATCTAAGTCTTCATCTCAAAAAATTATTCCAAATTTTTTAGTGGAAAAAAATGATGATATTGAAAAACTTCCAATTTTATTAGATGGTCTGAAATTAGTAGGTGATTATTTAGAAAAGACAATTTTAAAACCAAATAATATCACAGTTCCCTTAAGTAGAACTCATTTTTTAAATTTACTGAAATAGTTAATCTAGAAATTTATCTAATCTATCAGCAAAATAACTCACTATTGCATTAGCTCCAGCTCTTTTGAATGAAATTAAACTTTCAATTATAACATCATTATTTAGAACTCTTTTATTAATTCCATTAACGAGCATACTATATTCACCTGAAACTTGATATGCCATAACAGGAATCTTAAAATTATCTTTTACCAATCTTATAATGTCCAAATAAGGTAGTCCTGGTTTAACCATAATCATATCTGCTCCTTCTTTTATGTCTAAAGCGATTTCTCTTAAAGCTTCATCACTATTCCTATAGTCCATTTGGTAATTTTTTTTATTTCCCTCTAGTAACTTTTTTGAACCAACGGCATCACGGAATGGTCCATAAAAGTTTGATGCATATTTAACCGCGTAAGATAAAATTTGTGTCATTTGGTATCCATTTTTATCAAGACATTTTCTTATTTCACCAATTCTACCATCCATCATGTCTGATGGTGCAAGAACATCACAACCCATTTGTGCTTGTAATAAAGATTGTTTTTTTAAAATTTTGACAGTCTCATCATTCATTACATAACCATTATTAATTAAACCATCATGCCCATGAGAAGTATATGGATCTAAAGCTACATCACACATAATACCAATTTGATTTTTGTATTTTTTTTTAATTAATTGAATAGCCTTACAAATCAAATTATCTTCATTTAAAGCTTCCGTACCTAAATAATTTTTCCTTTTTTTCTCTGTATAAGGAAATAATGCAACCATAGGTAATTGATTTTTAATTGCTCTATCAATAATGTAAGTAAGCTTATCTAAACTATATCGATATACATCGGGCATAGATTTTATAGCTTGTTTTTTGTTTTTTCCATCTATTAAAAAAATTGGCAAAATAAAATCATTTGGTGTAAGATTATTTTCTTCGATTAGCCTCCTAGACCAATTATTTTTTCTACTGCGTCTTAGTCTTAAATTTGGAAATTTTCCTGTTATCATAGTTAAATTTATTTATAATATGCGACAAATGTTATATACAAATATATCTTAAAAAGGATATTAAACAAACTTATGAATTTAAATTTTAATGATTTTCAAAAACAAGATATTAAATTTGATATTGATAAACTTCAAAGTGCATACAAAGAGATACTTAAAATAAGAGATTTCAGCGGTCCTTAGGGTGTGTCAAATTTTGGAGCTATTTCATTAACACAAATCCCAGGTGATCCAGAGTCTATAAAAGGTCACAAGGCAAGAGGCGTCTTTTGGACTAAACCTGATGCGTCAGGTAAGGAAGTAATTAGAGATGAAAAAATAGATGAGTCTGCTTATTCTGAATTTATTGATGATTATAAAGATACCTACTTTAAAAAAGTTTTTGATGTGTTATCCTCTAAATATAAATTAGGGAGGGTGAGAATTTTACTAAAAGAGCCAAGATCTACATTGAGTTGGCACAGAGATCCTGAACCAAGATTACATATACCTATAATAACTAATCCAGGATCTATAATGGTTATAGACAAAGTTGCAAAACATTTGCCTGCAGATGGATCAGTTTGGATTACAAATAACACAAAATATCATAATGCCTTCAATGGAGGAGAAGAAAACAGAATTCATTTAGTTGCTTGTGTTTTAGATCATAAATTTAATTAACTTGAAAAAAATTTTTATTTCATCAGATCACGCTGGATATAATCTTAAGGAAAAAATTAAAAAAAAATTTTCAAAAAAATACAAATTTCAAGATTTAGGAACTTATAACTCAGAAAAATCAGTTAATTACCCTGATTACGCTCACAAACTAAGTAAAAAAGTTAGTTTAAGTACGAAAAATATGGGAATTTTAGTTTGTGGCTCTGGAATGGGTATGTCAATGGCTGCAAATAGACATAAAAAGATAAGAGCAGCAGTGTGTTATTCAGTTAAAAATACTAAATTATCTAGATTGCATAACAATGCAAATATTATTACATTAGGTTCAAGATTAACAAAAAAAAATACCGCTTTTAAGTGTATCGAAGCATTTTTGAGTACTAAATTTGAAGGTGGAAGACATGAAAAAAGAATAAAGAAAATTTAATTTAATATGTCCAGTGAAAAAAAATATTTGAATTCAAGCTATCAAGATTTTTTTGAAAAAAGTTTGTCCGAAAGCGACCCAGCTTTGTTTAAAGCCATAAATGATGAATTAATCAGACAACAAAATCATATAGAACTTATTGCTTCTGAAAATATTGTATCTCAGGCAGTATTAGAAGCACAAGGTTCAGTACTAACGAATAAATATGCAGAAGGATATTCTGGAAAAAGATATTATAATGGTTGCGAACATGTTGATGTAGCTGAAGAACTAGCTTTAGAGAGAATAAAAAGATTATTTAATTGTAAATATGCAAATGTTCAACCTCACTCTGGAGCTCAAGCTAATGGTGCTGTCTTTTTAGCTTTACTAAAACCAAATGACACTTTTATGGGTATGAGTTTAAATTCAGGGGGCCACATAACTCATGGATTAAAAATTTCAATGTCTGGAAAGTGGTTTAATGCGATAAGTTATGATGTAGATAAAGATACGGGATTAATAGATTATGAAAATGTTGAAAAACTTGCTTTAGAAAATAAACCAAAATTAATTATTGCAGGAGGGAGTGCTTATTCTCGAGTGATTGATTTTAAAAAATTTAGAGAAATAGCTGATAAAGTCAAAGCTTATTTGATGGTAGATATGGCCCATTTTTCAGGTTTGGTTGCTGGAAAAGGCTATCCTAATCCATGCGATTATGCACACGTTGTAACTTCTACAACACATAAAGTTTTCAGAAGTGCAAGAGGAGGTATCATTTTATCAAACGACTTAGAATTGGGCAAAAAATTTGATTCTGCAGTTTTCCCTGGCTATCAAGGTGGACCTTTAATGCATATAATTGCAGCTAAAGCAGCAGGTTTTTTTGAAGCTTTAAAACCTGAATTCCAAACTTATATCAAAAATGTTCTAGCTAATGCAAAAATATTAGCGGAAACTTTAAAAAATAATGGATTTAAAATTTATTCAGGTGGAACTGATACACACTTAATGTTAGTAGATTTAAGACCATTTAATGTAAAAGGCAATTTAGCAGCAGATAGTCTTTGCAGAGCAAATATTACATGTAATAAAAATGGAATACCATTTGATACAGAAAAACCTATGATCACATCAGGAATTAGGTTAGGTTCACAAGCTGCAACTACAAGAGGATTTGGATTAAAAGAATTTGAAAAAGTAGGAGAATTAATTACAAAAGTAGTAAAAGGTTTATCTGATAATCCGGATGATAATAGTAAAGTGGAAAATGAAGTAAGAAAAGAAGTTGTAAATTTGTGTTCTAATTTTCCAATTTATAAAAATTTAAATAAATGATCTGCCCCTGTGAGAAAAAAGGTGAAACATCGGTAGTAGACTCACGTCCTACTGAAGATGGCACAGCGATACGAAGAAGAAGACTTTGTAGTTGTGGTGCTAGATTTACTACTTTTGAAAGAATTCAACATCGTGAAGTACTGGTTGTTAAAAAAAATGGCAGAAAATCTTCTTTTGATAGAGATAAATTAGCGAAATCAATTTATATAGCTTTAAAAAAAAGACCACTCGACACAGAAACAGTGGAAAAATTTATTAGTAAAATTACAAGATCTTTAGAGGAACTTGGCCAAAATGAAATTTCAAGTAATACAATTGGAACAATGGTTATGGAAGGTTTAAAGGAACTTGATCCAGTGGCATATGTAAGATTTGCCTCTGTTTATAGAAATTTTAGAGAAGAAAAAGATTTTGTGCAATTTGTGGACAAATTAGATGTCTACAAAAAAAGATAAATTCTCATCAAAAGATAGAAAATACATGAAACTTGCTATTAGTTTAGCAAATGCACGAAAGGGTTTAACTGGGAAAAATCCTTCAGTGGGCTGTTTGATAATAAAAAATGATAGGATAATTTCAATAGGTCAAACAGGTTTTAATGGAAGACCCCACGCTGAAAAAAACGCTATTGATAATTCATTTCAAAATTTAAAAGAGTCAAAAATGTATGTATCACTAGAACCTTGCAATCATTATGGAAAAACACCTCCATGCACAAAAAGCATTATTAAAAGTGGTATTAGTGAAGTTATCTATTCCATGGATGATATAGATGTTAAGGTAAAAGGTAAAAGTTTTGATGTTTTAAGTAAAAAAAAAATAAAAGTAAAAAGAGGTCTTTTAAAAAAGGATGCAAAAAAACTTTATGATTCTTATATTATTAACAGGAAAAAAAAATTGCCTTTTGTTACAGCTAAAATAGCTGTATCTAAAAATAATATTATTTACAGTAAATCAGTTAAGAGAATAACAAATAAAAATTCAGACAAATTATCTCATTATTTAAGATATAAAAATGATGCAATAATGATATCAGTCAATACACTTAATATTGACAACCCCAAATTAAATTGTCGTTTAAAAGGATATGAACATTTTTCACCAAAAAGAATTATTTTAGACAAAAATCTAGAGATAAATCTTAAAACTTACATTTTTAAATCTGCTAAAATGGATAATACAATTATTTTTCATAATTCATCGAATCTTCTGAAGATTAAGCTTCTAAAAAAAAGGGGGATAAAGCTAATAAGATCAGAGTTAAATAAAAAAAAAAGATTTAATTTAAAAGATATCTTTAAAAAATTATTTTCTTTGGGGGTAAGACATTTGCTGGTTGAGGGGGGCGACATGTTAACTAAAAATATGCTAAAGAATAAATTGATTAATGAATTTTATATGTTTAAAAGTCCCAAAAATTTGGCAAAAAACAAAAGATACTTAATGTTCACTTCTAATTATATCTTAAATAAAAATTACAAAAAAAAATCCAAAATAAGTTCAAAACTAGCCAAAGACGAAATTACCATTTATAAAAGATAAAATGTTTAACGGAATTATTTTTAACAAAGGTGTTATAAAGAAAATATTAAAAAGGCCCAAAGGTATTAATATTTTTGTTAAGTCAAATATCAAATTAAGTAAAAAAGATATTGGTATATCAGTTGCGTGTGATGGTGTCTGTTTAACCCTTATAACCATTAAAAAAAAGGTAATGGAATTTTATCTATCAAATGAAACAATTAATAGATCTAAATTTAAATTCTTGCAAATTAATGAACAAATAAATTTAGAATTGCCACTTAAATATGGACAAAAAATATCCGGTCATATTTGTCAGGGACATGTTGATACTGTTGGTAAGATAAAAAATATAAAAAAAATAGATAAGTCATATCTTTTTGATTTTGAAATTCCTGCAAAAGAAAGGAAAAGTATTATTGAAAAAGCTTCAATATGTATAAATGGTATTTCATTAACAATATCTAAAGTTACTAAAAAAGGATTTCAAATTTGGATTATTCCTCATACGTTTAAATTAACAAATTTATCTAAACTAAATCAGAATGATTTGGTTAATATAGAAATAGATATACTTTCTAAATATGTAAAAAATTTTTTCTATGAAAAAAAGTAATTATTCATCAATTGAAACGATAATTAAAATTGCCCAAAAAGGAGGCATGTTCATATTAGTTGATGATGAGAAAAGAGAAAATGAAGGTGACTTAGTAATATCGACATCTGATACCAATGCTAAAAATATTAATTTTATGGCAAAGTATGGACGAGGTTTAATTTGCTTAGCCTTAGATAGTTTACAGGCAAAAAGATTAAATTTGTCATTGATGTCTCCAGTTAATCAATCACGAAACAAAACTGCTTTTACAATTTCAATAGAGGCGAAAAAAGGAATCACTACAGGCATATCAGCAAAAGATAGAGCTCGAACTATTAAAATTGCATCAAAAAAAAATGCAAATAAAAAAGATATTGTTTCTCCAGGACATGTGTTTCCTATAATCGCTAAAGATGGAGGCGTCCTTGTTAGAGCAGGACATACAGAAGCTTCGGTTGATATTTCAAAACTTGCAAAAAAAAATAATTCAGCTGTTATTTGTGAAATAATGAATGAAGATGGTACAATGGCCAGAGGTCAAGAACTATTTGATTTCGCATATAAACATAATCTTAAAATTGGAAAAATTGAGGATCTTATTGCCTACAGACTAAAAAAAGAAAAATTAATAAGATTGAAGAAACAAAGCTTTATTGAGGTTAAAAAACAAAAATATAAAATCAGAATTTATGAAAATCTATTAGATGGATCTGAACATTTTGCTCTTATCAAAGGAACAATAAAAAGAGGTATCACTCCTAGAGTAAGAGTAATTTCCTCAAATGTTGTTAAGAATTATTTGATAAATAAACAATTACCCAATTCTTTTAATAAAACCCTAAATTATTTTAAAAAATTGAACAATTGCGTTTTAATCTTTATTAAGGACAGTAACCTTAAATCTGTAACACAGACTTTAAAAGATTATAAAAATAAAGATTTTTACAAAAAGGGAAAAGACAAGTTAATTAGAAATTATGGTATTGGAGCACAAATAATTAAAGATCTTAAAATTAAAAACATGACTTTAATTACAAAGTCACCTAAAAGGGTCATTGGTTTAGATGGTTATGGTATTAAAATAACAAAACAAGAAATTATTTAATGAAAAAAAAAATTTTAATTGTTTTAGCTGATTACTATAAAAATATATCCCTTGGATTATTAAAAAGTGCACAAGATAATTTGCCTAGAAATTTTATTATTAAAAAGATTAGAGTTCCAGGAGTTTTTGAAATACCAGTTACAATATCAAAAAATTTAAAAAAATATGATGCTTTTATTGCACTTGGGTGTGTTATAAAAGGTCGGACTCCTCATTTCGATTATATCTCTCAAGCATCCACTGATGCTATAATGAATTTATCAATAAATTCTAAAAAACCAATAGGTAATGGAATTTTAACATGCTTAAATATGAAACAAGCAACAGCAAGAAAGAAAAAGGGCGCTGAAGCAGCAAAAGCTATTATTTCAGTTTTACTTCAAAAATGAGAACTTCTTTTAGTCCAAAGAAAAATCCTAGAGTGATAATAATTCAAAAATTATATGGAAATTTTTTTAATAATGAAGAAAAATTAGATTTTCCAAAACATAGGTTTAAGAAATTTATAAAAGATATAGTCTATGGAACAATTGAGCGTAATGAAGTCCTAATGGAAGAATTAGATAAAAATTTAGGTAATGAATTTAAATTTCATAACTTAGATAAATTATTTCAAGTAATATTAAAATCTGCTACTTACGAGTTTTTGTATAAACCAAATGTTTCGATTAATATTATAATTAAAGAATATCTTAATGCCTCAAATTTTTTTTTGGATGATACTCAAACAAAATATCTTAATGCTTTATTAGATAATATCGCAAAAAAAATAAGATTAAAAAATGCATGAGTTCAATATTATAAATAAATATTTTTCTAAATTATCATCTAATAACAAAAATTCATTAAATTTAAATGATGATGTTTTTTTTGATAAATCAAAAAAGCTAGTTGTTTCAATGGATACATATGTTGAGGGTATACATTTTTTAAATTTTAAAAATCCAGATTTAGTTATTAAAAAAATTTTAAGATCTTCTATTTCTGATTTAATATGTAAAGGTGTTAAACCAACTTATTATTTTATCTCTGGATCAGGAAATAAAAAAACTTTTTCAAGAAAAAATTTAAAACTTATTTCAAAATCATTGTCAGAAGAACAAAATAAATATTCAATATATTTATGTGGTGGAGATACAGTATTTTCAAATAAATTAAGTTTTACGATAACTTCAATCGGTTTTTCTGATAATATAATTTTTAGAAACAAAGCAAAACTTAATGACGATATTTATGTGACAGGTAATTTAGGCGATAGTTTTGTTGGATTAAAAGTCCTTCAAAATAAAATAAAATTAAATCAAAATTTAATAAATTATTTTAAAAAAAAATATTACCATCCAGATTTACATATAAATATTACTAGAAAATTATTCTCATTTGCCAATACTTCTATTGATATATCTGATGGTTTAATTACTGATTTAGAAAAAATGATCAACAAACAAAGGCTTTCATATAGATTGCACTTAAATGACATTCCTATATCTCATAATTTAGAGAAATTAATTGATTTAAAAATTATTAGTAAAAAATCTTCTGTATCATTTGGTGATGATTACCAAATATTATTCACAGCTAAGCCATCTAAGTTTAGAATCATACCAAAAATAAGTAAATTGTTAGGAGTTAAGATTTCAAAAATTGGAAAAATTTGTGCCCCCTCACAAAAATCTCAAATCATTGATGAAAATAATAAGAAAATTGCCTTTAAAAATAAGGGTTATTTTCATAAATTTTAGAAGTTAATCGTTGCGTTTTATACCTTTTTTTGTATTGTCCGGCTTTTAATAATAACAACCAACAACTTTATTAAGGTTTATATGAACTCAACTGTCGAAACTATTCTTTTATACACAATTGCAGCAGGACTTCTATCCATCGTTTATGGATATTTTACTGGAAGAAATATTTTAAATTCAAGTGCAGGAAACGCAAAAATGCAAGATATAGCATCTGCTATTCAAATTGGAGCTAAAGCTTATTTAGCCAGACAATATAAAACTATTGCAATTGTTGGTGTAGTTGTTTTAATTATTGTTAGTATCTCATTTAGTCCTTTAGTTGGGGTAGGATATTTAATTGGTGCTGCATTGTCTGGTATTGCAGGTTATGTAGGCATGTTAGTTTCTGTTGAAGCAAATGTTAGAACTGCAGAGGCATCTAGAAAAGGTTTGGCAAGTGGTCTTTCAGTTGCTTTTAAGTCAGGTGCTGTTACTGGAATGTTGGTTGCTGGTTTAGCTCTTTTAGCTATTGCGGTTTATTATTATTTGTTATTGAAATTTAATGTCGATGAAAGAGAAATTGTAAATGCTCTAGTAGCTTTAGGTTTTGGTGCTTCTTTAATATCAATTTTTGCTAGATTGGGTGGGGGAATTTTTACAAAAGGTGCAGATGTTGGAGCAGATTTGGTGGGAAAAGTTGAAGCTGGAATTCCTGAAGATGATCCAAGAAATCCAGCAGTTATAGCTGATAATGTTGGTGATAATGTTGGTGATTGTGCTGGTATGGCAGCTGATTTATTTGAAACATATGCAGTTACAATAGTTGCGACTATGGTTTTATCATCAATTTTTTTTCCAGGCGATATGTCAATGATGATTTATCCATTAACAATTGGTGGGGCATGTATTTTAACATCAATTCTTGGAACTTTTTTTGTTAAACTAGGCAAAAGTAAAAATGTAATGGGAGCTTTATATAAAGGATTTGTTGTTTCTGCATTATCTTCTCTAATAATACTTTATCCAGTCACAGATTTTGTTCTAGGTTTAGAAAAAACTTACAATTTAAATGATAAATCATTTTCTGGAATGAATTTATATTATTGTGGTGTTATAGGCTTAATAATTACAGGCCTATTAATTTGGGTTACAGAATACTACACTGGAACAAATTATAGACCTGTTAGAAGTGTAGCAAGTTCATCAACTACAGGACATGGAACAAATGTAATCCAAGGTTTAGCTATTTCTTTAGAAGCAACAGCTATACCTGCATTAATAATTGTAGCTGGTATTTTATTAACTAACCATATTGCTGGTTTATATGGCATAGCAATTGCTGTAACAACGATGCTTGCTTTAGCTGGTATGGTAGTTGCACTTGATGCATATGGTCCAGTAACTGATAATGCTGGTGGTATCGCAGAGATGTCAAAACTTCCTAATAGTGTAAGAAAAACTACAGATGCGTTAGATGCTGTTGGAAATACTACTAAAGCAGTTACTAAAGGTTATGCCATTGGTTCAGCTGGTTTAGGTGCACTAGTGCTTTTTGCTGCCTACACAGAGGATATTAAACATTTTTCTAAGGTAGCAGGTTCTAATTTAGAAGGTATAGTTGTTACATTTGATTTATCAAATCCATATGTTGTTGTGGGTTTATTAATTGGAGGAATGCTTCCTTATTTATTTGGTTCAATGGGTATGCAAGCGGTTGGGAGAGCCGGTGGAGCAGTAGTTATAGAAGTTAGAAGACAATTCAAAAAATTCCCAGGAATTATGAAGAGAAAACAAAAACCTGATTATGCAAAATTAGTTGATTTATTAACAGTTGCTGCAATTAAAGAGATGATAATCCCATCTTTATTACCTGTCTTATCTCCAATTGTTTTATATTTTATTATCTTTGCGATAGGTGGTCAGGTAGCTGCGTTAGCATCTGTTGGTGCAATGTTATTAGGTGTTATTATAACTGGCTTATTTGTTGCCGTCTCAATGACAGCTGGTGGTGGTGCATGGGATAATGCAAAAAAATATATTGAGGATGGTAATCATGGAGGAAAGGGTTCTGAAGCTCACAAAGCTGCTGTCACTGGTGATACAGTTGGTGATCCATATAAAGATACAGCAGGTCCTGCAGTAAATCCAATGATTAAAATTACAAATATTGTTGCGTTGTTGTTGCTAGCTGTTATCGCTGCTTAGACTCTTTTCTTTTTTTGGCCCTCTGTCCAAGAGGGTCATTGACCTTTTGTCTCATACTTGACATAAAATCATAGATAAAGCGGTTTTTTAATAAGCCTGATTCTGTGGTTTCTTTTGCAATCTTAATTTTGTTCATATCATCCAGATTATAAAAACTTTTTTTCTTTAATAAGCCATATTTATCAATTTCTAATACGAGAACGTCATTCTTATAAATTTTCATTTGACCTAAATTTTTCAACTTCGATTGTGTTTGTTTTCTTTCTATGTAAATCCAAATATCGTCATCAAATTTACTTTTGGTTGAAGGTAGACCTAATAGTTTTGTAATGTCATTCTTATTTGATTTATCAACAATCAGTGAGGATTGTTTTTTTTCAAGAAAAGGTACACCGTGATGTTTTATAACTTTTTTTGTTGAGCAATTTGTAACTATAAAAAAAAGAAAAATGATATATAATATTTTTTTCATGAAAAATAATTATATTAATATTTATAATACTTTAATCAATTACTCCAGAAATAAAGATCTTTATTTATCACTAACTAGATCAGAAACATTTTCAGATAGATTAATTTTTTTTTTATTACATTTTGCTTTTTATTTAAAGAATTTCAAAAACGATCAAAATAAAGGGATTTTACAAGATATTTATGATTTTAATTTTAGACAATTGGAATTAAGTATAAGAGAAATTGGATATGGCGATCAATCAATTAATAAAAAAATGAAAGACTATATAAATTTATTCCATTCAATAATTTCTGAGATACATTTTTGGGATGAATTAAAAAAAGTTGAAAAAATTCAAAAGTTAACCCTTTTTTTAACCGATTTTAATAAAATTGAAAATTTAGTTGATTATTTTGACAATTTTAGCGCTAATTTAACAAAAAAAAATTTGAATTCTTTTTAGAAAAGTGTATTTAAGCCATATTATGGCTGTTCCAAAACGTAAACAAACACCCTCAAGAACGGGTATGAGAAGATCTCAAAATATGAAAATTTCGACAAAAAATATTATTGAAGATAAAAAAACTGGGGAATACCGTTTATCTCATCATTTGGATCTTAAAACAGGTATGTACAAGGGTCGACAAGTTTTGGATCCGAAGGAATAGATTTAATTTTACATGTCAGAACTTATAAAAATTGCAGTTGATGCAATGGGTGGAGATGGATCTCCAAAAAAAGTTATTGATGGAATTATTCATCATCATAAATCAAATAAAGATATTTTTTATAAAATTTTTGGTGATGAAAGTAAGATTATAAGTTGCATTAACAATAAAATAGATCGAAATTTTTTTGAAATTTTTCATTCTAAAAATAAAGTTGAAAGTACTGACAGTCCACTTGAAGCTGCTAAAAAAGGGAAAAATACCAGCATGTGGTTGTCTATTGAAAGTGTAAAAAAAAAAGAGTCTGATATTGTTATTTCTGCCGGTAATACTGGTGCACTATTAGTCATATCAAAATTAAATTTAAAAATGATCGAAAATATTGACAAGCCAGCTTTATCAGCTTTATGGCCAAATAAAGAGGGGATGAGTGTAGTTCTAGATTTAGGTGCAAACATTGAATGTAGTTCTAAAAATTTGGTTGATTTTTCTATTATGGGTGCATCCTTATATAAATCTTTATATCCAAAAGATAAAGCTAATGTTGCATTATTAAATATTGGTTCAGAAGAATTAAAAGGGAATGAAACTATAAAAGAAACATTTCAACTAATGAATAAGATAAAATCAAATGATTTTAATTTTTCTGGCTATATAGAAGGAAATGAATTAATGAATGGCAAAGTAAATGTCATAGTCTCGGATGGATTTACAGGTAATGTTGCATTAAAAACAGCTGAAGGTACAGCAAACTTTATAATCAGTGAATTAAAAAAAACAATGTCGGGTTCAATATTGAGTAAAATATCATCTTTACTTAATATCGCTAATTTAAAAAAATTTAAAAAAAGACTCGATCCAAGATTATACAATGGAGCAATATTTATTGGCCTAGACTCACCTGTGGTAAAAAGTCATGGAGGGACTGACTATATTGGATTTTCTAATTCTTTAGATGTTTGTAGTAGGATTGTAAAAGGTAATCTAATTGATAAAATTAAAAATAACTTAAAAAATTAGATGAGATTAAACTTAACTAAAAAAGATTTAGTTAACCTAATTTATATGCAACTAGGTTTTTCAAAACAAATTGCAGAAAATTTAATTGATGATTTTTTACTAACGATATCTTTAAATATTAAGAATGAAAAAAAACTCAAACTTTCTAAATTTGGTACCTTTAGTATTAGAGAAAAAAAATCAAGAGTTGGACGTAACCCTAAAACAAAAGAGAGAAAAATTATCTCTGAAAGAAAAGTTGTTTTATTTAAACCCTCAAAAGAATTTAAAGACTTTATAAATTCTGTTAAACAGGAAAATGATTGATTCACATTGCCATTTAGATCACGAACCTCTTATTAATAACTTAAATGATGTTATTAAAAGATCAAAAGAAATAGGAATTAAAAAGATTCTTACAATATGTACAACTACAAAAAGTTTTAATAATATAATTAATATTATTAATAAAGACCCAATAATTTATGGAACATTTGGCATACACCCTCATGAATCTGAAAATGATATAGTTACTAAAGAGCAAATTAAAAAAAATATAGAAGATCATAACAAAATAATTGGTATAGGTGAAACAGGTCTAGATTTTTATTACAATAATAGTGATAAAAAAAAACAAATCAAAAGTTTTGAAGAACATATTGAAGCTTCTATTGATTTAAATGTCCCATTAATTGTTCATTCAAGAAATGCTGAAAAAGAAACTTTTGAAATTTTAAATAAATTTAAAAATGAAAATTTAAAAATTTTGATGCATTGTTTTACTGGCTCTAAAGAATTTGCAGAAAAACTTTTAAAATTTAACACCTTTTTTTCAGCAAGTGGTATCATAACATTTAAAAATGCTACTGTACTTCAAAATACCTTCACTTCATTACCATTAGATAAATTATTAATAGAAACAGACAGTCCATTTTTGGCTCCAGAACCTAATAGAGGGAAAAAAAATGAACCCTCATTTATTATATTTACAGCAGAAAAATTAGCTAAATTAAAAAATATTTCTACCAAAGAGCTAATTACAAAAACAACAAATAATTTTAATAGTCTTTTTATAAACTAATTATGAAATTTATTATTTTAGGCTGTGGTAGTTCAATGGGTGTACCAAGAACAGACGGTTTTTTTGGAAATTGTGATCCTAATAATAAAAAAAATTATAGAACAAGGTGCTCAGCTTTAATTAAAACTACAAATGAAAATATACTCATTGATACATCTCCTGATCTACGACAACAACTTTTAAGACATAAAATAAAAAAGATTAACAAAGTACTCTTTTCACATATGCATGGGGATCAAACACATGGAATAAATGATTTGAGATCTTTTTATATAAATAGCAGAAAACAAATTGATGTTTATGCTGATAAATATACTTCTAAATATCTTAAATCAACATTTTCTTATATATTTAAAAGTAATTCAAAAGAATATCCCGCAACACTAAAACTTAATATATTGCCAAAAAATTTATTTACAAAAAATAATAATAAAAAAATTACTATTCAATCAATTTTAGTTGAACATGGTAAAGTAAAATCTAATTGTTTTATAGTTAATAGAAAATTAGCTTACATAAGTGATGTGAGTAAAATTTATAATAAAGATTATAAATTTTTTAAAAATCTTCAATATTTAATCATTGATTGCTTGTGGTACAATTATCATCCATCACATTTTAATTTAGAAACTTCACTTAATTTGATTAAACTTTTTAAACCTAAAAAAGCTATTCTTACAAATTTATCACCTGTATTAGATTATGAAGTACTTAAAAAAAGTATACCTAATAATGTGATTCCAGCTTATGATGGGCTAACTGTTAACTTATAAGATATTTTCTATAGCTGTAATTATTTTTTTTGACATGGGCTTTGTAAAAGATGCAAATGTGTCTTCAACCTTGCCTTCTTTATTAATTAAAATTTTATGAAAATTCCATTTAGGTTCAGCTGATTTACCATGATTTTCCTTTGCCCATTTAAAGAGATCATGAGCATCTTTACCTTTAACCTCGGTAATAGTTGTCAATGGAAAATTAATATTAAAATTTACTTCACAAAATTCTTTAATATCTGCATTATTATCTTTTTCTTGATTAAACGAATTAGACGGCACACCAAGGACAATCAAGCCTTTTACTTTAAATAAATCCCACAATTCCTGTAATTCGTCATATTGTTTTGTAAATCCGCAATAACTTGCAGTGTTTACAATTAGAATAACTTTATCTTTATAATCTTTAAAATTAATCATCTCACCTGTTATACTTTCTATACTAAAATCATAAATTTTTTTTTCATAATTTGCAGTTGCTGATGTTTTAAAAAAAAACATAAATATAGATAATAAAAGTATTACTCGTCTCATTTATTTGGTTTATTTGGTGTAAGTAATATCAAAAAATAACCAAATAAGGTTGACAATAATGACCCAGTTAATACTCCTATTTTTACTCCATCCATATACTGCGTATTTTCAACAAAAGCTAAGTTTCCAACAAATAAACTCATAGTGAAACCAATTCCTGTAAGAACTCCTACTCCATAAAAATTATACCAACTTGTATCGTTTGGCATTTGAGCTATTTTCAATTTTATAGATACATAAGAAAATATAAAAACACCTAGTTGTTTACCTAGAAATAATCCTAGCACGATACCTAATGGAACCTTATCTAACAATGAGGCAAAAGATAAGCCCTCTAATGATACGCCTGCATTAGCAAAAGCAAACAAAGGCATAATACCAAACGCAACATATGGACTAATAGCATGCTCTATTTTTATTAATAAAGAAAAATCTTTTTCTTTTTTTCTATGAGGAATAGTCATAGCTAACAAAACACCAGCAATGGTAGCATGGATACCAGAGTTATGCGTAAAATCCCAAAGGAAAAGTCCAACTACCAAATAGGGTAAAAACTTTTTAATATTGAATTTGTTAATCAATAACAAAATAATAAAAGCTAATAACATTAAAGTTAAATATTTAATGCTTAAATCACCAGAGTAGAATAAGGCTATAATTACTATTGCTCCTAAATCATCAATTATAGCTAATGCAGTTAGAAATACTTTTAATGATAAAGGTACTCTTTTACCCAACAAAGATAAAACTCCTAATGAAAAAGCAATATCTGTAGCTGATGGAATCGCCCATCCGTTTAAAGTTTCACTATCACCTAAATTTATGAAAACATAAAATAACGCTGGAACTAACATTCCTCCTACAGCAGCTATTATTGGTAATAAAGCCTGTTTTATATTTGAAAGCTCTCCTTGTAAAAATTCTCTTTTAATTTCGAGTGTTACAAAAAAGAAAAATATTGCCATTAAAGCATCATTAATCCAATGTATTACACTTAACTTAAGTCCAAATTCATTAATTCCTACAAACAAATATTCATTTAATGTTGAAAAATATAAATCAGATAAATTTGAGTTACTTATATAAAGTGCAATTATTGCTGCAAATAAAAGTACTAAACCACTCGCTGCTTCAAGATTAAAAAACCACTTAAAAGGTTTAGAAATATAATTAATCATTTTATTTAATTAAATCTTTTGAAAATGATAATATATCTTTAAATATTTCATATAAACTATAAAGATTTTGTTCAATATTTGGAAAAAAGTTGGCTATTGGATTTTTAAATGTATCTAAAATTATAATTAAAGCTAGAAAAGATATTACAAAAACTAATATATATTCTAAAAATTTAGTTAAAGTAAAATTTGTTTTTTTTTCATATTTTATCAAGGCAGTATCTTTTTTATTAATTATTTTATTAATTTTATTTTTTATATTATTGTCAGTTTTTTTTAATATATTGCTTTCAGCTTGTTTAATTATTTTTTCTGTTACTTCAGGAATATCATTTTCTTCAGAGAAAGTATTTTCAGAAATATTTTGTTCATCATCTAATTTTTTCTTATAAAACCATTTTTGACCACATGAACCACATTCTAAAGTTCGACCATTATCAGGAATTAAAGCCTCATCTATCTCAAATTTTTTCTCTTTACAGGGACAAGTAATTATCATGTATTCTTATATAACAGATTTTAATTAAAATTCTTTTATTTTTGAACGCTTTACCATTGAAAATATCAATAACTACTGTATTAGTACATCATTCGGAGTGTAGCGCAGCCTGGTAGCGCATCTGGTTTGGGACCAGAGGGTCGCAGGTTCAAATC
>MDTB01013971.1_pt1 | contig 20686 bp, 17 predicted proteins | sample 811161 | NCBI WGS metagenome assembly MDTB01 (sample SAMN05326650, study PRJNA326480) | marine metagenome | isolation source: seawater | place: Mediterranean Sea | collected 2009
AAAGAAAGGAATTTTTAGATTACTAAAAGTAAAAAATGCCTGGTGTAAAAAAGGTGACGCAGTGACAGCTGTAACTCCAGGGTTGTTTTCTGAGTTTCCTAAATACCTAGAGTCTTGCAGAACAAATTTTGCAGAAGCGTATTCGCCTAAAATATCAAGACCCAGACGAGATCTGGTTTCTGTAATAGTTGCAGATGTTTTTTGCCAATCTATCGATGAAGCTTTATCGGTCCTCGCACGGAAACGTAAATTAGCAGACCAGTTATATTCTTGGGATACTCCAAAATCAAGTATTAGAATAAATAAGAATGCAAGTGGCCGAAAACAAATTTGTTTGATGTTTGACATATATTCTTCTCTTACGTCTTAAAAAATTGGTGGGAAATTTAACTATATAGATCAAATAGAAAAGGGGAATAGTAAAAGAAAATTACTGTTTCTTATACCCGATATATTCGTATGGGTTTATCATAGTAGTTGATATGTTTTTTAAATGAGAACCTATTCGTTTTAAATATCTAGCATAAAGTGGTACAACAGTAGCCTGGTTATTATTTTCAAAATCTATTTTACCGGAGATACAGTTATGCACAATATTATCAGAAACGATCGCTAAAGATTCTTGGTGGGTGTTTAACAAATGTTCTGCTAAAACAATATCTTGCCTTCCAATGGACTCACATGTTTTTTGAAATCTTAGCCTTACCTCATTTTCAAGCGTATTGAGTTCAGGAAGTAGTTCTTCAGATACTAGGGCTTCTGGATAATAGATTGCCATATCCAAGATGTTTTTTGTGTAGTCTCCAAGTCTTTCTACATCAATCACCATATTTAGAAGTACCAATCCATTAGGGAGATTATCTATGTTTTTCGAAACGGAAAAGTGAGTGACAACTTTTTTACGAACATTTTTTTGAAATTCATTAATCTTTTTATCTTCTTTTTTTAGTTTTTTTAATTTCTTTATTTTTACCCCTCTGCGCAGATACTTTACTGCAGAAGAAAACATATCTTCAGAAAATTCCAACATTTCTCGTGATTCATCCCATGCTTGAGATAGTAAATCTTCAGATTTCCATATGGATACAATATCATTAAAAATAGACATAACGGATACCTTTTAAGTTGTTAATAATATGATTGAAAGTGGAATAGCGCCAAACACAATTAATAAATATATAATTGGTATAAATTTATTTTTTACCGCTAATTCAGAAATTTTTTCTGCAAGCATAAGGGGAATTGCTCTGAGTTGAGGAATCCCATAAATAATTGTGATTCCAAAAATATTAAATAGTAAGTGGCTAATAGCAGCGATAAGAGCAGCCACTGTGCCGGTTAGCGCTGCCAAAAGTGCAGTGACGGTTGTCCCTATATTAGCACCAAGTGTGAATGGGAATATTTTTTTTAATGTTAACACCCCAGCTCCTGCTAGTGGGACTACCAGTGAGGTTGTGATAGAGGAACTTTGTACCATAATAGTTAGGATAATTCCAAACCCAATCGCTCGAATAGCGGTTTTAAATATATATTGATCAAAAAAGGCTTCAATTTTTTCTAATACGAGACTCCGGAGTAGTTTTACGATACAAACCAGACAAGCAAAAGTAATCAAAACACTGACTACTAAATAAACAATGTTATTATCAAATGTAAAGGATTCAATAAACTTAGCTCCAGATTTAACTGCTACTTTAATAGGGCTCTTTGCCTGAAGAACATCAACGTTTAACATGCTCCCAAACAACAGCTCTGCCAGCGATCTAGCAATTCTTTCGATAAAGTGGAATGTGATTTCTATCGGAAATATAATTAGCACAGCTAAGATATTGAAAAAATCATGCACAGTTGATGCAGCGAATGCACGTTTAAATTCAGCTCCTTTATTTATATGACCAACAGAGACAATTGTATTCGTAACGGTAGTTCCAATATTCGCTCCCATAATCATTGGAATTGCTCCTGAAATTCCTAGAGCTCCACTGCTTACCATGCCAACAATTAGGGATGTTGTTGTAGAAGAACTTTGGAAGAGAACAGTGGCAAAGACGCCTATAAAAAGAGCTACAAAGGGGTTACTTGTGGCTGTGAAAATAGATTCAGCAACGCCTGCTCCCATTTGCTTAATGGCTGAAGACATCCCATTAATTCCAACGAGAAATAAATATAGAGCAGCGATAACACCAAAAGTTTTTAAAAGGGTTTGTAATAATAGATCTTTATTCATTTTTAGCTCTATAAACTTCTATTTTAAATACAATCTATTAGAATTGTGTTAGTTATTATCATTTAGTTTATTTTTGAATTTGACAAAAAAACACGATAACCAATGAGCCAAGAAACAAAAACTATAATATAAGGGGTTATTAATGTTTGAAACACCGGGTGCCTGTAAAAATCATAGAAAACCCATATTCATTGCAGGCATTAATTACTTCTTTATCACGCATAGAACCTCCGGGTTGTATAATAGTTGTAATCCCTGAGTCTTTTATTGTATCAATACTATCTCGAAATGGAAAAAACGCATCTGATGCCAGTACGCCACCTTTAACATTGTCTCCTCCTTTACGGAGTGCCATGTGAACTGCATCTACACGACTTACTTGGCCTGCCCCCAATCCTATTGTAGTATTATCTTTCGAAATTAATATTCCATTCGACTTTGTATGCCGTAATACCTTCCAAGTAAAAAGAGCAGTTTTAATATCGTTTTCTGTAGGCTTCTTCTTAGTAACAAATTCTAAGTCACTACTTGACAATACTCTTGTATCTGTATCTTGTACTAAAACTCCACCATCAATATTTCTAATTTCTAATTTATTTTCCCGTTTACCAAAATCTCCTATTTCTAATATTCGAAGGTTTTTTTTCTTTTTAAAAGCTCTTAACGCACCGGGTTCAAAACTGGGAGCCAGGACTATCTCAACAAACACTTCTGTTATAGCTTGCGCAACATCCTCGGTGCAAGTTCGGTTGAATGCAATAATTCCTCCAAAGGCAGACAGAGAATCCGCATTAAATGCACGGTGGTATACATCAAGTAAATCACTTCCAATGGCAACTCCGCAAGGGTTCGCATGTTTTACTACAACACATGCTATTTCATCAAACTCTCTAACACAGGCTAAGGCCCCATCTGCATCCATTATATTATTATATGAGAGTTGTTTCCCTTGGTGAATAGTAGCATTCAAGATATTTGTTTCATGGTTTCCTGGGGTTTTATATGATGCAGCAGATTGGTGAGGGTTTTCACCATAACGCATTTTTGAATGCTTTTTAAACGTTAGTGATAGGTCATTTGATAGCGTTTCTCTCTTCAGATAATTGTGTATAATAGTATCATATTGAGCAGTATGCCCAAATGCTTTTGAGGCTAGTTTCTGTCTTGTCTCAAAATTAATCGCGCCATTTTGGGTTAGTTCATCTGTTATTTCAGAATAATCGTTTGTGTCTATACAAACAGTTACCCAACCAACGTTTTTTGCGGCTGAACGAATCATAGTCGGCCCGCCTATATCTACATTTTCAAGCGCAAGGGCTAAGTCGCAGTCTCTTTCTGAAATGGTTTTTGAAAAAGGATATAGGTTGCATACAACAAGATCAATCCATTGGATATTATTATTGGCTGCATCAGTGCTGTGTTTATCTCGCAGTCCTAGTATTCCACCTTCAATTAATGGGTTGATCGTCTTAACTCGACCGTCCATAATCTCAGGGAAATTTGTAAAATCACTAACATCAACTACATCAATATTGTTTTCACGTAGTGTTTTTGCTGTTCCACCAGTAGATAAAATTTCTACATTATGGCTAATAAGCGTCTTTGCTAGTTCTATGATACCTGTTTTATCAAAGACCGATAAAAGAGCTCGATTTATTTTAGTAGGGTTTTTATTTATGGTTGGTTTATTGATCATTGTTTTTAATTACTGCTAAGGTTAAACGGCTTTTACAAACTAGATTTTCTTTTTCATCGGTTATTTTAATTTCCCATACTTGGATCCGTTTTCCAATTCGTGTTGCAACAGCCTTTCCAAAAACCCAGCCGCTTTTTACTGATTTTAAGTGGCTTGCGTTGATTTCTATTCCAACAACTGAATAGAGTTTAAGGTCTACCTGCATTCCACCACCAATGCTACCTAATGTTTCAGCAAGAGCCACACTTGCACCACCGTGTAAAAGGCCAAAAGGTTGTTTTGTTCGTTCGTCTACGGGCATCTTGCCTGATACAAAATTGTTTCCAAAATCAGTAAGTTCAATTCCTAGTGCACCAACTAATGTAGCAGAACTTCTAGAATGAATTTTTTCTATTATTTTATTTTTATCCATTTTTATTATGATATTTTGATTCAAAGAGTGGAATTGCTTCTAAAAACGCATCTCCTTCAAGAGCCTGCACTTTTGTTTTTAATGTTTGAACAGTGTCGCTAGAATTAACGCGACATCGTTTTTGAATGAAGATCGGGCCGGCATCAACCGCTTCAGTCACAAAATGTATGGTACATCCTGTTTCAGTATCTTTATTTTTTAACACTTTTGCATGAACGTCTTCATCCATACCGCCTGAATATTTAGGTAGAAGAGAGGGGTGTACATTTAAAATTTTTCCCGACCAGTGTTTACAAAAACTTTTGGACAAAATACGCATGAACCCGATTAGCAAGACAAGATCTACCTTATGCTTTTCTAATATGTTAGTTACTTTATGATCAAATTCTTCACGACTCATATGTAAATGTGAGACATAACTATGTTGGATATTATGGTTTTCTGCCCGTTTTAAGATAAAGGCGTTTTTTTTATTTGATATCACAACGGATATGTCTGCGTGGAGCCTTTTTTTTGCAATTGCGTTAAGAATTACTTGAAGGTCTGTTCCGTTTGTAGATCCAAGAACCCCGATACGTATCATCGGATCCGTTCCATTTGTTGAATACATTTTTGAACCAACGTATTTGTCCCAATGTCTTTTCTATGGAAAAGCGGACCTTTAATTTTTGAGATTTCTTTCTCTGCTATTTTTTCAGCATTTCCAATCGTATCTGCAATCCCTACAACTGCTACGGTTCTGCTTCCAACTTCTACAAGTGTTCCGTTTTCTATATCAACAGATGCATAAAACAAATGATTTTTATCATTAACGCCTGACACATCAATTGGTTTTCCTTTCACTGGGTTTTCAGGATATCCATTGGGCACTGCGTATTTGCAGACGGTAGCTTGTTTTTTAAAAGTTACTTCTATAGTATGTAACCGCTCAGTTGCTATTGCTTGACAGATTTTTACAAAATCTGTTCCAAGAATAGAAAGAACATTCATTGCTTCAGGATCGCCAAAACGTGCATTGTATTCTATGAGTTTTACCCCTTTGGCTGTAGCCATAAATCCGCCGTACAAAATCCCTTTATATCCTTCACCAAATTCAATTTTTAACGCTTTAGCGGTAGTTTCATTTATATATTGCGCTTCTTCAATATCTGAATCTATTAAAAAAGGTAAAGAGTGATCGTGGTTGGAATAGGTTCCCATTCCTCCTGTATTTGGACCTATATCACCTGCAAAGGCTCTTTTGTGGTCCTGAACAGTGGGCATATGTTTTAAGGTTTTGCCATCGGAAAAACTCATCAGAGAAAATTCTTGTCCAATAAATTTCTCTTCAATAACAAATTCAGAATCATTTTTCACTAATTGTAAACAATGATCTAACGCCTCATCTTTTGATTGTAAATGGTCTCCTGAAACTTTTACACCCTTTCCTCCAGCTAGGCCATCGAACTTTATAACATAGTTTTCACCTAATTCATCTAAAAAACCACCTACACCTGACATAGACGAAAAGATTTTAAATTTTGGGGCACCTGGAATGCCATGTTTGTCTAATAGTTTTCTAGCAAACCCTTTAGATGTTTCAATCTGAGCAAGATTTTTTTTTGGTCCTATAACATTTACATTAGAATTAGAAAGAGCATCTGCGACACCTTTTTCTAGTGGGTTTTCGGGGCCTATAATAGCCAAGCCTATTTTATGATCTTTTGCATAAGACACTACGATATCAGGATCATTAAAATCATCAACAATTAACTCTTTACAGAGTGAAGTAATCCCAGGGTTTAAATTTGAAGCCATGCAAAACAATTCGGAGGATGTGTGCGATCGATCTATTGCCATTGCGATGGCATGCTCACGTGCACCTGAACCAATAAGAAGTATGTTATCGTTCATGTAATTGAAAAATAATGATTTTATGTGTTTTTATTTAGAAAGTTCTGAGCGGCTCTGCTCTAAATTATTCAAATAGTCGGCTGTAATATTTCCTACCCGATATTTTCCCGTAAAGACAGAGTCTTCAAATTCTGTTATTTTCGGGTTCCCGATTGTTGCCGAACGTTTTAAGTCTTCAAGGTCTTGATAAATTAACTCATCTGCTTTGATATATTTTTTTATATCAGCTATAGATTTATTATGTGCAATTAATTCTGAAGTAGCAGGCATATCTATTCCGTAGATGTTTTGATATCTTATCGGAGGAGATGCAGAAGCGAAAAACACTTTTTTTGCACTACATTTTTTGACCATTTGAACTATTTTTTTTGAAGTGTGCCCGCGTACAATAGAATCATCAACAAGTAATACTCGTTTGTTTGCAAATTCTATTTCTATTGGGTTCAGTTTTTGCTTAACAGATTGTTTTCTAGTTTTTTGCCCGGGCATAATAAAAGTGCGGCCAATGTATCTGTTTTTCATGAAGCCTTCTCTATATTTTACTCCTAGTTTATGTGCTACCTGCATTGCAGAGGTTCTACTCGTATCGGGGATTGGTATGACTACGTCCACATTTAAATTTGGATATTCAGCAAGAATTTTTTCGCCTAGAAAATCACCCATTCTGAGCCTTGATTTGTGAACAGAGATGGAGTCAATAGATGAATCTGGCCTAGAAAAATAAACAAATTCAAAAAGACAGGGCATATTCATTCTGTCTTTTACGATTCTCTTTTTTGTGATAACTCCCTTATCGTCAATGATAATTGATTGCCCAGGATCAATGTCTTGCAAAAACTGAAAATCTAGCGCAGTAAGCGCACTGCTTTCAGAGGCCACCATATACGAACCTCTTTTTTCCCCTATCGAAAGAGGTCGAATCCCATGTGGATCTCTAAAGGCAACAAGTCCAACTCCAGATACGAGAGCTACAACCGCATACCCGCCCTTACATTTTTCAGCTACTTTTTGTAGTGCTCTGTGTATATGGGTTTTGTTTAGCTTTCTGAAATTAGTTTTATACAATTCATATGCAAAAAGGTTCATCAATACCTCAGAGTCGGAAGAAGTGTTGAATTGACAAAAATGGGTTTTTATTAATTCTTGTCTAAGTTGATTGCTATTTGTAAGCGTTCCATTGTGAGCTAGAGTTATGTGCACAGGGTTTGCAGTATAAAACGGCTGAGAGTCACTCACATCGTTACTGCCTGCCGTAGGGTATCTTACATGGCCAATTCCAATGTTGCCATTTAGGTTTGCATTTGACAATTTTTTCTTGAATATTTCTGTTACAAGTCCTAGGCTTTTATGCAAGTGCATTTTGGAGTCTTCAAGTGTTGCAATTCCTGCAGCGTCTTGCCCTCTGTGTTGGAGCTGAATTAAACCATCGCAGATGTCATTTGCAGCATCAGTATTATTGTGAAAAATACCAACAACGCCACACATTATACTAAATCCACAATCTTTTTTGCTAACCCAGTATATGTTTTTGGAGTTAGAGCTAGTAACAAATCTCTGTCTTTCTGCGGCAGTTTTAAAGTAAATATAAAGTTTGATATAGATTTACGGTTTATTTCTTCGCCGCGAGTTAATTTTTTTAATTGTTCATAGGCTTGTGGTTGTCCTGACTTACGAAGTATCGTTTGAATTGCTTCTGCTATTACTTCCCAGTGATTATCCAACTCTGTCAGCATCTTATCTTTATTGATTGTTATTCTGTTTAAGCCCTTCAGAATATTTTTTAGTGCGATAAATGAATAACCTAAGGCTACTCCTTGATTCCGAAGAGTTGTGGAATCAGTTAAGTCTCGCTGCATTCTAGAGATTGGTAGTTTTTGAGCTAAATGATTTAATAAAGAACTAGATAAGCCAAGATTTCCTTCAGCGTTTTCGAATTGAATTGGGTTTATTTTATGTGGCATTGTAGATGAACCTACTTCACCAGCTATCTTTTTTTGACCTAAAATTCCGCGACTGATGTAAAACCAGATGTCCTTGCACAGATCTTCGCAAATGGAATTTATCCGAACAATAGAATGATAACATTCTGCTGCAGAATCATGTGGTTCAATCTGTGTCGTAATAAGATTAGGCTTTAATCCTATTGCTTTGATGAATCGAGATGAAAATTTTTGCCAATCAACTTCCGGATAAGCGGTCAAATGTGCGGCCCAAGTACCAGTAGCACCGCTAAATTTACCATGCAGTTTATGGTTTTTTAAGGTGCTCACTTGTTGGTTTATTCTATAATAGAAGACACCAATTTCTTTCCCAAATGTGGTGGGGGTTGCAGGTTGCCCGTGTGTTAATGCAAGCATTGGAGAGCTTCTAAATTTTTTTGCTATTTTTTTTAACTCTTTTTGTACAGATTTCAATGCGGGGAGGTACGCTTGTTTTATTCCATGCTGAAGCATTAGGGAATAGGCTAAGTTGTTAACATCTTCAGATGTTAAGGAAAAATGAATCCATGGGTGAAGGTCTTTTCTGGTTTTTTGTTGTATATAATATTCAATTGCTTTTACATCATGATTTGTTGTCATTTCTATTTTCTTAACTTTTTGCGCTGATGACATATCAAACGTTTGATATATTTTTCTGAGTTTTTCCACTTGGTTTTTTGTAAAAGCGGAGAGGTCTGTGATCTTTTTTTCATAGCTTAGAGCAATGAGGTATTCAACCTCAACATATATCCTATACCTCATTAAAGCAGCCTCAGAAAAATATGCACTGAGCTCCTTTATGTCAGCAGAGTAACGGCCATCCAATGGGGAAATTGATTCGAGCGATTTAAACACCAAATATCCGCTTAACAGCAAGCGCACAGTTTCCCGGATCAATAACTGTTAGTACGGGAGTTTTGCTGGGCATTTGCAGTGTAGAGTGTATATTAACCAGCATATCAGATTTGTCAGAAAAAGGAGGACAACCTATAGTTGGAAACTCGGAATTAGCAGCAACAAATCCAGATAATGCATTGGATCTACCTGCAATGGTAATATAAACAACGCCTTTTTTGTCTTTATTGGCGTTCAAGATGTCTAATACTTTTAGAGGTTGTTTATGTGCAGAGGCAGCGTGTTGTTCCCAGTTAATACCGTAGTCATCCAATTTATCTGTTATTTTTTTAGCATGGTGCTCATCAGAAGTAGAGCCCATTATCAATACAGCTTTCATATCAGCTCCTTTAAATTATCATTTATTCTTTCATTTATTGGTTTGTTTTTATCGGGAAAGGGGAATAGCCCGCCGGTGATTGTCTCGTATAGATAAATATAACGGCTAGATAGCTCAGTTACTAAATCTGATGGTGCCGGTGGAAGAGTTTTATCTTTATAAGGATCACAGTTGTCCATGAACCACAGACGCAAAAACTCTTTATCAATATTTTCCGGTTCTCGCTTTTTCTCCATTTGTTTTTCGTAAGTATCTGCTATCCAATACCTACTTGAATCAGGAGTGTGAATTTCATCAATCAATACTATTTCACCGGTTTTAGTTCTTCCCATTTCATATTTTGTGTCAACAAGTATTAGGCCATGTTCTAAAGCCTTTTTTTGGCCAAAAGAAAACAATTCTAGAGCTTTATTACTGCAGTATTCCCAATCTTCTTTTGTCATCCAGTTTTCATTTACAATTTCTGCCGGAGTAATAGGTCTGTCATGGTGTTCTTCTTTTGTTGTTGGTGTTAGCATGTTGGCTACAAGCTTTTGATTTTTTATTAATCCTTCGGGAAGAGAATTGCCGCAGTATTCTCTGTCTCCTTTATTATATACAGTCCATAATGAAGTACTAGTGCTTCCAGTTATATAGCCTCTGACTACGAACTCAATTGGGAACACATCACATTTTTTAGCAAGAGTAACATTTGGATCAGGGACATTGATAGTATGATTAGGAATGATTTCTTTAGTCTTTTCAAACCACCATGCACTCGTCAGGTTTAAAACCTGACCTTTGAACGGGATCGATGCAAGAACGCGATCAAAAGCACTTTGTCTATCTGTAGTGATCAAAACTACTTGGTTCCCTAGATCATATTGGTCTCTAACTTTTCCAGTTTTTTTTGTTCCTTTATGTAAATTGGTACTTGTTAACGTATTGTTAATCTCTGCTTCAATACGCTCTTTATAGTGTTTAGTTGATTCTATAGCATTCATGTGATATTGGATTGTGTAATATGTTTGTTTTAAAAATATGATTTATAGTGTCGCTAATATTACCGCTATTAACTGATACATTCCAGATTATGCCCTTGTTGATTTTTATTAACCCATCAATTTCAAATCTTTTAGTAAGAGACTCATATTTTATTCGACCCTCGATATCATCTTTTTGTTTAATTAAAAATGAAATATCTGCTTTATTTTTGGTTCTGTCAATGTATTCTTTATTCGAGTTGTATAGTTCACCTGTTCTGTCGATTTTTTCAAGGGTTTCCCTTTTTTCTTTATTGGTTTCTATTTCCCAATAAATTTGCCTACCTATTGTTACATCACATCCAAAGCTCTGAAGTTTTTTTTCAACTGATGAGGCAACATTATCCGTGATGATTGTACTTATTTTCCATGACGCGGTATTTTCTCTAAAACTATAGTCAGAGTATTTATTAAATGATTGTTTGAAGTTTAATTTATAACTGGCAATTGGATTTTTGTTTTCCATATACTCTTTCATGGAAGAAAAGATAGGGTCTCCATTTTTTGTTCGTTCGGGATGTGGCATCATCGCCATTACATTTCCCTTGAGGTTGCAGACAGCTGCAAGATTATGTACGGATCCGTTTGGGTTTGTTGGAAACTCATCAATAATTGTTCCATTTTTATTGCAATAGCGAAACACATCTTGGTCGTTTTTTATCATTTTTTCTAACAATTTACCTGGAACCACGAAACGACCTTCACCATGTGCCAAGGGTATATCTATACAATCATTTTTTTTTAAATGCCTTGTGAAAGCGCATCGGCCTGGAGAGATAGACATTTTTAAATTTGTCCAGGTGTTATAGTATCCAACGCCCACCACGCTGCCATTTTTAATTCTTTTGTTATTTGTTAGAGCGATTCTCAAAATATCATTTTCTGATCCTGGAACCAAACCGCACTCAACTAGAATCTGTGCGCCATTGCAAATACCAAGGACAGGTTTTCCTAAAGCAGACTCTTTTTTAACTTGCTCCATAATTGGGTCGAGCGAAGCAATAATGCCAGCCCTGGATCTATCCTCATAAGAAAATCCACCTACAATAATAAATCCATCAAAACAGGATAGGTCGCCAGGAGAACGATTCCATAAAAATTCTACAGGTTTAATGCCGACACGATGACATGCCATCATTGTTTCACGTTCTGTGTTAGAACCAGGAAATTGAATAATTGCTACGGAATTTTTCACGGAATATGTACTCTCATATTTCCAGGAACAACTTGGCCTATTTCATAAGGTGTAGTGAACTGGCTTAAAGCCATTTTTGCCTCTTTAACTAAGTTTTTGTTTAAAATTATTATCATCCCAATTCCCATGTTAAAAGTCCTAAACATTTCATTTTTATTTATTTGGCCAATTGATTGAATAGAAGAAAATACAGGGAGGGCAGGCCAGGCTTTTGTCTCAATTTCCACATCCAATTCTTTTGGTAAAATTCTAGGTATGTTTTCTAATAACCCACCACCAGTGATGTGTGCGATCCCGTTTAAGGGAATATTGGAATCAATGAGCGAAAAAATATGATTCGTATAGTTAATGTGAGGCTCCAAAAGAGTGTGCCCAACTGATTTATCTAATCCAGAAACTTTATCGTTTATATTATAGCCACCAATCTCAAAAAACACCTTTCTGGCTAAGGAATAGCCATTCGTATGTAGTCCGCTAGATGGCAACCCTAACACAATATCTCCGGATGTGATTTTGGCACCTGTGATAATCTTTTCTTTTTCTACAACTCCTGTAATAACTCCAACAAGATCATGTTCTCCTTTTAAGTAGGTGCCTGGCATTTCTGCGGTTTCTCCACCTACAAGTGACACACCAGTATCTATACACCCTGCAACCATTCCAGAAACAATCTCTTCGATGACTGCAGGGTTTAATCTTTCACTAGCTATATAGTCTAAAAATGTAAGAGGTTTCGCTCCCATTACAAGGATATCATTTGCACATGCACTTAATAGATCGATACCAATTGTATCATATCTTTTTAGCTTCTTTGCAATAATTGTTTTGGTTCCTACGCCATCAATGCTCTGGACTAGAACAGGATCATCATAATCATTCAAAATATTTTTTATGCTAAACAATGATCCAAAACTCCCAAGCCCAGCAAGAACATCAGGAGAAAAGGTAGATTTAACTTTATTTTTTATTCGGTCTACGGCCTCATTCCCAGCGTCAATATCAACGCCTGCTGATTTATAGTTGAGTTCAGACATATAGAATCATTTTTAAGTTACAACTTGTTTCTTAATCCAGTTTCCCAATTTTGTTTTGCGTCGGCGACCAACAGGTCAATTACGTTATTGATTCGTATTTTCTCACCTCCAGTCCGTCCAATTTGGTTAACAGGGATATTATATTTATCGAAAGTTTTTGTAATAGCAGGAACTTTTTCATCTCTCGCTTCCAAAATAAAACCACCTGTTTCTGAAAACAACGTTTTTTCACTGGACATGGTAGAATTAATTAGTATTTCACAGCCAATTAAATTTTCAAATGTCATTTCACAAAGTGCAGTTGCTAATCCGCCATCAGAAATATCGTGACAAGAAAGAACAAGCTCGCTTTCTATACAATCGGTTACGCCATAAATTTGGTTCTTTACTTGTTCGAGGTCTGGTTTTGGAACATTCTTCCCAAGCTCATTAAATATGCTGTAGAAAACAGAGCCACCTAATTCATTTTTCCGTTCTCCTATCATAATAATACTTGAGTTTCTGCGTTTAAAGCTTGTAGTGATTGATTTTTGTACATCTTGAATTAGACCTAGGCAGCTTATTATAGGACTTGGTGGTATAGAACTGTTTTTGGATTCATTGTAAAAACTAACGTTTCCAGCTATAATAGGAGTTGGGTTTTCTGTTGAGTGTTTCAATGTTATGGCTTTGCAGGCATCATTTATCCCGCGTACGCTTTCTACAAATTCCCACATTTGGTGTGGTTTTTCTGGATTCCCAAAACATAAACAATCTGTGATCGCGTGCGGCGTGGCTCCAACAGATGCAACATTTCGCATAGACTCTACCACAGAATTCACACCACACCAGTACGGGTCTATAATTCCGTAACGCGGGTTGTGATCAGTAGATAATGCAACCCCAACTCGTTGAATTTCTTCTGGGTAATTTTTGGAGTTAAATGGAGCCATAACACCGGCATCTGCTAGTCCTGTTTCCGTGTGGGTTCTACCCTGGACCTGCTTATCATATTTTTCATAAACAGGCTCTCTGCTAGATATGTTTTCATGTGAGAGCGTTTCTAATAGTATTTCATTGAGATTAATTAAAGGGTCTATTTGGGGTTCCTGGCTATCGCTTTTTCTTTTTTTATACGGTCTATCATATATAAAACCTTTTGTGACCTCTTTTGCTTTAGCGGCGACAATTTGTTCCCCTTTATTATGAACAATGTATTGCCCGTCTTTTCGTATTTTTCCTACAACAGATGCCATTGCACCGTTGCTTACATTTGGCAGATCAAAAATTTTATTATAGTGGTTAAGAATAATTGGTGTGGTTTCTTTTGGAGAAACCCACATAAATCGTTCTTGTGTTTCGCTACAAAGATAAATAGAAGGATGTAGGTTTTTAAGGCTGATGTGTATTTTTTCCATCCACACTTCAGCACCATAGCCAGATGTTTCTGCCAGTTCTACACTTGCACATGCTACACCTCCAGCACCAAGGTCTTTAAAACCAACTTTATCAATCAATTTTTCTCTCCTTAAAATTTCGAAGAGAGCATAAGTGGATTTTAAGAGGTGGCGCTCTAAAAAGGCATTTGGTTCTTGAACGGCACCTTTGTTCTGTTCTTTTTTTTCTTCTTCCAACTCTAGCGATGCAAAGCTTGCACCACCAAATCCGCTATTGTCCGTTGGTTTTCCAACAAGAATTAGATCATAGCCGTCCGCATTTTTAGGAGCGTATGAATGAATAATTCTATCTTCTCTAACTATGCCTAGCGTGACAAGCGTTACCAAACAGTTTTCATTATATCCTTCATGATAGTACAAGTCTCCACCAATATTGGGAACTCCAAGCGGATTTCCATAGCCTGCAATCCCGGAAACCACTCCACCATGTATCCATTTAGTTTTGTTGTTTTTTATTTCGCCAAATCGAAAGGAGTCAGTGCAGGCAATTACTTTAGCCCCCATACACAGAACGTCTCGAACGTTCCCACCAACACCTGTTGCTGCACCTTCATAAGGCACAATTTGAGATGGATGATTATGTGATTCATGGCTCATTACAATGCACCACCTGTTTCCTTCGTTGTCTGTCGCAATAGAAACAACACCAGCGTCTTCTTTTGCTCCTAAGACGACATCTGGGCTTTCTGTAGTAAATTGTTTTAAATATTTTCTACTGCTTTTGTAACTACAATGCTCCGAGCCTTGGATGGAAAAAAGAACAAGCTCAACAAGGGAAGGAGCCCGGCCAAGCATATCATATTGAATTTTTTTTGCTTCCTCTATTGAGAGAGGAATATTAAACTTATTTAACTTTTTTTGAATTTGAAAATCGTCAAGATTAGAAAAATCAACAATTTCTTTTGTGAAAGCCATTATCGCAAAATGGTTTCATGTCTCTGTGGGCCTACAGAAACAATTTTAACCAGACAGCCGGTTTCGCTTTCTATATAGGAAACATAATTCTTGAGTGTTTGAGGTAAAGCGGAAAATCCTTCTTCCCATACTTTTTCTGGGAGGTCTGGCCAGCCAGGAAGGCTTTTATAAATAGGTTTGGCTAGTCTGTATTGCCGTAGGCTTGCAGGCATTTGATAAACTTTTTCACCATTTACTTCATAACCAATACAAACCTTGATTTTGTCAAAATTATTCAAAACGTCTAATTTTGTTAATGCTATATCAGTGAGGCCATTAACGCGAACAGCTTGTCTAATTTGGACAAGATCAAGCCATCCGACTCGTCTGGGTCTACCGGTCGTTGTGCCATACTCTCCGCCTTTTTCACGAAGGATTTGTGCTTTTTCCCCCGTTATTTCTGATGGCAAAGGACTTTCTCCTACTCGACTTAAATATGCTTTTACTACACCTATAATAGTATTTATTTTTCTAAAGCTAACGCCTACCCCGGTGGATATGTGCCCTGCCGACGTGTTAGAAGAAGTCGTAAAAGGGTAGATTCCGTGGTCAACATCAAGGCTGATACCCTGTGCTCCTTCAAAAAGTATGGACTTGCCTTCTTTGTAGGCATTATACAACTCAACAGATGTATCGCATATATAGGGTGCAAGTTTTTTGCCATAATCCAGATAAGTGTTCAGTATCTCTTCCATGGGGGGATCAAATTTTTTGTGCAAGACTTTTTCAATTATATTTTTTGTAAACGAATATCCTTTCTCTAGCTTTTCAGCAAAAACATCAGGTTCTAAAAGATCAATAGTCCTAATACCATTGCGAAACATTTTATCTGCATAAACTGGGGCAATTCCTCTTCTTGTACTTCCAGCAGCCAATTGTCCTTGGTGATTGGAAAGGGCACCATCTAAGGCAATATGGTATGGCATAATTATATGAGCACGATCGCTTACCATTAGTTTTGGGGCGATTCCCTTTGCTTCAATGTAGTCTATTTCATCTAAAAGTGCTTTTGGATCAATAACTACACCATTGCCAATTACGGACATGGGTTTTCCATAAACAATTCCTGAGGGGATAAGGTGTAATTTATATGTTTTCCCATTAACAATTACTGTGTGACCAGCATTATTACCACCATGGAATCGAATCACAAAATCTGAGTCGCCAGCAAAAAAATCAGTTATTTTCCCTTTCCCTTCGTCACCCCACTGGGCTCCAACTATTACAGCAATATTAGATTTCTGGTTCGGCACTGTATGAATCTATATGATTTGGTATAGGATAACTGTTTAATAAATTGAATAAAAATTGAGGGAAAGATTACACTAAAATTCATGGAAACCAAAAGAGAGAAAACAACAAATATTTCATCTATGCACAATCAAAATTATTATTTTCTGGGATACTTGTTTTTTGCCCAATCAACCAGTCTTCTCAGTGGTGGAAAATATTCAGATAAAATAATAAGGCCAGGAATCCCAAACATCCATCCCTGAAAAATGGGAATAAGGCCCCCAATAATTCCTACTATAACTAATAATATTCCAAGTGTTATTTTGAGTGAGTGTTTTAGCAATTATAGATTAACAATTAGCGGGCTAGATAAAATGGAACGAAAATCTTCATGAGGCTTGTTCATTAGATGAGAGTCTAAAAAACCTTTAACCAGTTGATTAACTGTTGATATAGAAATACTTGAGGGTAAATTTCCTACATCCACAACATACTTGATTATTGGTGAGTATAGAGGTACGTCTGTGTAGTCAAGATGCAGTGTTTCTTTAATTATAAGATAATATTTAACAGAACGGGTGCTTCTCATTAGATTATCCAGCTTGGAGTAATTACTTGGATAATCAGAATCTCTCCAACTAGGTCTTCCCATATACATGATTGGTACATTAATTCCGTTTTCTATGATGGAATCGGGCAGTGGATTTATCCAACCGTCTAAAGCAAAACATGATTGAATTCTTTTATCTCGTTGAGTTGATAATATTGCTGTAGCCCCACCATATGAGTGCCCTCCTAAAGCAATTTTCTGAAGATTTAATCTCCCGTTTAAGTTAGATCTAATTTTACTAGATTGTATTTTTTCAAGCTGATCCAAAACGAAAAGGACATCATCTGTCCTGGTTATCATTTGTTGCTTTCGAATTTTTATGCTATCCGGGTGACCTGTGATATCTGATCGATAATTTGCTGTGCGCCTATTTGGAAAAACAGTTAGATTGCAATCGTAGCTGTGATCTATCGCAACTACAGCGTATCCACAACTTGCTAAGTGCTCAAACAGAGATTGATGTAAAAACCTAGAACTCGTAAGACCATGCGAAAAAACCACAACCGGAATATTTTCATTTGTGCTTTGACACTGAAGATTTTTATAGCTATTGGTTTCAACTAAATCTAAATGGCTAGGTAAAAATGAAGGGAGCTTTCCTGCCTCAGCTATGGTCACTGCTCTCAAATCAATATAGTCCATATAAGGCTCAGGTTTTTGTTTGTTTTTTAAAACTCCAGGGTACCAGAACTGAACCATGGTTTCTCTATAATCTTCTAAGTTTTCGGGCGTAAACCATTCAGATTTTGATGAGTCTACCCAATGAAAAACTTCGGTCCCTACAGCGTGGTTTCCTTGCGGAGTAGGCAAAGAAAAAACAGGTATTATAATAGGCAGTGCAGCCGCAACGACATACCAAATTGAAATTAAGGCCCTGTAGTGCAGTTTCACACTGTTTTTGTTTAACCTATGTATGATATACATTACTATTAATAGATAAATACAAGGAGCAAATTGCCAACGCAACCCTTCTATAAAATACTGAGCTATCAAAGTTCCAATGGTGGCCATGAGAAGAAGAAGAAACTTGAACCTTTTTTTGCCAATAAAAAACACTGAAATTGTTAAAAGTAAAAAGAGAAGGGTTAATGTTTCTAAAGAGCGCATGTTTTCGATTTTGTAAATTCAATTAAGAAAATACAATAAGATTATAGACAATGACATTCCAAAAATTAAAACACAAATCATTCAAAAGTTCAGATATGCTTAATCGCTCCACTTCTTTTTTAAAAGAGATGAAAAAAAGAAGAACTGTAAGGGATTTTTCTAGTTTACCTGTTCAAATAGATTTAATTACAAATGCTATCAGAGCAGCAGCATCAGCGCCATCAGGTGCAAATAAACAACCCTGGCATTTTGCGGTTGTAAAGAATAATCAAATAAAAAAAGAAATAAGAATCGCAGCAGAGAAAGAAGAGAGGGCATTTTATGATCACAGGGCGCCTGAACAATGGCTTAGAGACCTAGATCAATTTGGTACGGATTGGCAGAAGCCATTTTTAGAAAAGGCTCCGTACCTTATAGTAGTTTTTAAAAAACATTATGATTTGCAAAACAATGAAAAATATAAAAACTATTATGTTAATGAATCTGTAGGTATAGCTTCGGGAATTTTATTGTCGGCTCTGCACCTGTCTGGATTGGTTACTTTGACACATACTCCAGCACCAATGGGGTTTTTAGAAAAGATTCTTAATCGTCCTAAAAATGAAAAAGCAATGCTTCTCATCCCAGTCGGTTATCCTGCTAAGAACGCACAAGTCCCAAAATTAGTCAAAAAGAAATTTAAACAAGTATGTACAGTTTTCTAGAGTTTCTATGTCAGTAAGAATAATAGCTACGGGGGGTACATTTGATAAAAACTATGATGAAATAAATGGGGAATTGTATTTTGAAAACACTCACATCCTTGAAATATTAGAACTTGGTCGTTCAAAGCTAAAAGTAGAGATTACAAAATTAATGTTAATCGATAGTTTAAAAATGACAGAAAATGACAGAAAAAAGATTGTCAATTGTTGTGAAAAGGTAGCTGAAAACCAAATTGTAATTACTCACGGGACTGATACGATGCATAAAACAGCTCAAGCTATTGCTAGTTCAAACTTTGATAAGACTATTGTTTTAACTGGTGCAATGATACCATACAAGTTTGGTAGCAGTGATGGTTTATTCAATCTTAGCGGAGCATTAGCTTTCGCACAAGCCTTAAAGCCTGGAGTTTACATCGCAATGAATGGGCGTTATTTCCACTGGAACAAAGTTTTCAAGAATATAACAACAGGTGTTTTTGAAGAAAAACCATAGTGTGTTTTTATATCTTGACAAATGTCTATTGTTCTATTAGTTTTCAATTAGGTTTATGTTATAGTAGTCCATTAGTTGCCTATTATAGTGTAGATTGCTCTCTTTAAAGCATGCATAAATCTTGGGATAATAAAACTTTAAACATACAGATGCGAAGCATCAATAGCATTATTTTGACAAAGTAAATACTCTATCTTGGAGGAAAAACAATGAAACGATTATTAAAATCATTTGTAATTATTTCTTTTGTCGCCACTGGCTGGTCACAAACTACCGGTAAACTTAGTGGGACTGTAAAAGGAGATGATGGGACACCTTTAGCTGGAGCAAACGTGTTTGTTTCCGGAACTGGATCTGGAGCTTCATCCAATGCTGATGGGACATTTCAAATATTAAATGTTCCCGCGGGTTCTTATGTTGTAAAAGCGACATATATTGGATATTCGGCGCAAGAGGTGACTGGTGTTCGAGTAATTTCTGGTTTGAATACAGAAGTAGATTTTACTCTTAATACAAGCACTATCGAAGGACAGGTTGTTCAGGTTACAGCTGAGAAACCATTAATCCAAAAAGACGAAACGTCATCTGTGAATGTAATAACAAGTGAGCAGCTTGAAAACATGCCAATCAGAAGTTTGGATGCTGTTCTTGCTACAATGCCCGGAGTGGTTGTGCAAAATGATGATGTTCACATTCGTGGTGGTAGAGACAATGAAGTTGCATACTATCTGAATGGTGCTTCAACAACCAATCTTGCAAACCGTGAGAACCTAGTTTATGTTCCGCAGGAAGCGATTGAAGAATTACAGGTTCAAGTTGGAGGGTATGATGCTGAAGTTAGTGGCGCAAACTCAGGTGTTGTAAAACGCTCGCTAAAATCTGGAACTACTAATTACACAGGTTCTTTCTCCGTTCAAAGCGATGGGGGAGAGGCTGGCGGATCAGCTTTTTTGGGGGATGGTTATTCTTATGGTCACCAAACGACAGTGGCTTCTGTAAGTGGTCCAATTGTACCCGGGATGGAGAGTCTGCGTTTTTTTGGTGCTTTTGAAAGCACAAAAAAAGAAGATCCATATGTAAAAGTTGCAGAATCATTTGAGTTTCTAGGACAAATTGATGAACAGCCCGCTAACGCTTCCTATCCTGATCAATTTGATTTAACGTGGAGTGATGGTGTTACCCCTGGGAGTGATGATGAGTTCACAAATATTACAGGAACTGTAACATATGACGCTGGTCCATTGCGTGCAACCTTAGGAATGGTAAATAATTCCAGCACAAATAACTATGGTGGAGGTATTATGTCTCAGCTAAGATGGGGAGGTGCCACAATTCATACGCAAGATGATACGGGTGCTTACACCAATCCAGTTATTGTCCCTAGTAGGTATGCTTATGAAGAGGCAAGTTCTAATATGCTTACAGCAGAATTAACTTTTGCCTTGGGGGCAAAT
>MDTB01029733.1_pt1 | contig 20680 bp, 17 predicted proteins | sample 811161 | NCBI WGS metagenome assembly MDTB01 (sample SAMN05326650, study PRJNA326480) | marine metagenome | isolation source: seawater | place: Mediterranean Sea | collected 2009
GTTCAGGCACGGTCATCTTGCTTGCGTCCTCATCACCGGAGTTAAACAGAAAATACCCCCCAGGACGCAGCGCGCCTGACACCTTCTCAATGACTGCCCGCTGTTGATCCTGAGCAAGATGAAACATAAAGCCATATCCGATCACTGCATCAAAGGTCGTATTGAAAAAATCGGCCGTCAACACGTCTGCACACTCAATGGGCACTTCCGGCAGCTCTTCCCTGAATCTAGCCACCATCTTTTTCGAACTATCTATGCCCCGGGGCCGTAACCCAAGTTCAGCGAGGGTACTCGTGATCGGAACGCCAAAACCACATCCGATATCCAGAACCTCACTCCCCGGCGTCAGCCGTTTGGAGAACGACCGAATAATTTCAACCCCGGCCTCAGCGCTCCTTGCACGAGAATACCAGTCGAAAATTTTGTCATATACCTCCATGACCCGACCTATCTAACACTTATAATCCGCTTCTAGCAAGGGTAGGATTCTGGAATAGTCTTGGTTAACCGCCATTCAACGGGCCGCCTCTAAAAACCTTCACGCAGACTGACCGTTTTGTTAAAAACCCCACCCTGCTCTGGGTCCTTGTAGAAGTAGCCTTGGCGCTCGAATTGAAAATTCTTAGCTGCATGGGTCATGATGGCAGGCTCAGCGACAGCCGCGTATTCCGTGAGGGAGTCTGGGTTGATGTCCTGCAAGAACGTGTCCGCACCGGGTGCTGGAACCGTGAACAGACGCCCATAATCACGCACGGTCACCGGAATCCCGGCCGCCGCATCCACCCAGTGAATGACCCCCTTGGGTTTGAGTCCTGAGGTATCGTTGCCACTGCGTGAATCCTCGAAATAACGGCAGTTCAACTGCAGCACACCCCCCTGATCGTCATAGACCACCTCATCACAGACGATAATGTACGCGTAACGTAATCGGACCATGCCCCCGGGAAGTAGCCTCTTCCACTTGCTCGGCGGATTTTCCGAGAAGTCGCTGCGCTCTATCCAGAGTTCCGGGCCAAAGGGCAGGTCGCGATGGCCCAAGGCTTCGTTTTGGCTGTGCCAAGGGCCCGTGAGTGCCGGAGTCTCCACCTCTTGAACGGAGTCGCTTTGAACGTTGGGGTAATTGGTCAGCACCACCTTCAGCGGTTCAAGAACGGCCATGCCTCGTGGTGCCGTGCTCTCTAGGCATTTGCGAATGCAAAAATCTAAGAGATTCATCTCCACAACATTGTCCTGCTTTGTAATGCCAATGCGGGCGCAAAAATCACGAATCGCCAGGGCAGGCACCCCGCGTCGGCGCAGCCCGGCAATGGTTGGCATCCTCGGATCGTCCCAGCCCGCCACAATATCCTCATCAACCAACCGATGGAGCAGCCGTTTGCTCATCACGGTGTATTCCAAGCCCAATCTAGAAAATTCGATTTGCGGCGGATGAAAATTCAAATCGGCGTGATCCAGTACCCAATCGTATAGCGGGCGATGGTCTTCAAATTCAAGGGTACACAACGAGTGCGTAATCTCCTCAAGGGCATCACATATGCAGTGCGTGAAGTCATACATAGGATAAATGCACCAGGCATCTCCAACATGTTGGTGGGTGGCATGGCGAATTCGATAGATAACCGGATCCCGCAAATTAATATTAGGGGACGCCATATCGATTTTGAGCCGGAGCACATGCTCTCCGTCAGCAAACCCCCCCGCACGCATGCGCTGAAACAAATCCAGGTTTTCGTCGATCGTTCGCTCTCGAAAGGGACTGTCTGTGCCGGGTTGTGTCAGCGTTCCTCTGCTTTCCCGGATGGCCTCCGCATCCAGCGAGCAAACATAGGCCTTACCCTGCTTGATCAGGGAAAGCGCCTGGTCATAAAGCTGATCAAAATAATCTGATGCGAAGGTGAGATGAGCCCACTCGAAGCCAAGCCATGCAACGTCTTGCTTGATGGCCTCCACATAGTCATTGCTTTCCTTTAGCGGATTGGTGTCGTCAAAGCGGAGATAGGTGGTGCCACCGAACTCCTCAGTTACACCGAAGTTAAGACAAATGCTCTTTGCATGTCCGATGTGCAGGTACCCGTTGGGTTCCGGCGGGAATCGCGTGACTACACCCCCCTCACATTTACCGCTCTCAATATCTGATGCAATGCGCTGTCGGATAAAATCTGTGCCTTGGTTTTCCATACGAAATCGATATTCCTAATCACAAGCTAACGTGGAGATAGGGAATTGTCCGATGTAAGCTCCTGAAAAACCATGCTCCTGCAAAAATTAATGCCCGCGCAGGGTAGGGCAGTCAATCCGCCATGCAGACTCTAAGATGCGCAAACCCCTATTCCTCTCTCTTAGTTGCCTAACAGCCGCGCTTGCCCTAGCGGCACTTGTCTCTATGCATCGGGATATGGATACCCAACAAATCGCCACCCGGGTGAGTGGCGAGCATTGGTATGGCATTTACCAGTACGCAGCCAAGCGAGGTCATCTGCGAACCCAGCTTTATCGAGAGGATACTGGCGTCTGGATCTCTGACAGCGAGATCGAATTTTACGTCCCCAAGGGGCCCCTCACTCGTATTCGCCAGCAACGCGTCTTTGCTGCAGCGGCTCCTCACAAACTGGTTTCCGCCAGTTACCTGCGCGCAGACCCAGCGGGTGAGCGGCAGGTCCAGATACGCGCTTCGGACGCGGGCTACACCGCCACCCTATATCGACACGGAGACACCCAGCATTTGGACATCTTGCTGGACTTCACGTTGAGCGACCACCTGGCGCTGGAGACTCACCTCCTTCAGGGCATAAAAGAATCAGAAATGCTCTATTGGAAGGAACTGGATGTCTTGGCATTACGCGTCAACATCACCCCCCGACATTTGCAGCAGACGGCGAGCGGACAAATCAATATTTCCAACGTCGATGGCGGGATGACGCTGAGCGCAGAGTTCGATGAGGCCTATCGCATGTTGCGCTTCAGCACCTCAGATCAATTTGAGTTTGTCAAAATGTCCAAGGCGATGGCCACAGAGCCCAGCCCCCCAGCCACTGGACAAACACAGGCCATACAGGCACTGCAAACGGGTGCAGCGACCCTACCGGTAAACCGCTCGATTCCAGACTACAAGAATTTAAGTCGGCTGACGCTGGAACTGGAGACCCAGGCCGAGCATTCCCTGGTAGAGCTAGGGCTCCCAACCTCGCTCAACGCCCCCCGATCACCCAGGGCCCTGAGCAGTAGCGACCTTGGGGAAGAACTTAACGTTCCCATCTCAAGTGGTCCCATTCAGACATTGGTGGACACCCTGTCCCGGACGCCGACCCTTGAAGAACTTGTTGATACGACGCGGGCTCAGATTGCCTATGTGCCGGGACGCCCCGCCGGCTCAGTTCTTCGAGCCCTGGCTTTGGGCGAGGGTGAGTGCGTGGACTACGCAGAACTTCTAACCACCCTGTCCCGAGCTGCGGGGCTGCCGTCGCGAACAATTTATGGCCTTGCCTACAGAGAGTTGCCTAAGCCAGGGTTCCAGTTTCATGCCTGGAACGAGATTTACTACAATCGCGCCTGGCGGAGCGTTGACCCCACCTGGGGACAAATCAGGCTGGACGCCACGCACATCGCCCTGGAGGATGGACCAAGCGCTGCGCTGGCCCGCGCCATGTCCCTCGGCCAAGTTCAATCCCGAATATCAGCCTTGGCACACTTTGATGCCGAACCAGCGAGCCCATCTGAGACGCGAGCTAGGATATCTCCCGGGTTCGAACAAGACCCTCCTGAGTAACGGAAGCGACCAGTTCCCCGGACTCTGAGAAAAACTCAGCATGCCCCATACCTCTGGCGCCTTGTGCCGTTGAGGTTCTTTTGTGAAACAGAAGCCACTCATTAATCTTCACGGGACGATGAATCCAAATTGCATGATCAAGACTGGCCATTTGAAGATCAGCACGCGTCACCTGACTCTGATGAGGCAGATAGACTGTAGACACCATGCCCATATCCGACGCATAGCAGAGCAGGCTGCGGGCAATGCCCTGAGCGCGATGAGCCGCATTGGGTTCATCCTGAACCGCCAGGGGAAATCGTAACCAGGTTGGGTTCCAAAACCGATTTTGCAGCCAGTCGTCGCTACCAAGGGGAAATACCGAGCGGGTCTCGAAGGGCCGGTGAGTCTTCGCTATGGGGCTGAGATGCCGTCGGGCTTCCGCATTCGTCACCGCTCGAGCCACGTCGGTGTCCGGCAAAAGCTCATCGGGCTTGGGCACGTTGGGCATAGCGCAGCTGTGGTCAAGGCCGATCTCCTCCAGGTGGAAGGAGGCATCGAGATTGAAAATGGCACGACCGTTCTGAATCGCCACCACGCGACGCGTGGTAAAAGACCGACCATCACGAACGCGTTCAACCTCATACAACACGGGCAAGTCACTGCGCCCTGCTCTGAGGAAATAGGCATGCAACGAATGGGCTTGGACACCGGTAACGGTTCGAAAAGCAGCCATAGCGGCCTGGGCCAAAACCTGGCCGCCGAATAATCGCCTCCCATTTTCCGGCTCATTTTGGCCTTGGTACAGATTCTCCTCAATCTGCTTAAGCTCAAGCAGCTTTAGCAACTGAGCCGCGCGTTGCGCCCGATCCTGACCCATATTCTGCACCCCTAAACTGCCTAACTGCTGCGTCAGCGACATTGGTTGATCGACGGTTCCAAACCCGGGATAGCAAGGCCCCCACCGACACCGTTACTATGGTATCTGAATAAAGCATCCCAGCGGGAGTGTACCGGTGCAGAGCAGTGATGGAGCAACAACCACTTGGGCCGAACAAAATATTTTGGCGTTAGAACAGGCGAGACCGCTACACAGCTGCCCACCTGGTTCTGATGTGGAGCTGGCACAGGCCTACGGCCTCCAGCGAACTCTGGTCGACGCATTAGTCGCGCGCGGATCCTGGGGTGCGCCGAGAGGCTACAAGAGTGCCCTAACGGCGGAGAGGGTTCATCAGGCCATGGGGTTATCGGAACCCGTTATCGGCGTCCTCTTTGAGGCCGGAGAGAGGACGGCAGAGCAACCGATCCTCATCGACCGACCTGTTTTTTTAGAGACTGAGATCGGTTTCCGCCTGGACGAGGCCATCGACCAGCCTGTTTCAGCGCAGGAAGTCAAACGCCTAGTTCGCGAATATGTCGGCGTTGTCGAACTTGCCTCCCCTCATCTGGTAGAGCAGGTCACCGGGGCGGGCTTAGTGGCTACCAATTCGGCATCCTACGCCTACATTACAGGCCAATCTTGGCCGGCCTCTGGGAGCCTGGACATCAATGCCTGTAGCGTCTCGTTGAAGAGAGAGGGTCAAGCTTTGCACGACGCGCCAGCGTCTGGCGTGATGGGGGACCAATGGACAGCCCTGGCCTGGCTCGTCAACACTACGCTCCATCAGGGCTATACCATAGAGGCGGATCAACTCTTGATTACCGGGTCGATTGGCGCCGTTCATGCCGCAACCCCGGGTGCTTACCAAGCGTCATTCGGCGATCTGGGCGCCCTGGCCTTCACGCTTTTTTCGCATTAGCGCGCAAGAGCGAAAAACATTCTCAAAAAGAATATATTGAATGTAAGTTATTCCTTTTTAATCGCGCTCTGGCGCTGCTACCTTGCCGCGCCAGTCGATGTTCAACCTGCGCTCTACTGACTCGCATCCGGCATCGCTAACTTGCTGACAACTGATTTAAAGGAAGCACCATGTCAACTTATTTGGATTTGATCGAAAAACAACGCGCCACCATCTCTCAGCGACAGGAGTGGAGCGCCATCAACGCCGAATATGCGGCGCGTATGCAGCTACAAAATCGTTTCACAACGGGTTTGCAAATTGCTCAATACACCGCAGACATTATGCGCAGGGACATGGCTGCTTATGACGCGGACACCAGTCTATACACCCAGTCTCTCGGATGCTGGCATGGGTTCATCGCCCAGCAGGTCATGATGGGCGTTAAGCGCCACCGACAGTCTACGGATCGAAGCTATATCTACCTATCGGGATGGATGGTAGCGGCCCTGCGCTCGCAGTTTGGACCGCTTCCCGACCAAAGCATGCATGAGAAGACTACCGTTTCGGACCTTATTGAGGAAATTTACACCTTCCTTAAGCAGGCTGATGCACGCGAGCTTCGGCACATCTTCGCTGAGCTTGATGAAGCTCGAGCCGATGGCGGGGATGTAGATAGCATTATCCAGCGCATCGATAACTACGAATCACACGTTGTGCCCATTATTGCGGATATCGACGCCGGCTTTGGAAACGAGGAGGCCACGTACCTGCTCGCCAAGCGTATGATTGAAGCAGGCGCTTGCGCGATCCAGATCGAAAATCAGGTATCCGATGCCAAACAGTGTGGCCACCAGGCGGGTAAGGTCACCGTTCCGCATGAAGATTTTGTTTCAAAAATCAACGCCGTCCGCTACGCCTTCCTTGAATTGGGGATCGACAACGGCATCATTGTGGCGCGCACGGATTCCCTTGGCGCAGGCCTGACGCAAAAAGTACCCGTCTCTCTACGAGCCGGTGATCTAGGTAGTCAGTACAACACCTTCCTCGACACCGAACCCGTTAGCGATATCAGCGAACTCCAAGAAGGCGATATTACTATTCGTGTGGATGGCAAATTGGCTAAACCAAAACGTTTGGACAACGGCCTATACGCATTCAAAGAAGACACCGGCTTCGATCGTGTGGTTCTGGACTGCATCACCAGCCTTGAACACGGCGCCGATTTGCTGTGGATTGAAACAGAACGGCCTAACGTCGCGCAGATTGCTGCCATGGTTAACAAAATCAGAGAAGTTCGCCCGGAGGCGAAGCTGGTCTACAACAACTCCCCTTCTTTTAACTGGACGCTCAAATTCCGCGAGCAGGTATACAATGAGTGGCGTGATGCGGGCAAAGACGTTTCTGCCTATCCAGACCCTGCAGTCAACGAACGAGGATTAATGGACGTGGCTATGGACAGCACCGACCTGGCAGCAGAAGCGGATCGATTAGTGCGGTCCTTTCAAGCGGATGCCGCACGCGAGGCGGGTATCTTTCATCATCTCATTACGCTACCGACCTACCACACCGCGGCGCTGTCAACAGATACGTTAGCTGAGGGCTACTTTGGGGACCTAGGCATGCTGGCCTACGTCAGAGATGTTCAGAGGAAAGAGATTCGCAGCAACCTGTCTGCGGTTAAACACCAAGACTTAGCTGGCTCCAATATCGGCGACGATCACAAGGAATATTTCCTGGGTGAAAAGGCACTGCTTGCTGGAGGTACAGCGAACACAATGAACCAATTTTAGGTTCCGTGGGGCCCTTCGGGGCCCTTATTCTTATCCAGGATTGATCGCGTTAGTGATGTCGCCTGAAGGAACCAATAATCTTTCGGAGCGCTGTTGCCTCATCCATTGAAAAATCCAATAGAAAGGCCTCAACTGAAGGCGCTTTGAGCCCTATTTCCCGACAGCTAGAGACCACTAACCACTCTGGGTTAACGTCCAAAATGCGACCAACCCGGAAACACTTTCTCGGAGGCACGCCCCGCTGTAGCCATCCGTCAACAGTCTGTCGAGACTCTCCAACCCGACGAGCGAATGCCGACGGAGTGTACCCCGCATCATAGAGCGCGCCCCTGAGTCTCATTTCTAACATACCGCAAGAATAATGGAAGATCGCAAGGTTGTGCATCAATTTTACTTGCGTGCGTAAAATTTTTGTTGACAGCAAGTTTCTATCCCGGAGAGAGGCAGAGAGCCACCTCACCCCCCATAAATCGTAGCGTTTCAATTCGTTTTGCCAACGCTGATTCATAAAACTCAGCAGGATAGATGGTATTCTCTCCGCGGGAAGTATTTCTGTGGTCAATTTATTTGGTGACGTTCAAGTCCCTGCCCAGACTTAACCTGTAATAAAGAAAATTGGACCGAACAGGAGAATGAGTGTGAAAGTAGTTGACGCCATCGCCCACGCGATGAAAGCAGAAGGGATTGATGTCTTGTTTGCCTACCCGGTTAACCCCCTGATTGAAGCCGCTGCCAAGGTCGATATCAGAACCGTCATTGTTCGACAGGAGCGTATTGGCCTGCATATGGCTGATGCATACTCCCGCATGTCTTCGGGAGATAAGATTGGCGTATTTTGCATGCAGCATGGGCCTGGTGCTGAGAACGCCTTCGGTGGCGTTGCTCAGGCTTACTCTGAATCTGTGCCCATCCTGGTGGTGCCTGCGGGCTATCCCAGACGCCTGGCGCACTATTATCCGAACTTCAACTCTACCCTCAACATGCAGCACGTCACCAAGTGGGCAGAGCCGGTTACTATGGGGCGCGCGCTCCCAGAGATTCTTAGACGCGCATTCTTCCAACTTAGGAACGGCAGGCCAGGGCCGGTCATGATCGAGGTGCCGGTAGACGTCATGGGTGAGGATGTCCCGGATGACTGGCATTACACCCCCGCATTTTCCGCCAAAAGTGCACCCGACCCCAAAGACGTTCAGATCGCCGCCAGCGTCCTAGCTGGTGCCGAACATCCGGTCATCTATGCCGGTCAGGGCATTCACTACGCCAAGGCTTGGAAACCCCTTCTTGAGCTCGCGGAAACGTGGCAAATCCCAGTCACCACAAGCATCGAGGGAAAGAGCGCGTTTCCAGAGAACCATCCTTTGTCGTTGGGCAGCGGCGGCAGGGCTAACCCCAGACCTGTAACGAGGTACCTTGAGGATGCCGACGTTATTTTTGGCGTGGGCGTCTCTTTCGCGCTGACTGCCTTTGGCGTCCAAATGCCCGCCAATAAAACCATTATCCACGCGACCAATGACCCCATGGACTTAAACAAAGACATACCGGCTCAACACGCCCTAATTGGGGACGCCAAACTCACCCTGGAGGCCCTCAACGCTGCGCTCAAGCTAGAGGACGCCGCAACAGCCAAAGCCCGCGTTGACGAACCCGCCAAAATTCGCAGCCTTAGGGAACAGTGGATGAGCGAATGGGCGCCCAAACTTGAAAACGACCAATCACCGATCAATCCCTATCGCGTCGTCGCCGAACTCAACCGGTTGGTAGATAAGACAAAGGTGATCATTACCCATGATGCGGGGAGCCCCAGGGATCAAACGACACCCTTCTGGGAGGCCATCACCCCGCTCTCCTATATCGGATGGGGCAAAACCACCCAGCTTGGGTATGGGTTGGGCTTGGCCATGGGCGCTAAGCTGGCGGAGCCCGACAAGCTTTGCATCAACGTCTGGGGAGATGCAGCCATCGGCTTTACCGGCATGGATTTCGAGACCGCGGTACGCGAACGCATCCCAATCCTATCCATTCTCTTTAATAACTTCTCTATGGCCATTGAGATTCCGATCATGCCTGTCTCCCAGGAGAAATATGGTGCCATCGAGATTTCAGGTCACTATGCCGACATGGCAAAGGCCTTTGGTGGTTATGGAGAACGTGTTACTCAACCGAGCGAGATCGTTTCAGCGCTCAAACGCGGCATCGAGGCGACGCAACGAGGTCAGGCAGCCCTGTTGGAGTTCATCACGGACCAGGAAATCGATATCTCTAACGAGTAAGCTTCTGAGAGAACGCGATACTGGAGACCCCCGATGCGTGTACGTGCCATTGCACTGAAGAGACGCCCAAACGGCCTGCCCGAGACTGAGGACTTCGACGTTTGCGAAGTCGATGCCCCGCCACCCGAAGCGGGAGAGATTCAGGTCCGAAACGTCTGTATGTCTGTGGACCCCTACATGCGGGGACGGATGTACGACCGGAAATCTTATGTTCCACCCTTCCAAATTGGCGAAGTCCTATCTGGTGGCAGTATCGGTGAGGTACTAGCCTCTGCCCACCCTGACTTCAAAGAAGGCGACTTTGTCTCAAGCTCCTACGGCTGGCGCGAGGGCTTTACGGCCCCGGCGGCACAGGTGGAAAGGTTAGGCAAGATACAGGCCCCACCTTCAGCCTACTTGGGCGCCCTAGGCATGCCTGGTATGACCGCCTATGTTGGATTGTTAGAAATCGGGGCCCTCCAGGACGGCGAGTCGGTATTCGTCTCTGGCGCTGCCGGTGCAGTCGGCAGCGTCGCGGGACAGATCGCCAAAATAAGAGGTTGCTCCGTCATCGGCAGTGCGGGGACGGACGACAAGGCTCGTCTCCTCACCGAGGAGTTGGGCTTCGACTATGGCTTCAACTATAAGGAAGGCAGCATCGTCCAGCATTTGCGCCAGGCAGCGCCCAAGGGATTGGATGTCTACTTCGACAATGTGGGGTCGGACCACCTGCAAGCGGCGCTCATGTGCATGCGGCCCAATGGCCGCATTCCCCTGTGCGGAGCCATATCCACCTATAACGATGCCGCGCCGCGACCTGGGCCTAACAACCTATCCATGGCCATCGGCCTTGGATTAACCCTTCGGGGCTTCATCGTGAGCAACTTCATGCACCGCTACGCGAACTTTCGTTCCGATATGGAGAAGTGGGTAAACAACGGTCAAATCAAGACCAAGGAAACAATCCTTGGAGGGATCGAAAGTGCCCCGGACGCCTTCATCGGCCTGTTCACAGGTGTCAACGTAGGCAAAATGATCGTCTCCCTCTAGCGAGGACGCTCTAGCCTTTTGTTGCAATAAAGTCCCAGGCGCGATCCGCGCCCAACGCGGCAAACTGCTGCCCAAGAATTTGCTGCCAGTAAAACTCGCTGCCCCATTCATCACGCCAGGCCCAGAGCCTGCGCGTGAAGTGGTGCAGCCTATGCTCATAAGTAAAACCCATGGCGCCATGGACCTGATGTACCTGCTCCGCAACGATACCGACAGCTTCCCCAACCCTAGCCTTCGCTGCAGCCACTTCGTATAAAAAGCGTTCGGAGGAAAGAGCATCAATACCCGCGTCAGCAGCCCGCTGGGCCGCCGCCACCTCGGCGGCGACCACCGCCAGGCTGTGCTGAATGGCCTGAAACTTACTGATGGTGCGTCCAAACTGACGCCGCTCTGAGGCAAACTGGAGCCCAAGATCTAACACAGCCTGTAACGTGCCCGCCATCAGGCACGTTCTAGCAAGCGCCAGTTGAGCATAGGGTGCATCCTCGACCTCAAGCATGCCCTGAACCAGCGCCGGCGGCGCAATGGAGCCGCGAGGCTCGCCTGCCAAATTGGCCAGCCCCTCCTGAGCCGCCTGCCCCGGGTGGAGCTCGACAATACGGCTATCCGGACTCACCGCTAAAATCCATTCGGCATGGGAGGACCAGGCTATATCAATGACACCCCCATTGTGCTGGATTCCGATACTGCGCAAGACCGAATCCTTAGCAGCCATCCAGCGATTGGCCAGCAGCACTTCAGCCATAGGAAGCGGTACCGCAAAACGGCCACATATTTTTAAAAAGGCAAATAAGTCGGCGGCTTCTGTTCCACTGTCTGGGCTCCCAAGCAGGTGGAACCCCTGGTCTACGATCTGCTGCCAAAGTGCCTCGGCAAAGGCCCCCTGCTCGCATTTATCCAGCAGGGCTTTATCCACGTGATCAGAGAAGATTCTCTCCGCAGATTCAATAATGAGCGTCTCGGTATCCATTATCTCAGGCCGAGACTTCGGGCAATGACGCCGCGCAGAATTTCCCGGGTCCCCCCTCTCAGGGTAAAGGAAGGAGACAGCAGCATGGTCTCATCGAAGGTCTGTCGAAAGAGCCCCAGGGCGGCAGCATCCGTGTGCGCGATGTCAGGCACGGCCAAGCGTGCAACTTCTGGCACAAGCTTCTCAAAATTGTTCCCCAGCTCTTTGACCAGTGCAGCCTCCACCACGACATCCTTACCGGCTTCCAGCATCCCCGCCACGGATAGGGACATGCGTCGGAGCGTCATGAAGTGCCCAGCCAAACGACCGATTGCCGCCGCTTGATGAGGCGCAGGCGAATCACCACATAATCTAATCAACTCGGCAAAGACGCGATAGGCGGATAGGAATCGCTCTGGGCCGCTGCGTTCGTAGGCCAGTTCTGAGGTGACCTGCTGCCAACCATTACCAGGTTCGCCAACAATGCGATTCTTAGGGACAAGCACATCCTCAAAAACGACTTCATTGAAATCTTCCCCACCGGCCATATTCCTTATGGGCCTTATTTTCACACCATCATTTTTAAGATCGACAATGATTTGAGACAGTCCCGCGTGCCGGTTTTCCGTCTGGGCTGCGGTTCGCACCAAGCAAATAATGAAGTGATTGCGATGGGCATCCGTGGTCCAGACCTTGGTACCGTTGATTCGGTATGCGTCACCCTCTGCGGTGGCCGAGGTTCTTACCGATGCTAGATCAGAGCCCGTATCGGGTTCGCTCATACCAATGGAAAAGAAGCGCTCCCCTCGAATGATCCCGGGCAAGTAGCGCTGGCGCTGTTCTGGGGTTCCGAACCGAAGCAGCAGCGGACCGCTCTGGCGATCTGCGATCCAGTGCGCGCTCACCGGCGCACCGGCTGATAGCAGCTCTTCGGTAACCACCAAGCGCTCAAAATTGCTCCGCTCTCCACCCCCGTATTGCGCCGGCCAGGTCATACCTATCCAGCCCCGCTCCCCGAGTTTTTGCGAGAATTCAGGATCATGCCCCGTCACAAAGTCCGAATTGGGTCGAGGCAGGTAGGCCCTATTCTCGTCGATAAAGGCCCTTACCTGAGCACGCAAATCCTGTGTCTCGTCGCTGAGCGCGACTCGGTCGAACTGAAACATTGCGAACGCCCCCCTGGCATACCCGCTAAGACCAAAAAGACTAAAGCCGGGACCATCACAACGCAACGCATCAAAGTTGGATAAAGGAACGGAGAATCGTGACCGTTAGTGCTTACCACCAAGCTATGGCAACATGTACCCATGCTTGATTTGCTTGATCTCAAACACGCCTTTGATCCGGTCTTTGATGACCTGAGGGCTCGTTCGTCCGTGGTGGATCGATTTGTAGACAGAAATATATATCAGGTCTACGTCGCCACCCTGTGGGCAAATGTCGTTCTCTCTCCAGGGGAAGCCGGTATTGAGGAGGAGGATTTAGAAAACCTTCACGACGTTGTTGTGGCGGAAATTGAGCAGGTCTTGGGGCCAGGAACCGATCTCAACGCCGTGTTTGCCTTCATTAGCTCCAAGCAAGGGGAGCAGACCATGGCGGAGGTAAAACTCAATCAGACCCACAAAGACTTACTGCAGTACTTTTCGAGCATGATTCTCGACCCGGAGGGCCACAAAAAATGGATGCAGGAAATCCGGGACAAAACGGGCTTGCCGCGCTCAAACTAGGATTGAAACAAGCACTGATCGTGAGAGAACCGCGTGGCGGTGCTCCCAAAGATAAATACCCTGCCAAGTCCCTAAGGCCATAGCCCCGTCCACCACCGGAATCGATAGCGAGACAGCGGTCAGCGCACTCTTGATATGGCCAGGCATGTCATCCGGTCCCTCCTCTACGTGGCTATAAAGTCCATCGTTTTCGGGCACCAATCGATCAAGCCAAGCCTGAAGATCTCGCCCCACCGCAGGGTCCGCATTCTCCTGAATTAACAGGCTCGCAGAGGTATGCCGGATAAAGAGATTCACTAGGGCATCCTCGCAGTTAGCGGCTACCACAAGCGCTCTAACGTCTTCAGTCAGATCATATAGCCCCTGCCCCGATACGCTGACGCTCAGCTCGTGATGCTTCATAAGGGTTTAAGACACCGTAGCAGGACCGACTAGGGGTCCATATGCCAGAGGCTCAAAGCCGGCACGTAGGTGATGATTAACAGCGCGATCAGCAGGATCACCATGAAGGGCAGCGTCGCCGCATAAAGTTCTAGCAGCGGCTTTTTGAATCGATAGCTGGCGATAAATAAATTCATCCCCACCGGCGGCGTGAAATAACCCACCTGCATATTCGCGAGGAAGATGATGCCCAAGTGCACCGGATGAATGCCGTAGCCCACCGCGACAGGCAACAGCAGAGGCACCATGATCACCAAAGCCGAGAAAATATCCAGCATCGCGCCCAGGAGCAGCAGCAGGATATTCAAGAGCAATAAAAAACTGATGGGGTTTTGGATATAGGTCTGCATGAACTGCATCAACTGCTGGGGCACCTGGGCGTCCACCAAGAAATTGGTAAAGCCTAGCGCAATACCCAAGATCAGCAGAATGCCACCCACCATGACCATGGATTCAATCGCCACAGAGGCAAGCTGTTTGAGCTTCACTTCTCGATAACAGAATACTTCCGCGATAATCACATAGAGCGCGGTCACTGCCGCCGCCTCGGAGATGGCGAAAATACCGCTGAAAACACCGCCCAGCACCACAAAGGGCAAGGGTATCTCCCATCGAGCGGCATACAGCGCAGAGCGGAGATTGGCCCAAGTGAAAGGCACCCGTGGAATCTTACCCCCCCGGTGCCGCCAAAGCGTCCATAGGATCAACAGCGTTAGCATTAACAGTAGCGGCAGAATACCCGCGACAAACAGATCCACAATGGAAAATCGTTGGCCGACGTCCAGCTGCTGTGCAATCACACCATAAAGAATCAGCGGCACCGAGGGGACCAAAAGCAGCCCCAAACTGCCGGACGTTGTCACCAAGCCGGTACTGTATTTTTCTGAGAACCCCGCCTCTCTCAAAGCCGGGAGCAGCAAGGCCCCTAGAGCAACGATGGTGACCCCAGATGCGCCCGTTAACGCGGTAAAGACCGCGCAGGCCACGAAGCCCACCACGGCCAGCCCGCTGGGCATCCAGCCAAAGAGGCTTTGCATCAAGTTGACCAAGCGTGTGGATGTGTTGGCCGCACTCAACAAATACCCGCTAAAGGTAAAGAGCGGTAGCGCTACCAGCAGCGGCGTATCCACAATGCGGTACAGCTCAATGGCAATAATGGCCAAGTCAATATCCGCACTGAAGTAGCCGAGCATGGCTGCCGCCATCAATATCGCAAAGAGCGGCGCACCAAGCATGGCCATCACGACGATGAGGATAACGCCGAGCCAAATCATAGTGGCTTAATCAAGAGCACCAAGTAACGAAATGACATCACGGCTCCGCCAATGGGCATAATCGCTTCGCAAATCCAAGCGGGGACGTCCCCGTAGGCGATGGCGCCATCAAGGTACTCGTAATTTACAAATTGATAGCTGCCCCATGTAAAGAACAATAGAACCACGAGCGTGAAGCCGTGAGTCAGTCGCGCCAGCCAGGGCTTAAATCCTTCACTGACAAAACGGCTCGCTAAGTCGATACGAATATGACTGTCATCACGCGAGGCCACCATGGCGCCGACCAGGGCCACCCAAAGCACGGTAATTCTGACCAAGGAATCCCCCCAGTAGATCCCGCTGTCGAACAGGTTGCGCAACAACACCTGGGTTACCGCTACGCCAATCATCACCACCAGCAGCAAAACCAGCAGCGCGTCCTCCAGCTGGCGCAGGCGACCCATTATCTGACTAAGGCGTTGCTTCACTTCGGAATTGCTTGAGGTGAGCGATCAATTCTTCGTACATAGCGCGAGAGACGTAGCCGTCATCTATTAGCTTTTCGTTGGCCCGATCGGCCATCTCAAACCACTGCTGCTGTTCCTCATCCGAAGGCTGGAGCCATTCTACTCCCTCAGCCAACAAAGCTGCCTGGGCGCTGTCATTGTCCTGACGAGAAGATCTATCTACTGCCTCAACCGCAGTCGCCAGCTCCTCTGTTACGATCTGCTGCTCCATTTCGTTCAATCGATTAAAGGCGCGCTCCGTGATGGTGAATAGCCCGTAAACGTAAATCAGCGGCAGTTCAATGGCGTAGTTGACCTGGGTATGCCACTGGAGCGCAATGGCACCAATCGGCGGTGTACCAATGCTATCAATTAAACCCGTCTGCAGCCCCGTAAGGACGTCTGCAATGGGCAGCGGGATCGGCGTCACGTTGAAGGATGAATAGGCCTTCAGAGCGCCAGGATCATTATCCGGAGCCCAAACGCGCCGGTCTCGAAAAGCCCCCACCGAGGTAGCAGCATATTGGCTCATGGGATAGGCGAATCCGACCTCTGCCAAACCAAAACCAACAAATTTTTTCTCCCGCAGCCCCGCCATGAGCTGGGCATCCATGCGTTCGCGCACATAGTCCACCTCTGCTGAAGAGCGAAAGATAAGAGGCAAGTTGTAGAGTGCGATATCGGGATAAGGCTGCATCACGCCCCCCGAAGTGAGCGCTGCGCCGTGAATCTGCCCAACCCGCATTTTCCGCAACACCGCCTTATCGTCACCCATCACACCGCCGGGATAGATTTTAAACTTGACCTCACCATTCGTTCTCTCGCCAATGCGCTCGGCCGCACTCCGTAAGGACTTCATCCAGCCCGTCCCCTCTGGCGAAAGGGTGGCTATTTTCAAGGTCGTTGCCGCCTGGGGCTGAGGGGCCAAACCGACCCAGAGGAACAAAAACACGATCGCCCCTGTCATCCAGGTCGTCTTGACAGTGGGCGTTTGGAGATCAGAGTTAAAAGTAGTCGTCTGCACTGTCTAAGAGTTCCTTTGCTTGTTCCTTGGCGACGGTATTCATCAGGGTCAGGCCGGGAGCTTGGGCCTCGGCATCAAGCACCTCCCCCAACAGCTGATCGTGTAACGCTCTATCAAACATGAGCCGGGCATATTGATCAGCGTACATGACCTTGGCCATGAGGTGCTGACCGGAAGAAATATCGAGCACTCTCTCAAAGTGGCCTTTGCCGATTTCCGGTTTGCCACCCATCGCGGGCGGCAGCAGGGTTTCGAATACGCCCAGGTAGAGATAAGCCCCGCCATTGGCATGCTCACCATCTAGCTCAGCGACTTGCGTCATCAGGGCCTTAACTCTAGCCAGTTGGGCCACCGCGCCAAAATCATCGCTATTGGCCTGAATCCAACCGGCCCAGATGCTCGCCAAGCTATAGAGCTCGGGCACCTCGGACGCTCGACGACTTTGAACCCAGCTCAAAAAATCAGGGAAGGCTCGCGTGTCGAGATCGCAACCATTGGTGAGCGACGCGCAGGTTGACGCAAAAATTTGTGCCTTGGCCTTCTCATGCAGTTTCTTGGCACGTTCGGCATCGGCCACAAAGGCTCCCGCGTAGGCGGAGTGCAGCTCGGCTGACTGCGCCAAGAGCGCTGCGTTGTCGGGCGACCCAGAAACAAGAGAATCAATGAGGATTAGGTAGGCCGGTGCACCGTCGCGCACCATGGCGGGATCATCACTGTTAAGGATGGCGTCAGAGAGGTTGCTAGCGAAACCCTGGGTTACTGAGCCCAGCATGGACGCACACCCAGAGCTCAATAGTAGGAAGGCCGCCAGGACGAGCTTTAGAACCCCATTGGCGTGCGGACGCAAGCGCCCTTCGCGAGACGACCCGTAAGATTTTCCTGCCCTTAACGTGCCCGTCATAACGATCCTAAATCACCCGCTACTTCTGTTTCATTTAAACGATGCTACGTGGCTAAATCAACCGCGATTTTCATTCGCCGGAGAGAGAATCAACGCGTCTCCTCAACGATGACCCGTGCCCTTAGACAGGGAGGGCGACAAACCTGAGCCTACACCCAGCGGCTATCATGACCAAGGAGATACCGCTCGAGAACGACCGGCGGCAACCGCCACCCATGCCAGAAAGGGTGAAGTCATGGCTAAATTTTAATGACAAATCTTCGCGCCCAGTTCGGTATTTGATAGCCTGCACCGTCACGTTACCGGAGCGCAACATGTCCAAGCAGTGGGTCTTAACTTCGAATAAAAACCAGGTCACCACCGTGACCATGAATCGTCCAGAAGCCCTGAACGCGCTGTCTGAAGCTCTGCGCCAAGAGCTTATTGAAATTTTCACGGACCTCGCCACGGACCCTAAAACGGACGTGGTGATTCTGACCGGCACAGGCCGAGCCTTTACCGTTGGCCTGGATTTAAAAGAACTGAGCGATGACGATCCAGGCAAGGCGGTGACCAGCACGGATTTGACCGATGCCATGGTTAATCTCAATAAGCCCATTATCGGCGCAATCAACGGCTTTGCGATTACCGGTGGGTTTGAGATCGCCCTCATGTCAGACTTTTTAATTGCTGGCCCAGAGGCAAAATTTGCAGATACCCATACCCGCGTGGGTATTGTCCCTGGCTGGGGGTTGTCTCAAAAGCTGCCCCGACTGATCGGACTTTACCGAGCCAAGGAACTCAGCCTGACCGGGAACTTCCTCGATGCCGACACGGCCTATGCTTGGGGCTTGGTCAATCGGGTGGTCGACAATGACGAACTGCTTCCCCTTTGTCAGAGCCTAGGCGAGGATATTGCGTCCACCGACGCTGTCACGCGCAAGACTATGCGACAAATTATCGATCAAGGATGGTCCACTACCTTAGAAGCTGGACTCGCGATTGAAAAAGAAGCCAATCGCGCCCACGCCGATGCGGAGCTTCGAGCAGAGGGCGTTGCAGACAAGCGCGAGCAGGTCCGTAAGCGGGGCCAGTCTCAGTCCGACGACTAAGGACCGCTGAGCCCAGGCCGTCCCGCGTTAAGTTGGTCGAGACAGTGACTCGCGCCAACCAAACCCGGCTGTTCATCGCAAATTACCAATAGCGGAATGTTTTTAGCCAATGAGGACAGCTCGCCACGCTCCTCAAAGCGGCGACGCAGCGGACTGTCCGCTAGGTGATTCACCAGCTGGGGCACGATGCCGCCGCCAAGATAAACACCGCCCCGGGCATTGAGCGTCAGCGCGAGATTGCCCGCCGCGGTGCCGAGCAGGCCAAGGAAAACGTCTAGAGTTTGATGACAAATCGGATTCGCCCCGCCCACGGCTTGGGCGGAAATCTCCTCCGAGGACAGGGCCTCTGGCGTGATGCCCCATAATGAGCACATGGCATCATATACATTCCGGAGCCCGGGGCCGGATAACACTGTTTCCCAGCAAACATGATCGTGCGCCTGATTGAGGATCGTCCACAGCTCGGCTTCTAGCGGGCTCCCGGGTGCTAAGTCGGCGTGCCCCCCCTCAGAGGCGATGACCTGCCAAGACGCCTCAGCCCCCCCCACGGATACCGGGATCAGGCCTGCCATTCCTAACCCAGACCCAGGGCCCAACAGAGCCTTGGTGTCTAGCGTTGGCGCCTGCCCACCGATCTGCACGAGCCGCTGAAAAAACGGCAGCCCGCTGGCCATGGCGAAGAAATCATTAACGAAGGCAACCGGCGCCCTCAGTAGGGTTTCCAAACTCGCGCGCTGCAGCACAAGCCCGGTATTGGTTATGACGACGTAGTCCGCGTGGGAGGCAGGCCCCGCTACAGCCAATAGGGCGCCCGTAAGTTTAGGTTTTTGCAGAGCCTCAGCGGCATCGCGAAGCAGGGCTTCTCCCTCGGTATAGGCCTGAGTGCTCAAAATGACGGGCGTATCCAGCAGTTCCGGGGAACCCCCGACCACCTCGCGGCAGAGAGAAAAACGGGCGTTGGTCGCGCCAATATCGCCAATCAAGGCCAGGTTTGCCATGCGTCCTCCAGTTGTTCCGCCTGAAGGTAGAATAGTTAACGACTTCAAGGAGCGGAAGCTTTTTAGTACAGTTCTGCAGCGTAGCCGTGAGGGACTCCATGTTTTCTTGCTTCAAAGGCCTGAATGCTTTTCTGTACCAAATTGGTTTGGGGTTGGTCCTTCTCGCCATCGCGCTAAACGCATCCTCAGACGTTCTTCACCTGGGCAATGACGGAGAACCGTCAACCCTCGACCCCCACCGCTACAATCTTCGCCTGGAAGAAACACTCCTCAATGATCTCTTCATGGGGCTCACGACCTTTACCACGGCTGGCCAAATCGCCCCCGGTGCCGCTGAGAGCTGGACTCAGAGCGAAGATGGCAAGACCTGGACTTTTAAGCTCCGAACGGATGGCAGATGGTCCGACGGCGAACCCGTAACGGCCTCTGACTTTGTCTATTCCATGCGCCGCCTGCTTACGCCCAGCACCGCCGCGAGCCTGGCCTACTTCCTGTACATGATCGAAAACGCTGAGGCGATCAATCGTGGCGAGCTGCCTCCCGAAGCGCTGGGGGTGACCGCTGAGGACCCACTCACCCTCCGCATCAGACTCGCCTACCCCTACCCTTACCTACTGGAACGCTTGCTCTATCCCACCGCATTTCCCGTCCCTCGCCACGTTATCGAGCGCGTTGGCAAGGCGTGGACGAAGGCCGAACACTGGGTTTCCAATGGCGCCTACAAACTGGCGGAATGGCGCCCCCAGGCCTATGTGGAAATGGTCGCGAACCCATTCTTTCATGCACCTGCGCTCATCAAAACCGTTAGACACCATGCACTGGCCAGCGAACAATCCGGATACAACCGCTTCCGCAACGGCGAACTTGCCGCCATCCCCAGCTTTCCGGCTTCAGAGCTGACCAACATGCAGCAAGATCGCCCCAAAGAGCTGCGCCTGGCGCCGTTGTTATCCATCATGTACCTGGTCTTTAATACTCAAAAGCCACCCTTTCATGACCCACGCGTCAGAAAAGCGCTGGGCCTGGTGATCCAGCAGCAAACCATTACTCAGCGCGTCTTACGCAATGGCAGTCAACCCAGCTTGTCCATGACACCATCGCTTATCCGGGACTATCAGCCCGTACCGCTACCCCATGCTGATCTGAGTCAGGCCAATCGCGTGGGTAAGGCCAGA
>MDTB01077311.1_pt1 | contig 20680 bp, 24 predicted proteins | sample 811161 | NCBI WGS metagenome assembly MDTB01 (sample SAMN05326650, study PRJNA326480) | marine metagenome | isolation source: seawater | place: Mediterranean Sea | collected 2009
AGGAGCTTTATCATTCACATAGCTGGTGGACGACTTATGTTTTTTCTCAAGACGCAAAATATATTGGTATTCAATATGCTTTAACAGCAGTGGGAACTGGTCTTTTAGGATTGGTTTTATCATGGATAATGAGAATTCAGTTGGCTTTCCCAGGTTTGGGCTGGCTTGATCCTGCATCCTATTATCAATTTGTAACTATGCACGGTATGATAATGGTAATTTATTTATTAACCGCATTATTTTTGGGTGGATTTGGAAATTTATTAATTCCTCTTATGTGTGGAGCAAGAGACATGGCCTTCCCATATGTGAACATGCTCAGTTATTGGGCATTTGTTGTGGCAGTTTTGGTTTTGATAGCAAGTTTCTTTGTACCAGGAGGACCTACGGGAGCCGGATGGACACTTTACCCTCCCCAAGCAATTACTGCAGGTACCCCAGGAAGTGAAATGGGAATTATATTAATGTTAATTTCATTAATATTGTTTGTCGCGGGATTCACTATGGGAGGATTAAATTATATAATTACTGTTCTGCAATTAAGAGCAAGAGGTATGACTTTGATGAGATTACCACTCACAATTTGGGGAATATTTACTGCAACTGTTCTTGCGATGTTAGCTTTTCCAGCTTTATTAGTTGGTTGTTTAATGATGACATTAGACAGTTTGATCGGAACCAGTTTCTTTATGCCAGCTATGGTGTCGCTCGGTGAAAAGTTAAGTTACGATGGGGGAAGTCCGATTTTATTTCAGCACCTATTCTGGTTTTTTGGTCATCCAGAAGTATACATTGTTGCTTTACCCGCGTTTGGAATAGTTTCAGACCTATTATCTGTTCATGCTAGAAAAACGATTTTTGGTTATCGAATGATGGTTTGGGCAATAGTCGGTATTGGTGCCTTAAGCTTTTTTGTTTGGGCTCACCACATGTATGTTAGTGGAATGAACCCTTGGTTTGGTTTCTTTTTTGCAACTACAACCTTAATTATAGCTGTTCCTACTGCGATAAAAGTTTACAATTGGATTTTAACTCTTTGGAGAGGAAATATAGTGTTGTCATTACCAATGCTTTTCTCTTTAGGATTTATAGTAACATTTTTAAACGGTGGACTAACTGGATTATTTTTAGGAAATGTTACTGTAGACGTTCCGTTATCTGACACATATTTTGTGGTTGCTCATTTTCATATGGTTATGGGTATCGCGCCAATACTTGTAGTTTTTGGTGCAATATACCACTGGTACCCACTTATAACTGGAAGAATGATGAACGAGACACTTGGAAAAATTCATTTTTGGGTGACGTTTATTGGTTCATATGCGATTTATTTTCCAATGCATTACCAAGGCTTTGTAGGGGTTCCAAGACGTTATTTTGAAATTTATGATAGTCCATACATTGAAACCTCTACTTTACTTTTAAATCAATTTATAACTATAGCGGCTTTAATAGTTGGAGCTGCTCAACTGTTATTTTTATACAACTTAATTACAAGCGCACGTTTAGGAAAAAAAGCAGAAAGAAATCCTTGGAAAGCAAATTCTCTAGAATGGCAAACTCCTCAAATGCCGCCAGAGCATGGTAATTGGGGTAAAGAGACACCAAAAGTTTATAGATGGGCATATGATTTTAGCGTGCCTGGTGCTGAAAAAGATTATATTCCTCAAAACCAGCCTCCAAGTGAAATTATAGGAGCGAAAGTTGAGAAAACGTGAGCAAAGAGAAAAATATTTTTCAATTATTAACTGAGAAGCCTTGGGAAAAGGATCAAATCGAGTCTGATAATAAGCACGAGGGCCAGACATTAAGTTTAAGCAAATACAAATTAGGCTTAAGAACAATAATGGTTGTAAGCACTATTTTGTTCTCCTTATTTATTGTTGCTTATTCTGACCGAATGCTTGTAAGTGATTGGAGAAACATGCCAGAGCCTTGGCTGCTTTGGTTAAATACAGGAATTCTTATCTTAAGTAGTATTGTATTTTATTTTACTGAAAATTACTCAAAAAAAGATTTATATGAAAAAACTAAAAACGGTTTATATTTTATTGGTTTTTTAGCTTACTCTTTTTTGATAGGTCAATTAATAGTCTGGTATCAACTAATGAGCACCGGGTATTATGCAACAACAAATGTAGCTAATGCTTTTTTCTATTTATTTACAACTTTACATGCTCTTCATATAATAGGGGGTATATATTTTTGGGGAAGGACAACTTCGAAATTTTTGAAAAAAAATGCCGATAAAAAAGATGTCAATCATCAGATTGAAATTTGTGGAATTTATTGGCATTTTCTTTTAGCCGTTTGGGTTGTTTTATTTGGTTTAATGCTATCTAGTTAAAAAGGAAAAAAATGGCGGATTCATCATTAGAAAATTTACCTAAAGGCTGGAAAAGTGTGCCAAATGATCTTGGTTCAGATCAGACAGCTTTTAAAGGTGTTCAATGGGGAAAGGCCATGATGTGGATTTTTCTTTTAAGTGATACTTTTATTTTTAGCTGCTTTTTAATTTCTTATATGAAGGGCAGAGCATCAACGGTTGTTGATTGGCCAAACCCAAGCGAAGTATTTGCTCTTGATTTCATGGGAGTTCCTGTACCTCTTTTGTTAATAGCTATTATGACTTTTGTATTGATTACTAGCAGCGGTACTATGGCTCTAGCAGTTAAGTATGGATATGAAAGAAACAAAAAAATGTGTGGATGGTTCATACTCTTAACTGCAATAGGCGGACTAACATTTGTAGGGATGCAAGCATTTGAATGGTCAAAACTTATCCACGAAGGTGTAAGACCATGGGAAAATCCTTTTGGTGCTCCTCAGTTTGGTTCTTTCTTCTTTATGATAACTGGTTTTCACGGAACCCACGTCTCTATAGGTGTAATTTTCCTATTTATTTTTGCAAGAAAGGTTTTCAAAGGAGATTTTGACAGTGGTAAGCGAGGCTATTTTACATCAATGAAGTCAGATTACGTAGCTATAGAAATATTAGGACTTTATTGGCACTTTGTCGATTTAGTTTGGGTTTTTATTTTCGCTTTCTTCTATCTTTGGTAAAAGAACTTATGAATGAGAATACTAATTTAAATAATAATAAAGAAAAAAAAGAAACAACTCATAAACTTGGAATATATCTCTGGATTTGGGGATTGTTATTTGTTTTAAGTTTTTTTTCCTACATGGTTGACTGGTACCAATTTCAAGGAATTCTGAGATGGAGCTTGATATTATTTTTTATGTTTTTAAAGGCAGGACTTATCATGGCTTTTTTCATGCATCTTTTTTGGGAGCGTTATACTTTAGTTAATGTTTTGCTATGGCCAATGACAGCGATAGCTTGCTTTGTAGGACTTATGGTTGCTGAAGGAAAGTATACCGTTTTCACTAGATTTATTTATTTTGTTTTAGGATAATAATTTACCATAAGGATAAAAATTGCTTAATACTCATACAAAAACAAGAGAATTTAAATTACATAGCTTTGAATATTTAAAAGCTTTGTACGATTTAATGAAGCCGCGAGTTATGTCTCTTGCTATTTTTACTTGTGTTGTAGGATTCTTAATTACCCCTATTAAAAATATAGATTATCTATATGCAATCTTATCTATTATAGCAGTTGCCCTTGGTTCAGGAGCTGCAGGAGCTTTAAATTGTTGGTACGAAGCCGATGTAGACTCAGTAATGTCGAGAACATGCTTAAGACCTATACCAACTGGAAAATTAACTAGAAAAGAAGCTCTTATTTTTGGAACAATATCATCTTTTGTTTCAGTCGCAGCTTTATATTTTTTTTCAAATATAATGGCTGCCTCTTTATTAGCTCTAACTATTTCATTTTATGTTTTTGTTTACACTATATGGCTAAAAAGAAAAACTCCTCAAAACATTGTAATTGGTGGTGCAGCAGGCGCTTTACCTCCAGTTATTGGCTGGTCAATCGCAACTGGCGATATTTCGATAGAACCTATTATTTTATTCCTTCTTATTTTTGTCTGGACGCCATCTCATTTTTGGGCTTTGAGTTTATTTAAGTCAGATGATTACAGAAAAGCTAAAATACCTATGCTACCAGTAACTTCAGGAGTTGAGACTACAAAAAAAAATATATTAATTTACTCTATTCTATTATTTCCAGTCGCTCTTGCTCCATATTATTTACAATTTTTAGGTTTGATTTATCTATCATTATCTTTACCACTGAGCCTGTATTATATTTTTTTATGTTTTAAGCTTTTTAAAATAACTGATTCAAAAAAAGAAAAAATTATTGCAAAACAGATTTTTGCCTTTTCAATCCTTTACTTATTCGCAATTTTTATATTAATTTTAGTGGACAAATTTGCTTAAACAAAAATATCAGAATAAATTAATATTATACCTTTCTTTTTTGATAGTCACTATTCTGACAATTTCAATTTTACTTTCTAAAGAAAACCAAAATAATAGACAGAAAATTAGTATTAAATTAATCACCAGTGTTCACAAAGATTTACCTTTTAAATTTGAAACAGAAGAAAAAAACATTGTTATTGTACCTGGTGAGGTCAAAACGATAAGTTACACTATAAAAAATTTGAGTGAAAAAAAAACGAGTGGAATGGCGACTTTTCAGGTTTATCCGACTGAACTGAATGATTTTATCACAAAACTGAACTGTTTTTGTTATGAGCAGCAGACCTTAAATGGAGGCGAAAAAGAAAAGTACTCTCTAGTTTTGTTAGTTGACCCTAAAGTGACAAAGAATATAAAAGAGGCTATAATCCAATTTGTTTTTTTTAAAAAATGACTTTAGATATATCAAGTTCTGAAATAGTAAGTTTATGCGCAGTATGTATCTCAGATACGTCTGGAGGCCAAATTGCTTTATTAGTAATTTTACTTTCATTTGTATTATTAGGCTTACTAAATAAAACTTGGAAAAAATATTTTAAAAAAAGTCAAAAGTTGTCTAGCTAGTGGAATATATTAGCACCAGAAATAAAAAATTAAATCTCAGTTTTAAAGATATTTTTTTAAGAGGTTTGGCCCCCGACGGTGGTTTGTTTATACCTAAAAAAAATAAAATTTATAATAGAGCGGAACTTAATAAACTGAGCAAATTAAGCTACGTAGATCTTGCCACAGAAATATTATTAAGTTTTTGTTCTCCCGATATAGAAGTTAAAAAATTAAATGAGTTGGTGAAAAAATCTTATAAAAACTTTATATCAAAAGATGTAGTTGAAATAAAAAAAGTTGGGAATATAAATTTAGTAGAGTTATATCACGGTCCAACTCTTGCTTTCAAAGACATTGCGATGCAAATAATTGGTAATATGTATGATGAACTTAAATTGTCTTCAAAAAAAGTTATTAATATTGTTGTGGCTACTTCCGGCGATACTGGTTCAGCGGCTATTTCTGCTCTTAACGATAGAAAAAATATTAATGTGTTTGTTTTACATCCACACAACAAAATTTCAAACATTCAAAGAAAAATTATGACAACTATTGGATCTAATAATGTTCACAACATTGCTATCAAAGGAACATTTGATGATTGTCAAAAACTTGTTAAAGAAATGTTTTCTGAAAATACATTTAGAGAAAAAATTAATATGTCAGGTGTAAACTCTATAAATTGGGCAAGAATAATTTGTCAGATAGTTTATTATTTTTACTCATATTTTAAATTTCAGAATAAAAAAGTTAGTTTTTCGGTGCCAACAGGTAATTTTGGAGACGTTTTTGCCGGTTATGTAGCTAAAAAAATGGGACTGCCAATCGAAAAATTAATAGTTGCCACTAATGAAAATGATATTTTAGAGAGGGTTATAAACACAGGTGAATACAAACCAACCAAAGTCAAACCGTCCTTGTCTCCAAGTATGGATGTTCAAATAGCAAGTAATTTTGAAAGACTACTTTTTGATTTACTTAATGAAGATGATAAACAAGTATCAATTTTTATGAATGATTTAAAATCCAAAGGCTCATTTTTGTTAAACAAAGAACAGATATCTACTATAAAAAAAGATTTTAGCGCCAAAAAAATAAATGATAAGGAAACTATTGAAATAATAAAAAGCTTTTCAAAAGAACATAATTTCGTACTAGATCCGCATACAGCAACTGCAGTTGGAGCTTCTAAAGATATAAAAGATGGTTCTGAAATTTTAATTTTGGGTACTGCGCATCCTTATAAATTTTTAGAAACAATTAAAATTGCAACATCACAGGAAGTTGAGTCTCCAAAACAGGTAGCACATTTGATGGATAAAAAAGAAAATTATGATATTTTAGAAAACAAAATAAACGATGTTAAAAACTATATATTAGGCAAAATATAATGAAAATAAAAATTGGCGATAAATTACCTCAAAATGATTTTTTTTATTTAGACGACACAAATGAAGTAAAAAAAATTTCAACAAGTGATTTATTTAAAGATGAAAAAATAATAATTTTAGGAATGCCTGGAGCTTTTACAAAAACTTGTTCAGCGATTCACTTACCAGGGTATGTCAAAAACTATGATTTAGTAAAAAAAAAGGGGATTGCAAAAATAATTTGTATAGCGGTTAATGATCCAAATGTAATGAAAGCTTGGGGACAAAATCAAAATACCGGTAATAAAATATTTATGGTTGGAGACCCATTTTGTAAATTTACCAAAGCTATTGGGGCAGAAGTAGATAAGTCAGCAAAAGGTTTAGGCATTAGATCGAATAGATATACAATGTTATTAGAAAATGGAGTTGTACAAAAAATTGTAGAAGAAAAAGAAACAGCAACCTGCGAACTATCTGCCGCAGAAAATTTCTTAAATAGAATTTAATTATTTAGTTGGAAGTTGATAGTTTTTCCAGCCAATTTTTTCTCCACCATCACCTCTAAAACCATCAGAAACATTTAAGCATTTAAAACCATTCACAGTTAATAATTCTGCCGCTCTTTGTGATCTATTACCTGATCCGCACATTACTAGAATCTCACAATTTTTATCAATTTTAAAATTTTCAAATTCTTTTACGAAATTTTCATTAATAATTCTTCCTTGGAACTGAGATGATAAAAAATATGTTTTAATTCCTATTTTATCGCCATCAGGTTTTCCTTGATCCCACTCTTCTTTTGTCCTTACATCTAGCAAAATGCTTTTTGGATTTTCTTTTATAAAGTCTTTAATTTTATTACTTGGAATTTGTTTAATCATTTATCTTTTATAGCTCCTTGAGCAAGTTCATCAACAATATTATTATATTTATTTTGAGCGTGGCCTTTGACCCAAATCCATTTAATAGAATGTTTTGACGATAAATCTCTTAACTGTTTCCATAACTCCTTATTTTTAACAGGTTTTTTCGACGCAGTTTTCCATCCATTTTTTTCCCATTCTTTTATCCATGTTGTTATCCCGTCCTTAACATATGTCGAATCTGTATAAATTGAAATTTCTGATTTTTTTTTAAATTTTTGTATAGCTCTAATTGGCGCTAGCAGTTCCATTTTATTATTTGTAGTATTTCTTTCATTTCCAGTGATTTCATCTTTGATCTTATCATCCACCAGAATTATTGCAGCCCAGCCTCCTGGACCAGGATTTCCTGAGCATGCTCCATCCGTATATATTTTGTATTTCATATTAAATTAGATAGTCTTCGAAGCTTTTTGCATTTTTATGAAATTCAAGCCTTTTTAAATATTCCTCAGGGTCTTTTATTTTTACAACTGCATTATCAACTGTATTTAAATAATCAAAAACTCTTGTAAGAAGAAATCTTAAAGCAGCGCCTTGAGAAAGAACTTTTATAGCTATTTTTTCATCTTTTGATATTTTTCTAACCTCATTATATCCCTCCATTAGCTTTTTTGCTTTAGTTACATTAAAACTTAAATTTTGCTTTAAGCCATCAAAACATAATGCATTAAAGCATATTGCTATTTCAAAAGCATAAAAATCATTACACGAAAAATAAAAATCTATAAATCCTGAAAATTTATTATTTTTAAAAAAAATATTATCGCTAAATAAATCAGCATGAATAATTCCAGATGGTAGGTTTTTTGGCCATTCCTTTTCAATACTTATTAAATTTGCCTCAATTAATTTTGGAAGCTCAGGATGAATTTTATTACATTTGTCTTTTACCTGTGAAAATATACCTCTCCAAGATTTCACTGATAAATCATTCTTTCTGGCAAATTTAAAATCTTTAGTAATTTGATGTAGCCTTGCAATTTGATTTCCAACAATTTTGCATTCTAAAGGTGTTAGATTATTTTTTGACTTCCCGTCTAAGAAACTCACAATCATAAACTTTTTATTTTTTACTTGTGATATGTATTTATTATCTTTATTCGATAATGGTTTTGGGCATATAAAACCATTTTTACTTAGTTCAACCATCAGATTTGCAAAAAAAGGAAGGTCGGTCTCACTTACTCTTTTTTCATATATTGTTAAAATAAATTTACCTTTTTCAGTTTCAATAAAGTAATTTGTATTTTCAATACCTTCTTTTATACCTTCAAAACTTTTAAGTTTACCAATTTTATAGTTTAATAAAATATTATTAATCTCCTCTTTTTCTAATTTTGTGTATACAGCCATTTAATTTAATTCTTTAGGTAATTTAAAAACCACTTTTTCATTTGCTGTTACAATTTCTTCAATTGAAACATCCATATTTTCTTTTATCTCGGAAATAAAATTTTGAACTAATTCTTCTGGTGCCGAAGCTCCAGACGATAAGCCAATAGTCTTACAATTTTTTATTTTATCTATAGGCACTTTTTTACCGTAAAAAATTAACTCTGAATTTTCACATCCAGACTTTTTTGCCACCTCAACTAACCTTGCAGAGTTCGATGAATTTCTACTGCCTAGGACAAAAAACATTTCACAATTTGGAGCAATTTTTTTAACTGCTGCCTGCCTATTAGTCGTGGCATAACAAATATCCTCTTTAATTGGTCCTCTAATGTCTGGGAATTTTAACTTTAATGCACTTATAATTTCTTTTGTGTCATCAACAGACAGTGTGGTTTGTGTTACATAAGCCAAAGGTTTTACAAACTTTAAATTTTTTACTTCATCAACAGACTCTATAAGAGTAATAGATCCCTTTGGTAATTGACCCATAGTACCTACGACCTCAGGATGGTTCTTATGCCCAACTAAAACTATATCAAAACCTTTTTTGTAGAGCTGTTCAGTTTCACGGTGAACTTTAGATACTAGGGGACAAGTAGCATCAATATAAAAAATATTCTTTAGTTTAGCTTCTTCTGGAACTTTTTTTGGAACACCATGAGCAGAAAAAATAACTGGTCTTGAAATATCTGAAATTTCTGAAATTTCTTCAACAAAAATTGCACCTAACTTTTTAAGTGACTCAACAACATTTTTATTGTGAACTATTTCGTGCCTCACATATACAGGTGAACCATATTTATTTAAGGTTTTTTTTACTATTTCTATGGCCCTATCTACACCAGCACAAAAACCTCTAGGTGCAGCCAAAAAAATTTTAATTTCATTTCTCATTTGTTTCAATCAAGTATTCAAGCAATATATGCGGAAATGTAAGAGACGCCAAACCAATAAATATAACTTTAATAATTACATCATTTAAAGCATAAGAATTAGAGAGAAAAAATATAGCAAATAAATACAATATTGCAGTAACAATAGTTAACGGCAATGCTTTTTTAATAAAAATTTTAACTCCATTTAAAAAACTCGTTGAGTCTAATTCACAAGATATAGATATTATGTGTCTAATAGAATGAAGAAAACAAAAATAAATTGTGAAAGCAATCAATGGAGTAAAAATATAATTTAAGATCAAAATAGATAGCATATCTAAAAATAAAATTTCAAAATCTTTGAATTTGTTTTGATAAACAAAATACAAATAACCTAGAATGCTTAAGCTTATACAAACATTTATAATCCAATGCTCATTTTCTAAAAGAATTAAAGATTTCTTATTTAAGAATAAAATTTCAAAAATTTTTAGAGTCTCATCAAAATGAAAAAAAAGTGGGGAAAATACTATCAATGAGCCTTTGATTAAATAAAGGAACTGATCAAGGTTAGAATTTCCATCGTGAAGAAAAGCAGTATCTTCTCTTCCAAAATGATATGATGCAACAAGAAGAAAAAATACTAAAGTAAAAGAAGTATACAGATTCCAAATCAGAATTATAAAAACTGAAATCAAAATATAAATAATAAAAAATATTGTTTTATTTTTAATTTTATAAATTTTGAGTAATTTATTTGCTTTAAAATTATCCATTGCACCATGCGATATGCCTATAGATATAATTAAAAATAAACAAATTAGCGGAACAACTAGTTCATTTGAAAACTTTAAATTTCCCCCAGTTATTAATGCAATTATTGACAGCACAATTGTTAAGATTGAGAAATAAAATGTATGTTTACCGTAAATTTGTTTAATCATTTTTAATTAAAAATAGATTTAATAAATAACCATTTAGGCATTTTAAAAATTATTGACAAATCTTCAAATATATTACTTTTGTTTGATAAAAATTTAATAGATGTACTAGATGAAGTGTTAAAAATATTCAAAAAAATATTTGGCATTTTTTCTGGATATTTTTTAAGAACTCTTAAAAATATTTCATCTAGAAATTTATATTTTTTTTTTATTTCAAATTTCTTTACATTATGAATATTTTCAATATTTTGTCTTATGTATTTACTATGATCCTGAATATTAAGAAAAGTATAACCAGTACTTAATCTCGTCATTCCTCCAGCTGTTCCAATGTCTATCTTGTTCTCTACCTTTTCATTAACAGGGTGGAATAGGGGAATTGAACCTTCTTCTTTAAAATTTATTTTGAAATCTTTAAGACCCAAACGTTCAATATAGCTTTTAATTTGAGACTCATAATCTTTTAAATATTTGTTTTCTTTAGATAGCCAGGTAGTCTCAATCATTGCTTTATTTTTGTTAAAAGGCAAAATATAAAAGAAATGAACACTATTTCTTTGATCACAATTAAAATCCATCAAATTTAAAATATTATCATTAAAAAATTCTTCTTTAGTTTCAACTTCAATACCATGAAAATGTTGCCAAAGATTTGTACTAACATTCTGTAATGTAGGTACGCTATTAAAAATAAAAGAATCATTCGTATTTAAATCTTTAATATTTTTAAAAAACTTAATATTTTTATTTTTTTTTAATCTTTCGTTAATTTTATTGTAAAAAAGTCCACTATCAATACTTTGATAGGGAAAGTTATCACATTTAATAACCTTAGAATCCGAAGATGTTCTTAACGAAAATTCATTCCAATTTTTTCTTACACAGTCTTCAAAATTATGAGGATTAACTTTCCAAAAAGACCACGTTTTATCTCTCTTGTACTCTGTTCTTGGTTCAATAATTGCAAGCGTTTTGCTATTTAGTTTTTGATAAAGATCTAATTCATAGGCCAATGATAGACCTGCACAACCACCACCAATAATAACATAATCAAATTTTTTCATCCAAACTTATATCCTCTTTAATAAAATTATATTCATTTTCTTTTTCATTTTTTTTTGGTCTTACAAAAAAAAGTGCAACTAAATCTAAAAATGATAGAATTGTTTGAATTATTTTTCCAAAGTTAGTCACATAAATTTTACCAGCTTTTCTATAACTATCGATATCTTTTTTTTGTAAGATTTTTTTTCCTATTTGCCTGTAAACTCTCCTGGCAACTATTATAGAAAACCGGCAACTTAAAGGGATATCTCTAATACCAACGAAGGAGTTATCATAGAAATAATCAGCTTTATATATAATATTTTTTATATTCAGAAATGTATCTTGTGAGTTTTTTAATAAATAAACTCTATTTTTTTTCTCGTCTTCCACCACGTCTCTTGCAATATTTGTCAATTGCATTGCAATCCCTAAATCTATAGCTCTATGAAGTGAATCCTTTTTTTTTATACCAAATATCTTTGCCATCATTAAACCTACTGTTCCGGCAACTCTATAGGAATAAACTAACAATTCTCTTTCTGTTTTAATCCTAACCTCTTTTTTTAAATCAGACTTTACTCCATCAAATAAGTCGCTCACTATCTTTTTTGAAATATCGGAATCATTCATTACATCCCACATATTTTTTATTACGTTATCTTGTTGAGTTTTTTCTTCAAATTTTATTTCAAATTCATCAAGCTCTTTTATTTTGATATTTAGATCAGCATCTTTATCGGCGATATTATCTATAGTTCTACAAAAATCATATAACTTTGAACATTTAGAATAAATTTTCTTTGGTAAGAAAAAACCAGACCAATTAAATGATTTTGCATAAATTGATAAATAATTTTTTGAAGTCATTTTAAAATTTTATCCAATACCTTAGCTGATGAGATAACACCAGGCATTCCTGCTCCTGGATGAGTTCCAGCTCCAACAAAATATAAATTATCAAAAATTTCTGATTGATTATGAAATCTAAAATAAGCAGATTGTGAGAATTTTGGTTGAATAGAAAACCCCGAACCATGAAGTGTAGCTAAATCTTTTTCAAAATATTCTGGTGTTAAATAAAAATCGTTTACAACATTTTCTTTTATACCAGGCAATACTGACTTATCCATTTTATCTAAAACTAAATTTTTAAATTTTTCTCCTTCATTTGACCAATTTATCTTTGACAAATTGTTAGGAACAGGAACAAGTACATAAAAAGCATCCTGTCCATTTGGCGCCATATTAGGATCTGTTGCAGAAGGCCGATGTAAATAATAACTTATATCATCTGAAAGTATTTTTTTTTCAAAAATTTTCTCTAAATGTTTTTCGTAGGATTTTCCGAAATATATTGTATGATGAGCGACATCTTTATATTGTTTTTTTGATCCAAAATAATAAACAAAAAGACCCATTGAATAATCCATTCTTTTCATTTTTTGCTTAAATAAAAAGTTATAATTATTTTTAGATTTAATTAAATTTTTATATACGTTTGGTGGATCAGAGTTACAAACAACATAATCGCAATTAATAATTTCAGAGTTATTAATTTTCACACCCTTAACATCTTTATTATCTGAAATTATTTCGGTGACCTCTGCACCCTTAATAATTTCAATACTTTCTTCTTGCATTAATTTTTCAATGGCTTTTACTACACTTCCAGTACCACCCATCGAGTAATGAATACCCCATTTCTTCTCTAAAAATAGAATAAGCGTGTATATAGAGGTAGTGGTGAAGGGGTTTCCACCAACTAACAGTGGGTGCATGCTAAAAACTCTTCTTAATTTTTCATTTGAAATATAATTTGAAACCAATCCATAAACAGATTTATAACTTTTTAAATTCAATAAAGCAGGTATTTGTTTAACCATGAAAGAAAAATTATTAAAAGGTTTGTCAGACAAGTCAGTAAAACCTTTGTCAAAAATTTTTTCTGTAAACCTTACTAGCTTTTGATATCCCTCAAAGTCTTTTTCTGAAAATTTTTTAATTTCTTTCTCCATCGATTTTTCGTCGCCAGAATAATCAAAAGTATCACCATCACTAAAAACGAAGCGGTACCATAAATTTAGAGGAACTATTTTTACGTAATCAGATATTTTTTTTTTAAATAATGAAAATAATTCCTCAAAAAGATAAGGAGCAGTTATAACAGTGGGGCCACCGTCATAAGTAAAGTTCCCCTTTTTAAAAACCCTGGCTCTCCCACCCAAATCAGGATGTTTTTCAACTAAGGTTACGTCATAACCTTTTGCTTTTAATCTTAGGGCTGAAGCTAAACCTCCAAAACCTGATCCGACAACAATAACTTTTTTTGTCATAGATTAGGACCTTACGCTAAATTGATTTGTTTTTTAAAATTTTTTTTGTCTCGTCTATGCTTGAAATATAAATTTTATCGAGCTTTTTCTTATCAATTGAATTTTTAATGATTTTTTCTAGAGCTTGAATAGCTATGTCAATTGAGGAGTTTCTAACCTCTTTTAGCGCCTCTGTTTTCATCTGTTTTATTTTATCCTCTGCCATTTTTTTTCTATTTTCAAAAATTTTGTGAAATTCATCGTTTGTTTTTATTAGATTTTTTTCAGAGTCATTTTGAGCTTTTTTGAGCATCAGATTTATTTCCTGTTTAGATTTACTTATTTTAGTTTCATATTCACTAAGAATATTTTTTGCTTCGTCTTTTAGTTTTTCTGCATCTTCTACATCTTTTCTAATTTTTTTAATACTTTCATCTAAGGCATCATAAATTTTTTGAGGTACTTTAAAATAAAACAACACACCAACAAATATCACAAAAGATATGGCGACCCAAAATGTAGCATCAATATTCATTTTTTTTAATTTTTATATCCTTTATTTATTTCTGCAACAGTTGCTTTAATACTGCTTTTGTTAAGATCTTCGCCAAATATATCTTTTATGATGTTTGAAACAATTTCTTCAGAAACCGACGCAATTTTACTGGAAGAATTTACCTTAAACTTTTGAATTTCTTTTTCCGCATTAACAGTTTCTTTTTGAATTTCTTTTTCAAGCTGGATTCTTTTTTCTTGAATATCATCGTTTAACTTTTTCCTATTATCAGAGATTATTTTTTTTGTATTTATTTTTGCATCTTCTATTAAAGTATTATAAATTTTAAGTTTTTTATCAGCTTCTTCTTTTAAACGATTTGCCTCCTCAATGTCTTTTCTTATCTTATCTTCCCTTGCATCTATATTACTTTTAATTTTAGGAATAAAAATTTTAGCTATAAAAAAATAAATTGTTGAAAAAATTATTGCTAACCAAAAAACTTGGGATGCCCAATAGGTTGGATCGAGCTGAGGCATTCCAGCCTCAGCTGCAAAAAGATTAGACTCAGCTAATATAGCTAAAGCTATAAAACTTATATTTTTATTCATTACTCTGACTCTTTTTCCTTATTAAAAAGCAAAAAGTATTATTAGAGCAACAACCAGTCCGAAAAGCCCAGTTGCTTCAGCTAAAGCAAATCCCAAAAGTAAATTTGGAAATTGTTTCTGAGCTGCAGATGGGTTTCTCATAGCACCCGATAAATAATTACCGAATATTATTCCAATACCCACACCAGCTCCAGCCAAAGCGATTGCGGCTAATCCCGCTCCGATCATTTTTGCTGCTTCTAGTTCCATTTTTCCTCCTTCATTATTATTGTTAGTGATGTAAATTCAATGCGTCGTTTAAATAAATACATGTTAAAATAGCAAAAACATAAGCTTGTAAAAAAGCAACCAAAATTTCTAGTCCAGTTAAAGCAACTGAAAAAGTTAATGGCAGCCATCCTGCTACGACGCCCAAACTGATTACAAATCCCCCAAAAACTTTTAGCATTGTGTGCCCAGCCATCATATTAGCAAAAAGTCTTACTGACAGACTGATAGGTCTGCTCAAATAAGAAATAATCTCTATAACCATAATGATTGGAAGCAAAAGCATTGGAACACCACTTGGCACAAATATTTTTAAATATCTAACCCCATGGATCATAAAACCTAAAATTGTGACACCAATAAATATAAACATTGCAAAAGCTAAAGTAACAATTATATGACTTGTGACCGTAAAAGAGTAGGGCAACATACCAATCATATTGCAGAACAACACAAAAATAAATAAACTAAAAATAAAAGGAAAAAATGGCTTTGCTTTTTTTCCAGCAGTATCATTGATCATTTTGGAAACAAAATTATATAACATTTCGGATATTAATTGAATTTTACTAGGGATTATTTTTTTTTCTTTGGTTCCAAATAGTAAAAAGAGTAAAATTAGTAAAGCACTAATTAACATAAAAAGACTAGCATTTGTGAATGATAAATTTATACCACTAATTTTTACCTCAGGTCCAATTTGGTAAACATTAAACTGGTGCATTGGGTTTGCTGCCATAATCTAATCCTTATTTGTCATTTGTCTGCATTCTCTTTGCTGTTTTAATCACATTTAAAATTCCAGCTGCGGAACCAAAAAGAAAGAAAACAATTATTAATATTGGTTTAGTACCAAACCAATTATCCAAAATAAACCCAATTATTACACCAACTATAACTGCGGCAACAAGCTCAGTTCCAAGTTTAAATGCATTTCCAAGAAAAACCCCTTTTTCACCTGTATTCTTTATTTTTTTATTTTTTAATTTTGATTTTGCAATTTTAAGGCGAGTTTCTAGATCTTCCGAATTCTTCATTTTTGTTTAAGCAACTAATTCTTCTGCTTTTTCTAAATTTACAGCTACTAGTTTACTAATTCCTTTTTCAGGCATTGTAACTCCATACAGCCTGTTCATTTTTGACATCGTTAATGCATGGTGAGTTATTATAATAAATTTTGTTTTTGTAATTGAGGTCAATTCCTCTAAAAGTGAGCAGAAACGAGTTACATTCGCATCATCTAAGGGAGCATCAACCTCATCCAAAACACAAATTGGAGAAGGATTAGTTAAAAAAATAGCAAAAACTAATGACAAAGCTGTTAATGCCTGTTCACCCCCTGACAAAAGAGTGATTGATTGAAGTCTTTTTCCTGGAGGGGAGACCAACATTTCTAAACCTGCTTCAAGAGGATCATCAGAGTCAACTAATTCAAGTTTAGCATTTCCACCATTGAATAATTTTATGTAAATTTCATTAAATTTTTTATTTATTTTTGAAAATGCATCCAAAAGTCTTTCTCGACCTTTTTGATTCAATTCATTTATACTAGATTTTAGTTTTATAATTGCTGAAACCAAATCCGCTCTATCTTCTTCCATTTTTTTAATTGTTAATTTAAACTTTTCTGTTTCCAAATCTGCTCTGAGATTTACAGAACCCAAAGCCTCTCTACTCTCTTTCATTTCATTCAAGTTTTTTTCCTGATCCTCAATACTTGGTAATTTTTCAGGATCACTAAAATTGGTAATTGAGAAGAGATTATTTACATTTTCTATTCTCAATTCCTTCTTAATTGTATAAATTAAGTCCATTTTCCTTTGATCAATACCTTCAACAGTCGCTTCAAATCTAGCTTTATTTTCTCTTAAAATTGCGAATTTTTCCTGGATCGATCTTAAATTCTCATTAAGAGAGTTATATTTTTCCTCAGCTTTTTCTATTTCAATTTCTAATTCCTCATTTTGCTTTTTTGTATTTTCGAGATTTTGTAGATTTTGACCTTTATTTATAGCAATTTTTTCAGGATTTTTTTGGTTTTCCTCTAATTCTTTTTGCAACTTTCCTTTTCTAGCCGTTAGTTCTAATAACATTTTTTCTGAATTTAGTTTTAGATCTTTCCAATTTTCCAATTCTTGGTCAATATTTTTAATTCTTTCTTTTCTTTTTATAGAGTCGCTCTTAATAGTTTCATTTTTACCAAAATATATAGCATATTCTTCTTGCGATGCTGTAATCCTATTAATTAAAAGTTTTAATTCCTCAAAAATTTCTTTTGAAAGCTTTCTGTCGGAGTCTATGTAAGTTCCTATTTCACTTATTAAATTATCTAACTTACTTTGCAGGTCTTTCAATTTATTGCTAGAGGTATCTAAATCGAGCTTAGATCTAGACTCTGTTTCGAAAAGCTCCCTTTCTGTTTTAAGTAATTCATTTTTTTCCTCAAGAATTCTTTTTTCATTTAAAGATGCGTCTAATGATATGCTTTTCTCTCTTTCTAAGTCTGAATCTATTGTTTTAATATTATTTAAAAGTTTATTATTTAAATCTTTAATTCTTTCTTCCTCTTCCTGTAAACTTGCAACATCTAAATTGATTTTTTGAAGTTTGGAAATATTTTCAATTTTTTTGTCTTTTAATGGTTCTAATTTTTTACTTTCTTCCTCAAGCAAGTTGTTTCCATTTGTAATATCAATTTTTATAGTGTTGATCTGATTATCTATGTTCCCAGACTGTTCTTTAATTTCATTTTTATCTTTTTCAATTTCTTGAATTTTTAAATAATAAAGCCCTGCTTCAATAGATTTTATTTTTTCTGAAATATCTCTGTATCTTGTGGCATCCTCTGCTTGTTTTTTTAAATTATCTAATTGTTTCTCTTGCTGTCTTTTTAATTCATCTGCTCTTTTTAAATTATTTTCTGCAGCATTAAGTCTTGTCTCAGCCTCATGTCTTCTAATGTGTATACCCGAAATTCCAGCCGCTTCTTCTAATACAGATTTTCTCTCAGCTGGCTTTGCAGTTACTATCATTCCTATTCTTCCTTGGCTAATCAAAGAAGGTGAATGTGCACCTGTAGACAAATCTGCAAAAAAAGTCTGTGCATCCTTTGCCCTAACTTCTTTACCATTAATAAAATATTTTGAACCTTTTTCACGTTCAATTTTTCTTTTTATTTGAATATCGTCCAAGTCTACATATTGTCCTTGCCCCTCTTTTGTCGAGTTGTCTATGCTTATACAAACCTCAGCAATATTTTTTTCTGGTCTGTTAGAGGTTCCCGAGAAAATGACATCTTCCATTCCAGACCCTCTCATACTTTTTGCAGATGTTTCACCCATACACCATCTTAAAGCTTCAACAATATTTGATTTTCCACAACCATTCGGACCAACTATACCTGTTAGACCATCCTCAATATGAAAAATCGTTTTTTCAAAAAATGATTTGAAACCAGATATTTCTAATTTTTTAAATTTCATATTGTTCTAAAGAAATTTTTTAATCGCTTTTTTAAAATCCTCATAATTATGTTTTCCTTCATATTCTTTCTCATTAATAAAAACGGTTGGTGTTGATTTAATGGAGTATTTTTTATCAGCAATAATTCTATCCTCTAAAATTTCATTTTCTAGTTTTTCATTATTTAAACAACTATTACTTTTATCACTATCCAGACTGTAATTATTTGCAATTTTTATAAGTTTTGTATTAATGTTGTTAATATCAGAGCCTATAGCCCAACTATCTTGTTTTTCGTAAAGTTTGCTTAAAAAATTCAACCTTTCATTTTTATTCTCTATACATCTTAGTACTTTTTCAGCATTTAGAGCAGCTAAATCCAAGGGAAATCCGTGATGTTCAAACTTAACATTATTCGTATCAATAAATTCTTTTTTTAATTTATAAAAGATTTTACCATGGAAATTAGCGCAGTGAGGACAAGTTAAAGATGAAAAAACTTTTATAATTACTTTTGCATCGTCATTTCCAATTGATATTAGATTTTTGTTTTCAGATGAATTTACGTAGGAAATGTTTGTTAAAAATATAATTGTTAAAAAAACAAATAATAGTTTAATTTTTTTCATTCAATTTTTATTTCTTTTTATTATAAACATTAATTAAATTAGTAAGTTTTTTTTTTAGATTAAAATCTCCAATTTTTTCAATCTTTTTTTGAAACAGAACCTTTTGATTTGAACTAAAATATAGTTTCTTTTTTTTATCAATTTTCTCCTTAATCAAAACCAGCCTAATTTCTTTGATAAATTGATACCCAAAAAAAGCATTAATTTTATCAATAATATTTTGCTTATTATATTCAACAACAATCTGATCTCCGTGAAAAACATTTAACATCAATATTCCGTTTTTAAGATCTCTATCGGCTTTAACAGATTTTGGATAACATACACTTGAAATTTTCCTTCCAACTAAATCTGACCAATTGTAGATTATACTTGAGTAATTGTGTCCACCTTTTTTTAAGATTTTTTTTAAACCATTTGGCAAGGAATTTGACACAGTCTTAAGTCCTTGAATAGAATACATTGATTTATTAATATAAACTTTTTTACCATGCATATTAAAACTAATTTATCAAAAAAAATAATTACTTGGTATGATAATAATAGCCGATCTTTACCTTGGCGCGTACCGTTTAATTCACCACGGAAGCTTTATTATAGATTATTAAGTGAATTTATGTTGCAACAAACCCAGGTAAAAACTGCGATTCCCTATTTCAAAAGATTTACAAAAGAAATAAAAACTTTAAAAAAACTATCTACAACTAGCGAAAGAAAAATTCTTAAATTTTGGGAAGGTTTGGGATATTATAGGAGAGCAAGAAATTTACTTGCCACAGCGAAAATTATTGTTAATGAAAAAAAATCAGTATTACCCAAAGATTTAGATGATATAAAAAAACTTCCAGGGATTGGAAATTATACTGGAAATGCCTTGTTGGCACTGGTTTATAATCAGCCAAGACTAGCCTTAGATGGTAATGTTAAAAGAGTTTTTTCTAGAATATTAAACAAACCTGAAAAAAAATTAGATTTTGAAAATATAATAAAAAAAAATAAGAAAAACTTATTTTGTTCACGGAGACACTCAGACTTTGTTGAAGCCATGATGGAGTTTGGTGCTTTAATTTGTAAACCTCACGAGCCTAATTGTAAGATTTGTCCAATTAATACAGTTTGCAAATTCCGAAAATCAAATAAAAATATTAAATTAACTAACAGAGTTAAATTCAACAAAAAAAGTTACAATATTTTCTGTTATTTGAACGAGAAAAAACAGATTGGTTTAACAAATAAAAATAAACTAGGTTTTTTGAAAGAATATAATTTGCCAATAGTAAAGGAAAAACTAAAGAAAAATAAATTTAAAAATTGGAATTTTTTGTGTAATTACAAGAATTCGATTTCAAATAAAAGATTAAATATTAATTTATATTACAAATTTTCAAATAAA
>MDTB01085853.1_pt1 | contig 20675 bp, 19 predicted proteins | sample 811161 | NCBI WGS metagenome assembly MDTB01 (sample SAMN05326650, study PRJNA326480) | marine metagenome | isolation source: seawater | place: Mediterranean Sea | collected 2009
GCCATCAATGGAAGGTGGTGGTGTAGAAAAAAATCTTATTTTAATTGCAAATTATATTTCAAAATTTGAAAATAATATTCAATTAATAACTTTTGATAACACTTTTAATAAATTTTTTAATAAAAAAATTACTATTTTAAAGGCTGTAAAAAAAAAATAAAAAAATGGTAAATGTGGATTTATTTTTGGATCATAAATTAATAAATTTTCTTTTATGTTCCCTGAAAATAATAAAATAAATTCTCTAGTTACTGAATGATCATATTCAGTTCCACCAGCTGAATTTTCGTCTATATAAAATGAAAAAATAAGCTTATTGTAAAAAATAAAAATAATAAATTTCTAATATTATAAATTTTTTTAGTCACTTTTTTTATTTAAGATATAATAATTCTAACATTTCTTTACTAATTTTGTTTTCTATTTTCTTTTGATTAATTTCTCTAAATTTTTTAGAAACTCATCTAAAACATCAACTTTTGCTGTTTCATAATTTAAAAAATATCTTTGCAATGAATGTGCAGAATTGATCACTGCTTTTGAAGTGGTGATTTCTATAAGAAATGGAGATCAATAATATATTGTTTTTTTTTTCATCTTAATGAATTGTAAAATAAATCATCTTATTATGAATTTATTCACATTATGACATATTAATTTTATTTTTTTTTTAGTTAAATTCAAATGTAATGGTAAACAAATTATATTCTTAGATAAATAATTTGAATTCACAAACTTTTTTTTAATTTTAAATAACTTAAGTCTATCCACAGAATAAAATCCCTTTCGAGTCTCAATTCCTTTTTTAGTTAAATAATTATATAATTTATCTCGCATTGAATTTTTTTTAAGTGTAATCGCCACAGTCCAAGGTACTATTGATGTATTTGTATCAAAATCTTGAGTCTTAATATGTTTAAGATCTAAATATTTTAAATAAAGATTATAAATTAGTTTTTTTTTTTTTATTAATATTAGAAATTTTTAAAGATTGAGAATAACCAATAGATGCTAGTAAATTACTTAATCTAAAGTTATATCCGTGAACTAAATGTTTATACCGCTCTTTATCAACACCATGATTCCTAAAAAGTTCAATTTTTTTTGCATATTTTTTATTGTTTGTTAAAACCATCCCACCTTCTCCAGTCGTAATATTTTTAGTAGCATGAAAGCTGAAAGTGCTAATATCTCCTACTTCACCAGATCTTTTTTTTTTATATCTACTTCCCAAAGACTCAGCAGCATCTTCTATTAAAATTATTTTTTTTTTTTTAAGATATTTTTCTATTCTATCTATTTCACACATATTTCCATATGTATTGATTATGATAACTACTTTTGTTTTTTTGCTTATCTTTGATTTAATTTCATCTAATGAAATACAGTAAGATTTTTTATCAACATCTGAAAAGATTACATTTAAGCCCATCATTTTTGAGATGTTAGCTGCTGCTAAATATCCAAAAGCTGGAATAATTATTTCATCTTTTGATTTCAAATTAAGAGACAAAAGAGCTAAATGAATAGCAGAAGTTCCATTAGATGTTGCAAATGTATACTTTCTATTTAAAACTTTTTTAAACTTTTCCTGAAACTTTGTTACATATGGTCCTCCTGATATCCAAGAAGATAAGAATGCTTTATCTAAATGATATCTATCTTTTTTATCGAGTTTAGGTTTTGACCATGGTATAGACATATATTTTAATCAAACTTTGAAAGATTATATCATAAAGACTTATTTTAATTATAATATTTCTAATTTTGGTAGAGGAAAAATAAATTTTGTTCCTTTTTTTCTAATATTTTTTTCTCTTACTAAAATTTCTTTTTTGAAATGCCATGGTAATACTAGATAATAATCAGGCCTTTTTAACCTAGATAATTTTTCAGAAATAATTTTTATTTTTGTACCTGGAGTGTATAAATTTACTTTTTCTGGATTTCTATCTGCAATATTTAAAATTTGGTTGTTATTTACTTTAAAGAATTGAAGTAAAATATTTCCTTTTGTTGAAGCACCATATCCATGGATTACTTTATTTTGATCTAAAATATTAAAAATAATTTTTTTTAATTTTTTTTTAATTTGCAAAATATTTGAATAAAATTTTTTATAAGTTGATATTTTATTTAAATTAAATTTTTTTTCAGCATTAAGCGCTTTTAAGATTTTTTTTCTTTTAACAGAATATGTTGAGTCTGAATGACCAATGATCAAACTCAAACTTCCTCCATTAATTGTATTGTTTGATAAATCTAATAATTTTAAATTATTCTTATTCAGCATTCCAATAATTACTTCTAACGAGTAGTATTCTAAATGTTCATGACATATTGTATCAAATAAATTGTTCTTTATAATTGAAAGTAAATCCTGAAACTCAAGATAAAAAATACCTTGCTTTTCATCTAAAATTTCTGAAATCTGTTTTAAAAATAAATTTGGATTTTCAACATCATAAAATACTGCACAAGCAGATATAATTTTAAACTTATTTCTTAATACTTTTTTTGGAAATTTTTTAATTGAAAAAAATGAATCAATTTTTATATCAATATTTTTATAATATTTATTAAATTTTCTAATTATGGGGTCTATTCCTACTTTAATTATTTTTTTTTTTTTATATGAATTTAACAAAGTGCCATCATTGCTTGCTATATCTAAGACATAATCTTTTTGTTTTAAATTAACCAGCGAAGATAATTTTTTTGTTATTGCGGACAAATGATTTGTCATCGTTTTATTAATACCTGATCTATAACCATAATCTAAGTTATAAAGATATTTTGGATCAAACTTCCTATCCAATTGAACTAAGTGGCATTTATTGCATTTAGCTAACGTAATAAAATTTTTAGGAATTTTAAAAGATTTATTTTTTGGAAATTTTCCTGAATAATTCAAATTTCCTAAAGAAAATAATTTAGTCAATTTTTTATTATAACAATTTCTACAAGAATGGTTTTTTTTCATGTGTATTATAAATTATTATTTATCAATTTTGATAACTGATTGTAATGATTAAATATTGTAAATTTTTTGAAAAATCAAATTCTTTAAAAAAATTTATAATATATGTGTTAACATATTTGATCTATTTATTAATAGAGATTACTTAATTAATAACTGCTTTAGGAGTAGCAATATTTACAATAATAGGAGACCAGCAAAAAAAAATTTTTATTTGTTCCATTTAATAGTGTACTAATCTTTTAAAATCTGAGTCTTTAATTTAATTATAATTAATAATTACTTATATAAAATGCACAATAAAAAATATAAACATAGTAAAATTTGGAGGTATTAAAATAATTACACTAAATTATTTATAAACATATAATGGATGATAATTATAAAATTTTTTCCTTATTAATAATTTATCAAAGATTTTAAATATTGAAAATAGATGAAATTTATCAAAAACTATAACAAGTCAAATATTGATTAAAAATTAAAATGATTAAAAGAATTTTAAATCATAAATTGTTAGTTAAAAAACCTCCAGTTATTATAGACCTTGGGGCGGCTGGAGAAAGTTATGATATTTGGAGCAAACTTTATAAATATTCAATTTTTTTAGCTTTGGATGGGGAGGAAAGAAAATCAATTAAAAATAAATATAATTTTAAAAAATATTTTTTAGTTAATCGAATTATTGATAGTAAAAAAGGAATTAGAAATTTTTATCAAACAAAGTCATCTTTTTGTAGTAGTGTTTTAAAACCTTCTGATAACAAAACAAGAAAATGGTTTTTTTACAATCAATTTAAAATAGTAAAAAAAAGAAAAATTCACGCAACTACTTTGAATGAAATATTAAAAAAAAGAAATATAAATAATATTGATATTTTGAAAATAGATTTGCAGGGAATAGACCTAGCTGTTTTTAAAAGTATACCAAAAAAAATAAGAAAAAATATTCAATTTGTAGATATAGAGCCAAGTTTGTATGGTTTTTACGATGGAGAAACAAATAATGTTTCTGAAACTCTAAAATTTATGCAAAAAGATTTTTTTATAGAAGATATATCATTTGGTAAACATATAAAAGGTAATATTGCTAACATAGATAATCTCAATAATTTAAAAAAAAAATTAATTCATTTTAACAATAAAAAAAGTATCTCATATTTAAATATAAGCTTCTTAAGAAAATTTTCTAAAAAAGATTATAATGATCGAAATCTGCTAATCTACATATGTTTATTAATTTTAAAAAAAAGATACACAGAAATTTTTGATATCTTAAAGGAAAAGAAATCTGATGACATTATTTTTAGTGAAATAAAAACTTTTTGTGAAAATAAAATTAATAATTCCCTGATTAAATATATTCTTTTTTTACCAATTAATTTATATAAAAAAATAATTAATAATTTTAAATGAAAAAAAAAATTATATTTTTCATGCCTTCTATTGAGGGTGGAGGAGTTGAAAAAAATTTATTTTTATTATCAAACTTTTTGTCTCCAAAATTAAATATTACTATTATTACAGCAGATAATTTTTCTAAAAAAAAATTTAGTAATAAAGTTAATTTTATTTCACCAAAATCAAATTTTTTTTATAAAAAAAAAAAAATATTTAAAATATTTAATTTGTTTATTTCTTTTATTTAAAGAATTTTTAAAAAATAAAAATATCGCAGTTTTTTCATTCCAGGCAAATATATATGCTATTTTATTTGCAAAATTACTAGGTCTTAAAATTATTACTAGATCAAATACATCACCTTCTGGATGGTCTAGTAATTTTATTAAATTTTGGATTTTTAAAAAAGTTTTAAAATTTTCTGATCTAATAATTGTAAATAGTCAAGAATTTAAAAAACAAATGGAAAATAAATTTAAGGTTAAGTGTAAACTAATTCTTAATCCATTAAATTTAAATACAATTGTAAATAAAAGTAATGAAAAATTAAATTTCAGTTTTTTTAATAAGAATAGTTTAAATTTAATTAATGTTGCTCGACTAACTGACCAAAAAGATCATTTAACACTATTAAAGGCTATAAAAATACTTTCAGAAAAAATAAATATAAAACTATTAATTTTAGGAAGTGGTGTTAATAAAAATAAAATAAATAATTTTATTATTAAAAACCGATTAAAAGAAAATATTAAATTATTAAGTTTTCAATCTAATCCATATAAATTTATAAAACGTGCTGATATTTTAGTTTTATCGTCTAGCTATGAAGGTTTACCCAATGTATTATTAGAAGGAATAGCTTTAAAAAAATTTATAATTTCATCAAATTGTCCTACAGGACCAAAAGAAATTTTAAATAGTGGAAAGTTTGGTTTTTTATTCAAAGTAGGGAGTGAAGAAGAATTAGTAATAAAAATTTTAAAATATTTAAAACTAAAAAAAAAAATGTAAAAAAATGATTACAAATAGTTATAAAAATTTAAATAAATACGATTTTAATAAAAATTGTAATATTTATTATGATTGTATTAAGAAATATTTACTTAATTAAAAAATTATCTCTTGATAAACTTTAATGTACTCATTAGCTACTTTTGATGGATGGAATTTTTTTTCAATATGTAATTTGCCATTAAATGAAAACGTTTTCCATTTTTCCTCTGAATTTAATAATTGAAGAACGCATTCAGTAAAATTATCTTCCTTCGTTACAAATCCATTAAAATTATCCTGAATTATATCTTCAGTGCCAGTGCCACTTAATGTCACCACTGGTGTTCCAGTTGCTGAAGCCTCGGCTGCTGTAAGTCCAAAAGCTTCCTCAATACTTGGTACCATCATGACATCTGATAAACTATACAATGCTCTTAGAAGAGAATATCTGTCATTAATATATCCTAAATTAATTATAAATAAATTATCATTGATTTTTATTGTCTTTTTTTCGTCATCTCCAAAAATAATTAGAACAATTTTTTTTTCTTCTGAGATTTTTTTTGCTGTCTCTAAAGCTATTTGGTATCCTTTTCTTTTATTAGTTGTTGCTCTTTCTGCACCAAACAATAAAACTTTAAAATTATCATTAAAGTCAATGTTAAATAAAGACTTAATTTCTTTTTTATTATTTATTCTTTTCCATTTTTGGATATCAATTGGATGAGGAATTAATTTAATTTCATTATTTTTTAATATTTCACTATTTTTAGCTTTATTTAAAATCCAAGTTGAGGGACAAATAATTTTGAAAAGTTTTTCCCAATTTTTTTTTTTTTGTTTTTTAATAAAATTGTCTATAAATGATTTTCCATCATTTTTTTCATTTGTATAGTGATCAATACCACTAGTAGGCCATAGATCATGCAAAGTCCATACCAAAGGTTTTTTAATTCGAGTTAAATCTTTGATAGACATCATCTCATTATTAATCCAATGTAAATTTACTACATCTGTATTCATATTATTTATCCTATAAGGTAAATATGATCTTATTAATCCTGAAGATTGAGTATTTGTAGTTTTTTGGTTTAATATTTTAAAAAAATTTCTATTAAATCTCTCTCTAAATTTAAAAGATATCAATGAAAAAAAATTACTTTGCGTAATAATATTTTTATCATTAGAATTTTTCTCCGAAACTAATATCTTGGACTCTATGTTATTTTCAAGTAAAGCCTCATGTATTTGCTTAACAGCAATACTTGCCCCACCTTTATTTTCATAACAATTTACATTAAGAACTTTCATAATTTAATCTTAATCATTTAAAAGATCTCTTATAAAATTTTTTCTTTTTATTACAAATTTTTTATCAAAATAATATTTAAAAATTTTTTGATATAATAGATTTTTTTTAAAAAAGTTACTGCTTACAAATCTAGGTTCATTAGGTTGAAACCAACAATCCAAATATTTTTTTTTCAAAACACTTAGGCTGGCTGCTCGATGATTGCCACCAATTATTTTAAATAAATATTCATTTTTGTGAATTAAAAATATTCCTCTTATAAATCCTGTTTTAAATTTGTTAGGTTTCCAACCTTTTTTGCTAATTGACTTATGAATTTTATTTATTCTTTGAATCTCAAAATTTTGTAACCTTCTGCTTATTGGTCCATTGAGTATATGACCATCCTTTTTAGCAAAACCTAATGGCGTAAGTCCTTTAAATTTAGGCAAATAATAATATTTTAAAATTGGATCATATAATATGCTTGATATCTTTTGCCTATTAAGGTTTTGTAATTTTAAAGCATCACTAATATTATTGGGTCTGAAACGATTGTAGAAATTTTTAATAATTTTTTCATCCTTATGCTTTAAATATAATGACATAGGATTGCTATTTTCTTCGCAATTAAAGCCAGGTCCCATAATGCAATTTTTAATTGGTACCTTAAACACTAAATTTATATCCCTATAAAATAAAACTTTTTCTAAAAGTTCATTATTCAAAACAGGTTTTTTTACATAAATAATTTTTTGATTGTGTTTGTTTAATCTTTTTATTTCATAATTTTGGGATCTTAAAAATTTATTAATTAATTCTTTTGATTTTTTTATCATTAGAAGTTAGATATCATATATACGATAATCTTGTGACTAAATTCTCAACTTCATATAATTTACTTAAAGAAAAACCAATAAATAAAATTAGCTCAGTAAAAAAGATCAAATCGAGACTATTTGTAAAAAATATCGACAAATTAAATCAAGGAGGTTTGAGAACAAAAGGATTTTTTAAACATAAATCAAGTAAGAGACCCTTAATTACAATAATTACTGTGGTAAAAAATAATGAAAAATATTTAGAAAAAACAATTTTAAGTGTTCTTAAACAAAATTATAAAAATTTAGAATATTTAATTATCGATGGAAACTCAAAAGATAGTACAAAAAAAATAATTAAAAAATATGATAAATTTATAGATTACTGGGTTAGTAAAAAAGATAAAGGTATATATGATGCATTTAACACAGGTCTATCTTTATCTAATGGAGATTATATTGGCTTTTTAAATTCAGATGATGTTTTCACAAAAAATGCGATGAAACATCTAAATATATATTTAAAAAAAAATTATGACTTTATTTTTGGGTCAGTTAAAAAACATTGGGGTTTATTACATGGATATAAACCTGAAAAAATTTGGTATACTTGGGGTTTTTACACAAGCCATTCGTCTGGTTTTTTTATTAATAATAAAGCAATGCAAAAAGTTGGTAAATATAATCTAAAATATAAATATTCATCAGATTATGATTACTTATACAGAATGATAGTCAAATATAAATTGTATGGTTGTGCTAGTAAGAAGAATGAAATTTTTGGAATATTTAGAAGAGGAGGTTTCTCAAGTACTATCCCCTTTCGTAAACATTTTCTTGAAGAATTAAAAATTAGATATGACAATAATCAGAGTATTTTTGTTTTAATTCTAATTTCTATTGCAAAAATAATATTTAATTTTAGAAATTTTGTTACAAACAAGTAAATTGAGTGTTTAAAGTATAACGAATTTTATTTTTACCTTTTATTTCTCTAAAACCATGAAAAAAATTTTTGTTCGACTTATAAATTAATGCAGTATTATTTAATTTATTTGGCTCAAAAATAATTTTTTTAAATTCATTATCATTATAAAGTCCTGTACCTCCAGAAAAATCTTGAAAATCTATACCTTTTAAAAAGATAATTATATTAATTGCAGGGTCTGAAGTAGTTTTATTCTCAAGCGAGATTGCATCTTTATGAGGAAATAAAATAGATCCTTCTTCAGCATTTGTTAAAGAAATGCTAAAACATGATCTGTTTAAATCATCATTACATAAATTATTATTAATAGCTTTTTTAAAAATTGATGAATTTATAAAATCATATAATTTATTAATTTTTTGATATCTATTAAGATACTTAGGATACTTTTCCATTTTATAATTCCACTCAAATCCAAAATCATATTGTTTTGAAATATATTTCATTGGCCTAAAGTAAAATTTTTTGGGCCAATTATTTACTATTTCATCACAAGTATTTTTTGTGAAAAAATCTTCAATAAAACACCAATGATTTTTTTTAAAAAAATCATAATATTCTTCGAAATTTTTATTTAATTTTACTTCAAAATTCGATGCTAAATTAGTATCAGATTTTAATTTAATAATGTTGTGAATTTTCCTAAAAATACCTCGATATTTTGAGACTAATCTCCAATTCTTGCATAACAAATTTTTCATGGGCTTTTTAAGAAATTTATTTTGCTCAAAAATTTTATCTGAATAATCGTATGCCACTAATTTAATAATTCTTTTATAATTTTATATAGGTTACTCTTATAATCTTTACATTTTTCTGTCAAAAAATAATTTCTTTCTTGGTCTATTTTTTTTTTATTAAAATTATTACGTAATTTAAGGCATCTAACCAAATTTTTTTCTAAATCATTTCGGTAATTATTTTTAATTATTAATGAACATCTATCAATATTCTTAAAATGTTCAAAATTTTTTAAAATATTATAAGGACTCAATAAAAAATTTTTAATTTTGAAATTAAGAAGTAAAACTGGTTTTCTAAAAATAAGAGACTCTATAATCATTGATGTAGGTCCAGAAATTATAAATTCAGCATTTTTTAATAATGAAGAATAATAATCTAGTGATGGCTGAAATGTAGAAGAAAAATTTTTCAATGAATAATTTTTTCTGACTTGAGGGTCAATTACTATGTTACTAAATTCATTCTGATTGTAAGTCTTTAAACTTTTTCTCCATGGATGAGGTCTATAAATTACTTTCAAATTTTTAAATTTCGGATTTTTAGATATTATTTTGTCTAGTTCTGGTAAAATATTTGCTTCTGAGGGAAGTGTACTTTCAGTAAACAAAATATATTTATATTTAAAATAAGACCTTAAATACTTTTCTCTATATTTAAAATAATTTTCAAATCTAGGTGTACCCAATAATTTAATTTTATTTTTTTTTATTCCTTGAATTTTAACTGCATGATTCAATGTCTGTTGTCCCCAAACAGTAAAAATGCTATCTTTTACAAACAATGTTGATTTACTTGATAAATTATCCCAGTTATCAACTAAATATAAAATTCTAAATTTTATTTTTTTAGAAATTCTAAACAAATCATATTTTGTTGGGTTTATTGTATTAGTAGGTAAAATTACAAGATCTGGTTTGAATTTTTTAATTTTTAATAACAAAGCTGGATTTATTTTTAAATTGTTTTCCTGTTTTTTTCTTAAGAATTTAAAAATTTTTGCAGTATCAACAAAATATATTAAATAGTTTCTAGCTAAACTTAGTACTCTAATAGGAAATTTATATATTTTATCTAAAAATTTTTCATTATATGATTCTATATATCTATTAAATTGTAAGAATATTTTAAGTTTAAATTTAAATGAATTTGATCGATTTGTGTTTTGCCAAATTTTTCTTTGAAATAATTTTAAAAAGAAATTTTTTGAATTTTCAGGATATTGAAATCTTGTATAGTGATATTTTCTAAAATGATTATAATCTAATTTTATTGAATTATTTACAAGGAATTCAACTTTAAAATTTTTTTTATCTACAATGCTCTCAAAAACTTTTGTTTTAATATAATTTCTTACAAATAAATTATCTGAAATTATGATTAAAATTTTTTTAGTTTTCATTTTTTAATGTCACTTTATTATTTTCAATTTGAAATATTTTATCACATTTTTTCAATGTATTAATTCTATGAGTGATCATTAAGATGGTTAAATTTTGTTTTTGTTTTAATTCATAAATAAAATTTAAAAATTTATTTTCCGTGTCATTATCTAGAGCATTAGTCGCTTCATCTAAAACTAATATTGAAGGATTATTATATAAGGCTCTCGCAATACCTATTCTTTGTCTTTGACCACCTGATATTTTAATACCTTTTTCTCCAACTCTTGTGTCTAATTTTTCTGGTAGCTCTTCGATAAAGCTTGTTAAATTTGCAAGTTTTATAGATTTTTTTATTTGTTCGTCATCAATACGTTCTTTGTTTATACCAATAGCAATATTTTCTTTAATTGACGAGTCCATTAAATATATGTTCTGAGGCACATAACTTATTTGTTTTTGCCACAATTTTAAATTATTAGTTATATTATTTTTATCGTTAAAGTATATTTGCCCTTCGGTTGGCGACAAAAGACCAAGCATACAATCTATTAAAGTAGTTTTTCCACTACCACTTGTACCAATAAAACCTATCATCGAATTATTTTTAATTTCAATGTTTACATTTTTAAATATAAATTTATTTGTATTCTCATATTTAAAAGACAAATTATTTATTTTAAGATTTTTAAAATCTAAAATAACATCATTTTTAAGATCATTTTCTAAATAAATATTTTCTCTCAAACCTAATTCCTTAAAAACTAAATCTACAGAAGCTTTGCTTAAGTTAATTTGTTGATATGATGAAATAATTTTGTTGACTGCCGGCATTAATCTAATTCCAGAAACAGCAAATAGTCCAGCTAAAGGTAAAGCTGATCCAATATTTTCTAAAATTAAATATGAATAAAGAACAATACTTATTAAGCTGAAAATAAAAACAAGCTCTAACCAATGTCTTGGTATTGAACTAATTATAGAAGAGTATACACCAACTTTTTTTGAAATTTCGGCGTGACCCATATATCTATTTACAAAGTTATTGCTTCGATCATATAAGTAAATATCTTTCAAACTTCCAAAACTTTCATGTAATGTCTGATTTAATTTACCATCATGAAACTGATGAAGTTGACCATAATTTATTGATTTTTTTGTGACTAATTTATTAAAAATTAATGCAATTACTGATATTAAAATTATTAGGATAATTGTTATTTCATAATTAAAATACAAAAGTAGAATAACTATCGAAATCAAAATTAAACTTTCATTAATTATTATAAGTAAATTTTTAAGAGCATTTATAAATCCACCTGTTTCTTTTCTGATATTTCGCATTAGAACAGCTGAGTTTCTATTTAAATGAAAATTATACGGTTGATTTAAATATATCTTTAAAAATTCTTTCATTAAAAAATTATAAAAAGAAAATAAATATCTTGATTGAAATAAATTTACAAAAAAAACAAAAATATTTTTTATTAAAAAAATTAAAACTATAAATACTAAGAAAAAGACAATTAAATTTTCTTGTTCAAAATTTATATTAAAATCTAAAAAATTAAATTTTTCAAATATAGAGTCGTTTTTAGACAAAGTCGTTAGTAACGGTATAACTGACCCTATACCTATCATTTCCATAAATGTAGTTAATATGGATAATAATATAATTATAAATATTTTATGCCTGTAAAATTCTCTAGAAATTAAATTAATCTTTTTTAAAATCATTTTTTATAAAAATTCCGGTACCAAGTAATAAATTTTTCAACACCTTCTTTATAATTTACTTTTGGTTTATAATTTATTTGTTTAAAAACTTTACTAGAATTTGAATGAGTTTTTTTGGTGTCACCTTCCTGTAAAGGTAAATATTTTTTTTTTGCAGTTTTCATCAACAACTTTTCTATATGTAAAATATAATTTTTTAGTTTAACTGGTTTATTATTACCAATATTATAGATGATGTGATTATTTTTTATTTTTTTTGTATAGTTTAATCTTATAATTATTTCAACTATATCATCAATATAAGTAAAATCTCTTTCGTGATTTCCATAATTAAAAACTTCAATTTTTTTATTTTCCAGAATTTTAGATGTGAATTTAAATAATGCCATATCAGGTCTTCCCCATGGGCCATAAACTGTAAAAAATCTCATACCTATGGTTTGAAATTTAAATAAATGAGAATAAGCTCTTGCCATTAATTCATTACTTTTTTTCGTTGCAGCATATAGTTGTAAGGGGTTGTCAGTACTAAATTCCTCTTTTAAAGGAAATTTTTTTTGATCTCCGTAGACACTACTAGTACTTGCATAAAGAAGTTTTTTAACCTTAAATTTTTTACAATTTTCAATGATGTTAAAAAAACCAAGTATATTTGAGTCTATATAAGCTTTTGGTTTTTCTAAAGAATACCTTACTCCAGCTTGGGCAGCTAAATGTATAATGTTTTTAATTTTTTTTTTTTTAAATATCTTGCTTAATGCAACATTCTGTTTTAAATCGATTTTATAAAAGCTAAAATTTTTGTATGTTTTTAATATAGCTAACCTTTTTTTTTTTAAATTTAGATCATAATAATTATTTAAATTATCTAGGCCTGTAACCAAATCTCCACGATCAAGTAATCTTTTTGCAACATGAAAACCAATAAAACCTGCACATCCAGTTACTAATATTTTCATACTATTTTAACAGTTTATTATTTTTTTAGAACTTACATTCATTTTCTTATATACACCCCTACAATCAAATATTAATTTTGAAAAATTTAATATTTTTTTATAATTTATTTTATCATGATCGGTCATTAAAATTGAACAATCATATTTCGAAATATTATTTTTGCTTAATTTAATTCTTTTTTTTTCACTTTGATTATTTCTACCCTTTTTTAGTTTAAAAAAATAAGGATCATAATAATCAAAGGAAATCTTATTTTTTTTTAAAATATCTATTAATATATAACTTGGACTTTCGCGATCATCATTAACATTTTTTTTATAGGAAATTCCTAAGATTAGTATTTTTTTTAATCTAATTTTTTCTTTATTAAAATGGTTTTTAATTTTATTAAAAATCCATCTAGGCATTAAGTTATTTACTTTTAAGGATGTTTTAATAAATTTTGCCTCATATCCTTTTTTCTTGGCTGCCCAGGATAAATAAATTGGATCTATAGGAATACAATGGCCACCATATCCAGGTCCCGGCTCGAATTTAACAAAACCAAAATTTTTTGTAGAAGCAGCCTTTATTACTTCATGAATATCTATGTTTAATTTATCGCTGATAATTTTCATTTCATTCACTAAAGCTATATTTATTGCCCTATAAATATTTTCTAATAGTTTTGACATTTCGGCAATTTTTAAAGTTTTGGCAATATGAATTTTCTTAACAATTGGCCTATAAACATTTTTGGCTAAGTTTGCACATTTGTCTGAATAACCTGCTAGAACTTTGGGAGTAATATTATAACTGAATTTTTTATCCCCTGGGTTCTCTCTTTCAGGTGAATATGAAAAATAAATTTTTTTTCCTATTTTATCTTTTAATTCAAGTTTTTTAATAAAATTTTCTGATGCACCAGGATATACAGTACTTTCAAGAATTATTAATTTTTCACCTTTTAAAATATTTTTTAAATTTCTGGCACAACTAAATAAATAATCCATATTAGGATAATTATTATTTTTTAAAGGAGTAGGTAAACAAATTATAATAACATCACTTTTTTCAATATTGTCATATGTATTTGAAACAAATGATTTATTTTTCTTAAAAAAATTTAAATCTGAGTTTTTTAATGAATTAATATAGGATTTACCTAAACGTAATTTTTTAATCTTAACAATATCATTATCAATCCCATAAACTTTAATTTTTTTTTTTAAGTATCTAACTGCCAATGGTAAGCCAACATAGCCTAAGCCAATTATTGCAACAGAAAAATTTTTGTTAATTATTTTTTTTTCTAACATGCTTAATAAGTATATATTTTATAAAGCGGAATTGTGTTTAAGTAAGATTGCAAATAGTATTATTTTTTTTGTGATGTATATCTAATAATTCTTAAAAAGTTAATAAAATATTGGCCAAAATAAAATTATTCTGATAATTAAATCACGTCTATCTAATTAAAATTTATTATTTAAATTAAATGCTAAATAACAAAACTGTTCTAATTACCGGTGGAACTGGATCATTAGGTAAAAAACTTATTTTACATATCCTAGCTAAGTATAAGAAGGTAAAAAAGGTAATTATCTTTAGTAGAGATGAGTTAAAACAGTATGAGATGTCACTTAATTTTTCAAAAATTGAGTCAAAAAAATTAAGGTTTTTTTTGGGAGATATTAGAGATTTGGATAGACTTACACATGCCTTTAAAAATGTAGACTATGTTATACACGCAGCAGCTTTAAAACAAGTTAATACTGCAGAATATAATCCTTTTGAATTTATAAAAACAAATATTTTAGGTTCACAAAATATAATTCAAGCTGCACTTAATTCTTCTAAAGTCAAAAAAATAATGGCACTATCAACTGATAAAGCCGCTGCTCCAATTAATTTATATGGGGCAACCAAACTTTGTTCCGACAAACTTTTTACTGCAGCAAATAATTATGTTGGATCAGAAGATAAGGTTTTTTCAGTAATAAGATATGGAAATGTTTTTGGAAGTAGAGGCTCTGTTGTTCCCACATTCCTAAAATACAATAATAATTCTGATCATTTTCCTATAACAGACATAAATATGACTAGGTTTAGTTTAAGCATAGATGATGCTGTTAATTTTGTTATGAATTGTCTTAAAAACAGCATCGGAGGTGAAATTTTTGTTCCAAAGATTAAAAGCTATAAATTAGCTGAATTAGCAAAATCAATTAATCCTAAAAAAAAAAATTAAATTAATAGGACTAAGACCTGGAGAAAAAATACATGAAGAATTAATTACTAAAGCTGATAGCAACACTACATATGATATGGGAAAATATTTTGCAATCTTACCACCACAACTTGAAAGAAATATGTATAAAAATAAATATAAAAAATTTAATTTAAAGAAGAAAGTAAACTATAACTTCAGCTATAATTCATTTGATAACAAAACATATTTATCGATTAATCAGCTAAAAAAACAGATAGAAATATTTAAAAAAAATAATGGATAGAAAAAAATGGGATCTTTGGAAAAAACATCCAATGATAGAAAGAAGAACCTTTTTAAGAGCAAAAGGTATTGTTCCAGAAATGGAATGCACCAAACAGCTTATAAAAATAATTAAACCAAAATACAAAAAAAATACTTCAATACTAGATGTTGGGTGTGCAGCAGGACACTATTATAATTCAATAAAAAAATTAGATAAGAATGTTATATATCAAGGTATTGACGGAAATAGATCTTATATAAATTTCGCTAAAAAATTTTACAGAAATTCAGGCGCAAAATTTAAAACTTTAGATATTTATAAATTAAACAAAAAACATATTCCCAAACATGATATTGTCTATTGTTGTAATGTACTACTTCATCTTCCAGATATATTTAATCCATTAAAAAATCTTATTAATATAACTAAAAAAATTTGTATTATTCGAACCCTAATTGATAATGAAACTCATTTGTCAAAAATTGTTTTTAAAGAAAAATTTAACAATAAATTTGAACCTCAAGAATTTACTTACCAAAACACTTATAGCATAAAAATATTAAAAAAATTTATTTCTAAACTAGGAAGATTTAAAATTAGACTTATTGATGATAAATTTGAAACATCAAAGATAAACAAAGAGTATAGCAGTTATGCCAAAATTCAGGGCCCAGCTACAACAAAAGTTATTAATAATGTTCAAATTGCAGGTAACAAAGTGTTTAAATGGAAATGGCTTTTAATAGAAAAAAATTAATTAGAATTGGTGTTATCGGATCGAATGAGGGAAATGGTCATCCAATATCATTTTCATCAATTTTTAATGGTTATGATCCATACTATATAAATAAATATTGTAAATTCGATTTAATTAAAGAATATTTACCGAAGTATCATCAAAACAAAACAAAAAATATTATAAATGATGCTAAAGTTACATCTATTTGGACTCAGTCGAAAAAAAATTCTTATGAAATTGCAAAAATGGTTAACATAAACCATATATGCAAAGATTTAAATGAAATGTCAGAGCATGTTGATGCAGTGATTTTGGCTAGAGATGATATTAATAATCATCTTAAAATGATAAAAATTTTTTTCAAAAAAAAAATACCTATTTTTATCGATAAATTAATTGTGCCAGATAAAAAAAGTTTTAACAAATTTAATTCAATATCAAAAAAAAATCTTTATATGTCTTGTTCATCCTCAAAATATACTGATGTTTTAAAAAAACAAAAAAAAAATATGTTAAGTATAAAAAAAAATACATTATTTGTTAGTGGTTATAGTAAAAAAAATTGGATAAGGTATGCTCATCATTTACTAGAAGGAATAAGTGAAATTTTTGGAGTTAAAATAAAAAAAGTAAGGTGTTTAAATTTTAAAAATAATAATAGCGAGTCTTATCAATTAATTTATTATAGTGGTTTAAATGTTTATTTACATTTTAATGAAAATTTCTACCTTCCAATACATTTTACGTGTTTTAGGAAAAATTCAGAACCACTTTATATCCCATATGAAGATTATTTTTTTTCAATAAAAGAAATGATGATTAACTTTAAAAAAATGATAAGAAATAAAAATTTTGTTATTCCAGTAAATCATATGGATAGTTTAACAAGAATAGTAATTGCAGGTAATTTATCTAAGAAGAATAACCTTAAATTTTATTCCCCTAAAACTTTGGAGATTGTTAAATGAAAAAAAATACAATTTTAATCACTGGAGCTAGTGGAAAGGTTGGAAGTGCAATTTTAGAAGACTTATGTAAAAAAAATTTTTATGTAATTGCTACATATAACAAAAATAAAATTACTATAAAAAAAAATAATCTTATTGTAAAAAAATTTGATCAATCTAAAGAAATGCAAGTCTTAAATCTTATAAAATTTATAAATAAAAATAAATTGAATTTAGTTGGCCTTGTTAATTGTAGTGTGCTTAGGCCAATGAAAAAAGGGTCCAAGGATAGTTTTAAAAATTGGACAAAATCAATATTAATAAATGCTAACTCAACATACTTAATTAATAAAAAATTTGGCGAATATTTTGTAAAAAAAAAATTCGGAAGAATAATTCATATTGGATCTATATACAGTTTGGTTGGGCCTGATTTTAACCTTTACAAAAACGAAAACTTTGAATTAGAACCTGACTACTTATACAACAAATTTGGTATGGTTGGTCTAACAAAATACTTTGCATCAAAATATGGGAAAAATAACATAACTGTAAATATGGTGTCTCCTGGGGGAGTTAAATCAAATCAATCGAAAAGTTTTAAAAAAAATTATTCTAAAAAAACTTTTTTAAATCGTATGGCAAATAAAGATGAAATCAGTGGATTAATTGAATTTCTTCTATCAAAAAAGTCTAGTTACCTCACAGGTCAAAATATTGTTTTAGATGGCGGATATACTTCAAACTAAAAAAAAGAAAATCATTATAATTGGTTATGGTTCGATGGGTAAAAGATATGAAAATTATTTAAGTAAAAAATTTACAATTGACATCTATGATAAAAAAAAAATAAACAAAGAAAATTTTGTAAATGATTTAAAGTTAATTAATAATAATAATTATTACTTTGCAATAATATCAACACCACCCATATACCATCAAAAATTTTGTAACTTGTGTGTAGATGGAAACTTAGATTTTATTGTTGAGAAACCTCTATTTATAAAAAAAAAAGGTTGGGAAAAAATATTAAATAAAATAAAAAAAAAAAAACTAATCTGTAACGTTGCTTATCCTAGAAGATTAGGTTTGGCTTATAACTATATCAAAAATTTAATTAAAATTGGAAAGATTGGTAATCTAAAAATTATTAAATCAAACTACAGTCAAGATTTTAGAAATTTAAGAAAAGATTATAGAAAAATTTACTATTCTAAGAAAAATCAAGGTGGAGGTATCATCTTTGATGCTTTAACACACCATATAAATTTAATGTCATTTTACGGAGGTACTATTGATAATATTAAAAAGTTTGAAACTAAATTAGCGTACAAAGATATTAAAGTGAATGATACTGGTATAATAATTATAGAATTTAAAAAAAATATTATTGGACTTGTTTTTGGTAATCAATTTCAAAAACCAAATCTTGATGAAATTGAATTTATTGGAACTAAAAATAATATAATTTTTAATAGAATTGAAAATAAAGTATTTTTAATAAACAAAAGAAAAAAAGTAATTAAGTGTTTTCAAGAAAAATATGAAGATATGTTTAATAAGCAAATATTAAACTTTTTAGATTGTATAAAAAAACGAAAAAAAACTTCTACAACACTCATAGAAGAATTTCACAATTTAAGTAAACTTAAATGAAAACTGGAATTCTGCTCCAGGCAAGATGTGATTCTAAGAGATTTCCAAAAAAAATTTTGGAAAAGATTAATAATAAAACAATGTTAGAGACAGTTATTGATAGATTGAAGAATATTAAAAAAACAAAACTGATCGTTGTAACAACTAAAAAAAAAAATGATAATAAAGTTTTACAAATTAGTAAAAAACTAAAAATTGAATGTTTTAGAGGAAAAACCAATGATGTTTTAGCAAGATTTTATGAAGCTGCACTAAAATATAAATTAAATACAATAATTAGATGCAACGCTGATTGTCCTTTAATTGACAGAAAGTTATTAATTAAGATACTTAACAAATTTAAAAAAAATAAATTTGATTATATTTCTAACATTTTAGATCCTACTTATCCGTCAGGACTTCATATTGAAATATTTAATTTCAAATCTTTAAAGAAAGCACATGAAAATGCTTTAATTTCATCTGATAGGGAGCATGTAACTCCATATATATATAAAAATTCAAAAAAATTTAAAATTTTTTCAGTAAAAAATAAAGAGGATCTTTCCTTTCATAGATGGACTGTTGATTATATTAAAGATTTAAAATTCATTAAAGAGATATATAAAGAATTAGACAACAAAAATAATTTTGAAATGAAGGATATAATTAAAATACTTAAAAATAAACCAAATCTAAAAAAAATAAATTATTCAATTAAAAAAAAACAGAATCTTCTTATTAAATGATTTTAATTTCTGGAAGTAACGGCTTGCTTGGCACATCATTAAAATATTATTTAAGAAAAAAAAAAATAGACTTTAAAACAATGGGAAGTAAAAATTCTAACTTTAATGGTGACATCAAAAATAATTTTTTTGTAGAAAAAACTATTAAAAGGGTATCACCAAAAATTTTTATTAATTTAGCAGCCTTAACAAATGTAGATTATTGTGAAAACAATAAAAATTTGACTTATAAAATAAATACTGAATTTCCAGAAATTGTTTTAAAAAAATTAAAATCAAATTTAAATGATTATTATTTTATTCAAATCTCAACTGATATGATTTACAGTGGAAAAGGACCCCATAAAGAAGAACACCCTAAACCAATTAATGAATATTCAAAATCTAAATATGAAACTGATAAGATACTCTTAGAATATAATGCAATCTCCTTAAGAACAAATTTTTTTGGAAAATCACAGAATAAAAGTAGATTATCATTTTCTGACCAAATATATAAATCTTGTTTAAATGAAAAAAAAATTCATTTATTTAGAGATGTACAATTTTCACCTGTATCTTTTAATACAATTAATAAAGTTTTAAATCTAATTATTAAAAGAAAAATTTTTGGTATTTATAATCTAGGCTCAAAAAAAGGAATGTCTAAAGAGAATTTCGGAATTAATCTTTGTAAGACATTAAATTTAAATACAAATTATATAAAACCAAATTATCTAAAAAAAATGAATTCTTTGGCAAAAAGACCTTTTGATATGAGATTGAATATTTCTAAATTAGAAAAAAAACTTAATTTAAAGTTTACAAATACCGAAAATGAAATAAAAAGTATTA
>MDTB01161749.1_pt1 | contig 20675 bp, 25 predicted proteins | sample 811161 | NCBI WGS metagenome assembly MDTB01 (sample SAMN05326650, study PRJNA326480) | marine metagenome | isolation source: seawater | place: Mediterranean Sea | collected 2009
CCACAATATATAGAAATTGTTTATTTACTTTGCTCACTTTTTTTAATTTAAAATTATTTTAAAAGGATTTTCTCTTGTCCAAAATTGAATAGCATATCTAGTTGTCCCAATCTTTGCGTCCCCCCTGCGATGAAGACCATGTGTATTTGCCATCACTAAAGTATTTTCATCAACATTCATACAAACAGAATCTTTATCAAATTTTTTTTTTAATTTATCACTAACCCTGAAAGATGAATTCAAATTCTTTTTTAATGAGTAAAGAACTGATTGTTTCCATTCAAAAAAAAATCTTTTTATTGAAAAGTTATTCGAAAAAGGTAAATATCTAAATGGTCCCTGATCATAACTTACTTTATCAATGAATAACCAACATTTAAAAGTATTATGGAACGTATCATAGTGATAATCCTTGTTAGGATCATTAATATTTTCATTTTTAACCTTAATTTTTTCCAACCTACAATATAAGTGATAATTTTTTTTTTGTTCACACGTTGAAAAATAATTTTCTATAAAAGGGTTATTTTTAAATCTAAAGATTCTCGGGTATTTCTCTTTAATTTTATCATCTACGTATAGTGTTAAATATTCAATTCCTTCTTGGTTCTCATCATCTGATTGTTTTTCCCTTATTCCTAATTCTTGAATTGCTTCTAAAAATTCTTTTTTAAGTTCTATAAATTCGTTTCTATCTAGAAATTTATCCTTGACATAATAACCTTCATTAAAAACCTTGCTTAATTTTTTATAATTTTCCTTGTCTAAATTATTAAAACGATATTTAGTCCAAAATACCAATTTTGCAAAAATATATCTAAATCCTTGAAAACCAAAAAGATTTAATGGTAAAATATCTAAACACTTTTCATTAGAAAAAATTTTTTTTATTTCCATTTCGATAAATCTATCAATCTTCTTTTTTTAGAAAAAATAAAATTTTTATAAACATCTATTTTATTATTATGTATATTTTCATTAATATTTTCAATAAATTTAACAAATAATTCAATTGAATTAGATTTTAAATCATAAGTCATTTTAAGATCATCAAAAAAGTCATAGTCTAACAAATGATGCATGGCATAAAATTCAAAAATCTTGTTTTTTTTAATTTCAATTTTTTTTGTCTCTTTAACAAGATTATTAAGTATCTTTTTATAATCTTTTTTAGACTTTGCTGTAATGCTAAATTTGTAACCCATATGTGGATTAGTGCCAGCATTAATGACTGGTATATTATATAAGCTATACTCATGAGCTATACTTCCAAATACAGTAAGAACATAATCTATTCCTATTTTGCTTATCAGGTTGTTGTGAGTCTGATATTTGTCAATTAATTTAAAGTTAGGGTATCGGGAAATAAAATTATTAAAAATTTTTATATTTCTATCGTATAATGAAGGATGAATTTTAATAAACCAGTTAAAGTTTTTAAATTTTATTTCATCTGATTTTTTTCCTAAGAACTCTAACCATTCATAAAAATCATAAAATATCATTTTTCCATACACATGTGGTGCATCCATAAAACAATGTGCTGCAACAAGAATATTTTTTTTAATTCTATTTTTTTTAATTTTTATGTTTGAACCAGTGAACACTGGAGAAATTGGTCTCGCAACTTTATATCTGAAGTCTTGTTTTCCAGATAATCTCAATTTCATATTTTTTTTTGCATCTACGATCAACTTATTTTTTAATTTTTTGGAAAATTTATTAAAGTTAATTGGATAATCGAAATGATCATTCCATTTTACATATTTTTTTCTTGAGAGTTTATAGTGTGAAGTTGGCGCAATTACATATACTTCAATTTTTTTTGATATTCCTAGTCGTCCAATTAATCCCATTATATAAACGCTATGTGACAATACTATAGACTTTACATTATTTTTTAAAAAATAATTTTCCCAAAATAAAATTAATTCAAAAGTTTCATAAAAAAAAAATTTAAATTGATTAGATTTTAGATCAATAGTAGGGAGATTATATTTAGCAAGAAATTCATCATAAATTAAGTCCCCAATTTGGATATTTCTATATTTTAAATCAATTATGTCCCTATTATTTTTTAATTTATAAAATTTTATATCAATTTGATGATAGTCTTTTTTGTTTCTCTTGTTTGGTATCACTAAGTAATTACAAAAGCTTTTATATAAATATAAGTTACTTATTGGATTTAAATATTGTAGTAATAATTTTATCTTATTTAAAATACTCAAAAAATTAGGATAATAAAAATATATTTTAGAGTTATGTATTTTTGACAATGTATGAGAAAAATATGAATTGCTAAAAACAAATGATTTAAGATCTACAAACTCAACCAATATAATAGATTTAGAATGACTTTTAGACTTTAATTTTTTTTTGTTAAAATCTAAATATTTAAAGTAATTAATGAGTTTTCTAATCATTTATTAAATAAGGCTTAATTATTTTGTAAATATGGTTTAAGTATAATATTTTAATTATAATATATATCAATGAACCTAAAAAACAAAAGCATTTTAGTAACAGGTGGAACAGGATCTTTTGGAAAAAACTTTATAAGTTATTTGGTTAAAAATCATCAAAACTTAAAAAAAATAATTATATTTAGTAGAGATGAATTAAAACAATTAGATATTAAAAAAAGTTTTTCAAAAAATAAAATCTTTAAAAAAATGAGATTTTTTCTTGGAGATGTTAGAGACAAAGAACGTTTAATGACTGCATTTAAAGATATAGATATTGTTGTGCATGCAGCCGCTTTAAAACAGGTGGATACAGCCGAATACAATCCAAATGAATTTATTAAGACTAACATTAATGGTGCTCAAAATGTTATTGACGCTGCAGTATATAATAATGTAACTAAAGTTATCGCATTATCAACAGATAAAGCATCTTCTCCAATTAATCTGTATGGAGCTACAAAATTGTGTTCAGATAAATTATTTATTTCGGCTAATTTTTTTTATGGCCAAAGAAGATTTTCAGTTGTGAGGTATGGTAATGTAGAAGGATCAAGAGGTTCAGTAATACCAATATTTTTATCAAATAAAAAAAGTGGAATACTCAATATTACACATAAAGAAATGACTAGATTTAGCCTTTCCTTAAAAAAAAGTATAGATCTTGTGATGTGGTCAATAAGTAATTCCTTTGGTGGGGAAATAATTATACCCAAAATCCCATCATATAAAATTACTGATTTAGCTAAAGCTATTAACCCAAAAGCAAAAATTAAGTTTTTAGGAATAAGACCAGGAGAGAAACTTCATGAAGAAATGATTTCGAATGCGGAAAGTCTTAATACTATAGAAATAAAAGATAAATTTATTATCTTGCCTAATTTTACAGATCCTCCCCATTTTTATGAAACTCAAAATATAATGAGTTATTACAAAAAAAAATTTATTTCAAAAAAAAATAAAAAAATTTTTAGCTATAACTCTGGTTCAAATAAAAATTTTTTAACAATTAAAGAATTAAAAAAAATTATTTTGAATTTTGAAAAAACAAATAAGTGAGAGTTTTAGTTTTAGGTACATCTGGTTTTTTAGGAAAGTATATATTTAATCAATTAAAGAAAAGAGAGAAGGTTTATAATACTGGTTTAAGTAACAGAAAAATAAATCTTACAAGTTTCAATAGCCTAAAAAAATTAATTTTAAATTCAAATCCTAATGTAATAATTAATTGTTCTGGATTAACTGATGTAGATAAATGCGAGAAAAACCCAAAATATTCAAAAAAGATAAATGTGGATATACTAAAAAATATTACAAAAATTAAAAAGAGTAACGCAGTAAATTTTAAGCTTATACATTTTTCTACTGATCAGGTATATAATCCAAAAAAAAACAAAAAAAATATAGAAACTGGTTATTTCCATCCTATAAATATTTATTCAAAACATAAACTTGCATCAGAGAAAATTTGTATTCAAAATAAAGGTATTGTATTTCGATTAAATTTAATTGGAAAATCAAAGTCAAATAAACAAAGTTTCTCAGATTGGATATACAGAAATTTAAAGCAAAAAAAAGTTATTAATGGTTTTGTTGACTCTTATTATAGCCCGCTTAATGTAACCACAGTATCAAAAATAATTGATAAAATCTTACTGAATAAAAAATATAATTTTAGTGGAATTTACAACCTGGGCTCCAGATCTGGTATATCTAAATTTAAACTAATTAAAAAATTTAGTGAAAAATTGAAAATTTATAATAAAAATCTAGTCCATAAGAAAAAAATAAACGATGTTTGTGTTACACCAAGAACAAAATATAATAAACTTAATGTTAACAAATTTACAAAAAAATTTAAGATAAAATTACCGAGTATTATAATGGAAATAAATAGTTTAGCTAAATATTATGAAAAAAATAAAAATAGGTAAAAAAACTATTTCGGAAAAGAATGAAACATTCTTTATAGCAGATATTGCATCAAATCATGACGGCTCATTAAAAAAGGCAAAAAAATTAATAAGACTAGCAAAAAAGAGTGGAGCAGATGCAGCTAAATTTCAGAATTTTTACGCTCGAACTTTAGTTTCAGATTATGGTTTTAAAAATTTACCTAAAAATAAATCACACCAAAATAAATGGAGAAAATCAGTATTTGAAACTTACAAAGAAAATGAAGTTTCAATTAAATGGACTTCAGAACTCCTGAAAGAATGTAAAAAAAATAATATAGAGTATTTTACAGCTCCATATGATGAAGGCGTAATAGATGTGTTAAATCAATTTGTAAAAATTTGGAAAGTTGGTTCTGGCGACATAACTTACCATGAAAATATATTGAAAATGGCAGGAACAGGTAAACCAATTATAATTGCAACAGGAGCTTCAAATCAAAGAGAGATTGATATTATAATGAACAAAATTAACAAAATTAATAAAAATATAATAATTATGCAATGCAATACTAACTATACAGCTAAAGAAGAAAATTTTAATTATATAAATCTAAATGTATTAAAAAATTTTAAAACTAGATATCCATCTGCAATTTTAGGTTTATCAGATCATACACTTGGACACGAAACTGTTTTAGGTGCAGTTGCAATGGGAGCTAGAGTTATAGAAAAACATTTTACAGATTCAAACAGTAATATTGGACCAGATCATAAATTCTCAATGAATCCTAAAACCTGGAGATTAATGGTAAACTCGGTGCGAAATCTTGAAAAGGCACTGGGAAATAAAAAAAAAAAATTAGAAGAAAACGAAAAAATTACAGTACAGCTTCAAAGAAGATCTATAAGGATTAATAAAAATGTTAACAAAGGTTATAAAATTAAAAAGAATGACTTAGAGTTTTTGAGACCCTGCCCTTCAGATGCTGTTCAATGTTATGACGTTGATAAAATTGTAAACAAAAAAATTAATTTTAATTTAATTAAAGGAGATTATTTTAAAAAAAGGTATCTAAAAAAAATGAAATGAAGAAAAATATTATTCTTATTCCAGCTCTAAATGAAGAAAAAAATATAAAAAATATAATTTTAAAATTTAAAAAATTTGGTAAAATTGTTGTTATTGATGATGGTTCTAAAGACAACACTTATAAATTAGCAAAAGAAGTTGCTGATATTGTTATAAAAAATGATAAAAATTTAGGCTATGATCAGTCTCTAAAAAAAGGAATTAGATTTATAATAAAAAAATTTCCAAATAGTTTTTCAATTTTAACTGCCGATGCTGATAATCAACATAAAGAAGAATATATTCCTATTTTTCAGAAACTAATAAAAAAATATGATGTCCTAGTTGGTTGTAGAAATTTCTATAATAGAAAAATAGAAGAAAAGATATCCTCACATTGTTTTGCTCATTATAAAATAAAAGATCCACTAACTGGATTTAAATGTTATAAAATGACAATGCTAAAAAAGAATATGAGATTTATAAAAAATAATTTTAATTATTATGGAATGTTTTTTTTAGTTTGGTTAAAAGATACAAATATTAAAAATATAAATATTATAGTTAATAAAAGAAAAAATACCTCAAGAATGAATAAAATCAATAATATCAACAGAGAATTCTTTAAGTCTTATATATCTATAATAAACTCAATTAATGCTATTTAAATTTATAATTTGAGAGTTTAGAGTTTTTTATAATATATACTTTATCACAATATTTTAAGTTACTCTTTTTATGAGTTACAAGAATTTTAATAGAATTTTTAGAACTTCTTTTTATACTATTCATAATTTTTCCTTCAGTTCTAGAATCAAGTGAGCCTGTTGCTTCATCTAAAAGTAAAATAGGTGTATTCTTGAATATGCTTCTTGCTATTCCAATTCTTTGAGCTTGTCCTCCTGACAAATTTTTTCCGGACTCCTTTATGTTTGAATTAATTCCGTATGGTAAACTTTTTATTAGTGATGAAAGACCTGCTTTTCTACAAACTTCAATAACTTTTTTATTTTCTGTTATATTTTTACTATTAAAAATTATATTATTTTTTAAACTATCATTAAAAATATGAATATTTTGAGGAACATAAGAGATCTGATCAATAATTTGTCTCCAATTTCTTAATTCTTTACCATCAATCAATACTTTTCCTTTAGTTGGTGATAAAAAACCTAAAAATAAATCCAAAAAAGTTGACTTACCCTCCCCAGATTTTCCAACTATTCCTATAAAGGATCCTTTTTTAAAACTTATATTTATATTATTAAAAATTTTTTCATCTCTCCCAGGGTAGCTATAATCAACATTTTGAAAAACAATTTCTTTTTTAAATCTAAGTTTGTTAAATTTTTTGTATACAGACTTATTTAAATTTTTATATTCGTTGTGAATTAATTCTACAGATGGTTTGTTCATTCTGAATAAATGTAAATTACTAGAAATTTTACTAAATGATGGTAGCAGTTTAAAAGAGGCAATTACAAATAATGCTAATTTACTTAAAATCCCTTCATCAAACTGATCAAGTCCAATTAGTAATAATAAAAGAATAACTAATATTATAATTGTTACTTCAATCATTAATCTTGGTATTTGGGTTGTTACATTAAAAAATATTTGAGCTTCACTTATTTTTGACAAATTTTTTTTTATCGAATCTTTAAAAGTTTGTTCAGCTGAATAGATTCTTATATTTTTTATTCCTTGAAACAATTCCATAATTGATTTTAGAAAAAAATTTGTGTATTGAAATTTTTGAACAGAAAATTTTTTAGTTTTACTACTAGTTATCAAAAAATATATTATAGATATTATTAAAACAGTAAAAAAAGAAAATAAAACAAATTCAAAACTTTCAAAAGAAAGATAAATGAAAATTGCAAATATTAAGAAAATTTCAGAAAATAGAATTACCAAACTATTCATAACTCCAAGAGAAAAATTTCCTGTTTCAGTTTGGAGATTTCTTACTAACTTTGATGAGTTAACCTTTAAGAAATAGCTATGTTTTTTTGCCAGGTAAATATCTGTTAATTTTGATGTGGTGTTCATTCTAATAAATTCTATAAATTTACTTTGGCTATAAAAATGAAATATGGAATATATAAATTTAGCTAGATAAATAGAAATTATAAAATACAGAAAATAATCAAATTTTAATTTACCTTTTTCAATTAAATTTAAATAGTTTAATTTACTTTTTTCATCAATTTGATTGGAATAATCTTCATCTATTAATATTTTTGTCAGTTCATATAGTGAACTTATACATATTAATTCTAGCGCAACTAAGAAGACTAGTGATATAACTAAAAAAAATAAACGTGTTTTTTCACTAAAGTTTAAAATTTTAAGTGATTGTATTATGGTATTAAACAATTTTTATAACTCACAATTCATGTTAATTATTATAAATGGCATAATTTTAGTTTATCAAGCGAAATTAAAAAGTTAATATTTAAAATACCATGTTTATTTCAATTTTAAACTTAATTCAATTTATCATAATCTCAATAACCTTTAATTTTATTTTATTAATTATAAATCTTAGATGTAAATCAGATAAATTAAACAATAAGAAACCATTATCAATATATGTTAACCCATGGTTTTTAACCAAAACACCATTTTTTTTAATAAGCCTGTCTTTATTATTGTTCAAGCGTGGATATAAAATTGATTTAATTTTTGATGATTTTCAAATATACAAAAGGACTAAACTTTTCGTAAATATTACAAATTTTTTTATACTATCTAATTGCTTTTTTTTGAAGTTACTATGCAAAAATAAAGTTAAATTAACTTTAATTCAAAATCAGAAAATAATTAAAAACCAAATAAATAATAATTTAAAAAATTACTTAAGTAATTTACTTAAAGCCAATATTTACAGATTAACTAGAAACGAGAATGAATATAAAAAATGGGATCTTAAGACTCATCAAATTTCAAAAGAGATATTGATTAGATATAACCAAATCACATCATACATTTTAAAAAATAAAAATAATTTTTTTATTATTCCAGGAGGAATAGCCAATTCGACTGAAATATACACAAATTATTTAAAAAGAAAAAAAATAAATTTTTTGACAATTGATAATGCAAAAAGAAATAAAAAATTCTTTCTATTTTTATGTTTAAATGGAATTGCAGCTAAAAGAGAGGATGGTTTAGAAGCTTATAACTTAATTGATAAATCAAATTCAACTTTCAAAAAAATAAAAAAATTTGTAAATAGGGAAATTAAGAATAGATCGAAAGGCAAGGATAGTTTAGTTTTTCAAAAAAATGAAAGTTATAAATTTAAAGAAAATAATTTTATATTAATCTTATTAAGCTCTGGATGGGATAGCTCATCTTTGATGACTCACAAAATATTTAATGATAATGGATCATGGTTAAAACAAACTCTATTTTGGATAAACAAAAAATATAAAAATCAAAAAATTGTAATTAGAGAACACCCACATTTAAGAATAAAAGAATTTAAATCCAACGATGATTTTTCTCGAATTTATGAAAAAGGTAAAAATATAATATTACATGACTCTTTCTCAAATGTGAACACATACGATCTGATTAAAAATTGTAAATTTATCATTACAACAGTAAGTACATCCGGAATTGAGGCTGTGATACTGGGAAAAAAAGCAATATTTGCAGGAAAATGTATTTTTGAAAAGTTTAATTTTTTCACAAATCTTAAAACTAAAAATGAATATTTTAATGAAATAATTAAATTACAAAAAATAAAAAAAATGAGAAATGAAATTAAAAAAAAAGCAATTTATTGCTATTTTTTCTGTGATTATTTGAAAATGATAGAGACAAAATTTTGTCCAGACTACATGACGATCTCACCTTTTAAAATAAATGAGGTTGTAAATTCTGTCACTTTAGATTTACTTGTAAAAACTATGAATGATGTTAAACCATTTCCATATATAAATTTAAAACATTACCAGAAAAAAAATGTCTAAAAACTTATTTATTTCAACATCTTGTTTAAAAAATAAAGAGTATGCTAATAATATTCCTAGAATGCTTGAAATGTTTATGGAAAATAATATTTATAATGTTGAATTTTCAGGGGTTCATAAATTTACGAATAACAATTTATTAATAAATTATGTAAAAAAATTTAAAAAAAAAAAAATGAATTTTTTATTACATAACTATTTTCCACCTCCAAAAAAAGAGATAGTAATGAATTTTTTATCACATAATAAAAAAAGACTTAAAGAGTCAGAAAAAATAATTTTTAATGCTGTTAAAATCTCCAGAAAAGCGGGTATTGATCTTTATGGTTTTCATCCTGGTTATTACAGAGATGGAATAATAAAAAGGGATGGTCACTTTAAACTATTTAAAACAAAAAAAATGACATTTGGAAAAGCTATTATTGAGTTTGATAAAAATTTAGAGTCAATGGTTAGAAAGATTAATTATGATAAAAATAACGATGTATTTATTGCTATTGAAAATTTATTTCCCTCAAAAAATGGTGAGGTTGAGTCTTTTATGACAAATTTTAGTGAACTAGATCAAGTTTTTTCTTTAGATAATATGAAAAAAAAATAGAATAGGTATGGTTTTGGATTTAGGACATCTTCAAATTTCTGCAAAACATTTAGGGTTTTCTAAGTATGAATTTTTGAATAAGGTTATTGAAAAATATGGTGACAGGATATACGAGATACATTTATCAGAAAATGATAGTATTGAAGATAAACATACTAGAATAAAAGAAACATCTTGGCAGTTAAAATTTTTAAAAAAACTCAAATATGTTGGTTCAAAAAAATTTAAAACTAAATTTACTTATGAAAGTCGAAAACTATCATTTGACGAAATTAAAAAAGATAGAGAAATGATTTTAGATTATTTACCGTGAATAAAGCAGACAAAATTATAATAAATAAAAACTCAAGATTTACAGAAGCTATTGCTATTCTTAACAAAACTAAGGAAAGAATGCTCATATGTGTAGATAAAAATCAAAAAATTGTTGGAGTTTTAAATGATGGGGATATAAGAAGAGCTTTTTTAAAAGGGGCTAAGGTCAATGAAAAAATTGAAAAATATATTAATACCGATTTTACATCAAAAAATATTAATACTAGCAAAAGAGAAGCTTTAGATTATTTAAATCAAAAAATTCAAGTTTTACCCATAATAGATTTAAATGATAAAGTTTTAGGATACTATTCTTTAAGAGATTACGAGTATAGTAACAAATTACTTTCAAAAAAATCTGTGACTATAATTGGTATGGGTTACGTTGGCTTAACTCTTGCTCTAACGTTATCTGAAAACAGTTTTTTAGTTTATGGTTATGATATAAATAAAAAAACTATAAATAGACTTAATAGTGGTGATCCTACTATTTATGAAGAGGGAATTAAAAAAAAATTGGATTATAATCTAAAAAAAACATTTTGGCCTGTTAACAGCTTAGAAAAAAATCTTTCATCAATTTACATAGTTGCAGTTGGGACGCCCATTAAATCTAACAAACAACCTAATCTAAATCATCTTAAAAAAGTTATTAAGGAACTTGGAAATATAATAGAAAATAACGATTTGATCCTTATGAGATCAACAATTCCAGTGGGAACTACAAAAAACTTAGTTGTAAGAGAACTCGAAAAAATATCTGGACTTAAGTGTGGTAAAGATTTTTTTGTATCTTTTGCCCCAGAAAGAACTGCAGAAGGCAAAGCGTTGGAGGAATTAAAAACTAATCCACAAATAATAGGTGCATATGATCAAAAATCATTAGAACTTTCTACAGCTTTTTTTAATACTTTTATTAAAACAATAATTCAAGTTGAAAGTCTTGAGGCTGCGGAGCTCTGTAAGCTTATAGATAACACATACAGGGACCATAAATTTTCATACGTTAATCAATTAATACCATTTACAGAAAAAATAGGAGTAGATTTAGTAGAGTTAATAAGAGCCGTGAATGTTGGATATCCAAGAAATAATATACCGGTGCCATCACCAGGGGTTGGTGGACCCTGCTTATCAAAGGATCCTTATATTTTAATCAATGATTTTAAAAAATATAAGATAAAAAATACTCTTATTAAAGAAGTTAGAAATACTAATACTTTTCCAATTAATTATTTACAAAAAAAAATTATTTCAATTTTAAAAAAAATTAATAAAAAAAAATGGAATAAATTAAAGGTATTTGTCTTAGGAATTGCTTTTAAAGGTGATCCGGAAACTTCAGATATGAGGGACTCTACGAGTATGTTGCTAATAAAAAAACTCAGCCAACTAAAAAATATTTTTGTTTATGACTCTGTAATTAAAAATAATGAGCTTAAAAAAGAAGGTTTAAAACCAGTTACTATAAAAAAAGGATTCGAAAATGCAGATTTAGTTATATTTTTAAATAATCACAAAAGTTTTAAAAATTTAAATATTACTTCATTAAGCAAGAAAATGAATAAACCAGGAGCAATTATGGATACTTGGCATATATTTGATCCTATTGAAATTAAACAATTAAAAAATATTTATTTCTCTGGATTAGGAAATGACTAATATATTAATCACTGGTGGCTCAGGTTTTTTGGGTTCTCATCTTGTCAACTATTTATCAAAAAATAAAAAAAATAACATAATTGCCTTAGATAATAATTTTAGAGGAATTACTAAAAATCTAAAAAAAAGAAAGAATGTTAAGTTTAAAAGAATAGATATAAGAAAAAAAGATAAAATTAAAAATATTATGAAAAATGTTGATGTTGTAATACATTTGGCATTTATTAATGGAACAAATTACTTTTATGAAAAACCTGAGCTTGTAATTGATGTTGGCTTAAAAGGAACTTTAAATTTAATTGAGCTTTCAAATAATAGTAATATTAAAAAATTTATATTTGCATCATCTTCAGAAGTATATCAAAAACCTTATAAAATTCCAACAGATGAAAAAGAAATGTGTAAAATTCCAAATGTAAAAAATCCACGTTACAGCTATGGCGCTTCTAAACTAATTGGAGAAATTGCAACACTACATATGCTAAAAAAAGGGATAAAAAAAATTATATTTAGACCACATAATCTTTATGGAACCAAGATGGGATTTAATCATATCATACCAGAAATCATCTCAAAAATTTATAAGAGTTCAAAAAAATTTAAAAAGAATACTGCAATAATTAAAATGCAAGGCTCAGGTGATGAAACGAGATCTTTTTGTTACATTGATGATGCGATTAAACAAATAGAAAAAATACTTAACAAAGGTAAAAATAATGAAATATATAATGTGGGCACAATGGAAGAGGTAAAAATTTATAATGTAATCAATATAATTGGGAGGTCACTTAATATAAAGTTACATATCAAAAAAACTAAGATTAAAGAGGGTAGTACATCTAGAAGGTGCCCAAATATGAAAAAAACTTTTAAACTTGGTTACAAGTCAAAATTTAGATTGCGTAAAGGTATTGAAATTGTTAGTAACTGGTATAAGCATCATTTGTATTTACAAGAAAAAAAATGAAATTCATACCAATAGCAAGGCCTATAGTTAATAATAGAGAAGCAAAAAATGTTAGTTCAACTATTAAAAGTGGTTGGATTACTATGGGTAAAAAGGTTAAAGAACTCGAAAATAAAATTTCAAAGTATATTGGTGTTAAACATGCAATTTTATTTAATAATGGAACTTCATCCCTACATGCAGCATTGATTGCTTTGGGTGTTAAAAAAGGAGATGAGGTCATTGTACCAACATTAAGTTACATTAGTTCAGCAAATGTTATTGAATATTGTGGGGCAAAACCAGTTTTTTGTGAAATCTCTCCAGAAACCTTTAATGTTACATATGAAACAATTAGAAAAAAAATAACTAAGAGAACAAAAGCGATTATAACAGTAGACCTAAAAGGAATGCCAATTGACTATGATCAAATAAGAAAATTAAAAAAAAAATTTAAAATACCTATTTTGTCAGATAGTGCTGAAGCGTTTGGTGCAATGTATAAAGAAAATAAAGTTGGATCACAAATGGATGTGCATAGCTTTAGTTTTTTTGCAAATAAAAATATCACTATGGGTGAAGGAGGTTTAGTAACCACTAACAACAATAAAATTGCAAAAATATGTCAAATCATTAGAAATCAAGGACAAAAATCCAGGTACAATCATATAATGCTGGGAAATAATTATAGACCAACTGATTATGCTGCATCAATGGGTCTTAGCCAATTAAAAAGGGTTGACTATATTCTAAAAGAAAAATCGAAAATAGCTTCCATCTATCACAAGGAATTTTCCAAAAATAAATATATTGAAGCACCTTTTGTTCCTAGCTATGTGGGAAAACATAGTTGGTATATGTATTGTATTAAGTTCAAAAAACCAATTAATAGAAAAAAAATACAAAATCATCTTCATAAAAAAAATATAGAAACTAGGCTTAGTTTTCCTCCTATTCATTTACAAAAGTATTATAAAGATAAGTACAATTATAAAAAAAAAATGTTTGGTATAAGCGAAAGCACATTTGATGCGTTCCTAGATATTCCAATTTTTCCTGGAATTACTAAAAAGCAAATGAACTATGTGGTAAAAAATATTTTAGATGCTGTAAATTTACAATTAAAATGAAAAATATTTTGTCAAACAAGAAAGTTCTTGTAGTTGCTGAAATTGGAGTAAATCATAATGGAGATATTAAACTTGCAAAGAAAATGATTTTGGGGGCAAAAAGATCAGGTGCTGATGCAATAAAAATTCAAACTTTTAACACTCATGAAGTAATGAAAAAGAATTCACCGCTTGCGAATTTTCAAAAAAAAAAATGTTGGAGAAAAAGATTTTTATAAAATTGCCAGAAGTCTCGAGTTAAATAAAAGGCAACATATTGATTTAATAAAATTTTGTAAAAAAAAAAAAATTTTATTTTTTTCTACACCTTGTGATGTTGAGAGCGCTAAGCTTTTAAAAAAAATTAAAATTAAACTTTTTAAAACTGCTTCAGCAGATATTGACCATCTTTTCCTTCATGATTATTTATCGAAAATTAATGAACCAGTAATAATTTCAACAGGAATGTCAAAAATAAAAGATATTGAAAATGTAATTAAAATTTATAAGAAAAGAAAAAAAAAAAATATTTACCTTCTACATTGTATATCTAGCTATCCAACAAAAAATATAGATGTGAATTTAAATAACTTAGATACTTTAAAGAAGTATGGATATAAGGTTGGTTTTTCCGATCACACAGCTGATTATATGTCAAGCTGTATTGCAGTTGCTAAAGGAGCAAAGATAATTGAAAAACATTTTACAATAAATAAAAATTTAAAGGGATTGGATCATAAAGTTTCAAATAATGAAAAAGAATTTTCTTTAATGGTAAAAAAAATTAGAGAGACAGAAAAAATTATTGGAAATAAAAAAAAAGATATTTTTAATTGTGAAAAAAATATGCATTTGATCTCAAAAAAAAGTCTTCATTTAAATAAAGATTTAAAAAAAAATAGTTTAATAAAAAAAGATGACTTGACCTTTATAAGGCCAGGAAATGGAATTTCTTCAATGAAATTAAGTACTGTGATTAATCGCAGAGTTAAAAAAGATTTAAAAAAAGGGTTTAAATTGAAAGCTTCAGTTATAATATGAAGTTTTTAGCAATAATTCTTGCAAGAAAAGGTTCAAAAAGAGTCAAAAATAAAAATTTAAAAAATTTAAAAAATAAACCACTTGTATCGTGGACCATTGATTTTGTTTGTAAACTAAAAGAAATTGAGGATACAATTTTATCAACAGACTCCAAGAAAATTGCATTATTAGGAAAAAATAAAGTATTAGTCCCCTGGCTACGGCCGTTAAAGTATTGTAGAAATAATTCTAAATCAGGACCTGCGTGCAAACATGCATTAAAATGGTACCAAAAAAATATAAAAAAAGTAGATGCAGTTATATTGTTTCAACCAACATCACCATTTAGAAGTAAAAGATTGGTAAAGAAAGGCATTGATATATTTAAGAATGGAAGAAAGTCCGTAATTGCAGTAAGTCCACTCAAAAAAAATAAAGCATTACAAAAAGGTGATTTTCAAATTAATAAAAAAAAACAATTAAAATATTATAATCAAGAATTAAAAAATAACATATACAGAACAAATGGTAGCCTATATATTACTTCTTCAAAGCATCTAATTAAATATAATGACTTTAAAAGAGAAAAATCATATCCATTAATTATAAAAAATAGTAAATTAAGTTTGGATATTGATACACCAATGGACTTTAGAAAAGCAGAAAAATTTTCAAGAAATTAAATGAATAATTTTTACACAAAAAAAGAATTAAAAAACATTGGTTTTTTCAGAGTTGGAACAAATGTAGAAATTAGTCGTAAGTGTTCTTTTTATAAGATCAAGGGCATGATAGGTAATAATGTAAGAATTGACGACTATTCTATTTTCACTGGAAATATTTCAATAGGAAACTTTGTTCATATTTCTCACTTCGTCAGAGTGATTGCAGGCGGTAAAAATTTCATAAAAATTGGAAATTATACTGGAATTGGAGCTTACGTTACTATTACTTCTGTTTCAGAAAATTTTATGAAAGATTCAATATCAAATCCTCAAACGAAAAAATTAAGAAAATTAGTTAATTCTGATATTGTAATTAACGAAAACTCAAAAATTGGTCTAAGATGCACAATAATTCCAAGTAGCGATTCAGGTAAAAAAATAGTAATTGGAAAAAATTCTTCTCTTACGTTTAATACAGTAATAAAAAAAAGTATAAGACCCAATACTATTGTTTTTAACGAGAATGCATTTAAAATAAAGACGTTAAAGATTTACGATGAACAAGCATTTATTAAAAATAAAAAAAGAATACCTAGATGATATTCAAAGAAAATCTAACAAGTAAACTTATCCAGATTTCTTCGCATAAAATAATTAAAAACTTTAAAACTAAAAAAAATATTTTAGAAATAGGATGTGGAGATGGTAATATTTCAGAATATTTAATAAAAAATTCTATATTAAAACACCATTTTTATTTAAGTGATATATCTGAAAAAGCTGTAAAAAAAGCTAAAAAAAAAATTAAATATAAAAATATTACACTTAGAACTGGTAAGTTTTTTGATCCTTGGAAAAAAATTGAGACAGAATTTGACGTAATAATTTCTGATGTCTCTAGTATAAATGACACTGTCGCTAAATTAAGCCCATGGTATAAAGGTATAACGTGCGATTCAGGTCAGGATGGCCTTAAAAATATTAATATCATTTTAAATCAAATTGATAACTATATGAAAGAAAATACTTATTTTATAATGCCAATAATATCACTTTGTAATGTTAGGAGGCTTGATAAAATACTAAAAAAAAAATTTAATGTTAAATATATCAATAAAACCCATTGGCCTTTACCAAATTTTTTTGAAAAGAATATAAAATTAATGATAAAACTAAAAAAAAGAGGTTATATTGACTTTAATAAAAAATTTAATATTAATACTGGTTCCACATCTGTAGCCATATGCAAATTGAAAATAAAACAAAGTTAAAAAATTATTTTTGGAAACAAGGATACGTTATTTTCAACATTGAAAATGACGAATTAATAGATAAAGTTTGTAAGGATGTTAGAAAAATTATTAAAAAAAAAAAAATTTAAAACAAATTCTAAAATATATTCCTATAATAAATCTCCAAGAATTGTTGAAAGTTACAAATACTCAGATAATTGCAAAAAATTATCCAAACTATTTAAAATAAGAAATATTATAAATTATATTTATAATGATAAAAGTGTTCCATTCTCAACAATAAATTTCTTAAAAAGTACAGAACAACCACTGCATAGTGATTATGCTCATTTTGGAACTAAGCCAGAAAATAAAATTATAGGTGCTTGGGTAGCTTTAGAAGATATAAACCCTGATTCCGGGCCTTTAAAAATAGTTCCAAAATCTCATAAACTAAAAAATTATAATTTTATTAAAGAAAATAAAAATAGAGTGCCATTAAGTTTAACTGAAATTAAAAAGAATTATGCAAAATATGAAAGATATGTAAAAAGAGTTATTAAAAAAAAAAAAATTGAAAATTGTTACTCCAACTATGAAAAAAGGTGATTGTTTATTATGGGAGTCAAATATGTTGCATGGATCACCTGGTTGTAAAAATAATAAGTTATCTAGAATGTCTCAAGTTACTCACTGGACTTTTAAATCTGTAAAAAAACATTATAATCCAAATTTCTCTGATCCAAGAAAAAATAAATATGTAGAGAGAAAAGTTGTTTTTTTTTAGAATTAAATTATATTTAAATTTATGATTGATGAAAAAAAATTTATTACTGTTATTTCTAAAGCAATTAATTACAAAAAAGCTAATCTTAAATTAAAAAAAGGATCAATTGATGAATGGGACTCACTTGGTCATTTGGCAATTTTATCTGCAGTAGACAAATTAACTAAGGGCAAAACTGAAAAAATAAAGAATATTTCTAATTTTTCTTCATTATCACAACTTTATGATAAGCTAAAAAAAGCAAAATTAGCAAAATAAATAAATTAACTTGAAACATCAAATTTCAATAGCTTTTGGTTCAAAAAAAACTAATATTTTTTTTAAACTTAAATCAAAATTTGGGGAAGCTAAAGCTTTAAAAATTTTACAACACACAGGGCCTAAAATAATTTATTCAACAAAAGATAATGAAGATAGTGTTTCTTTGTCTGTAAAAGCATGTAGAAAAATAAATATAGATAAAAAGGTGAAAAATATTATTTTTGTATCTCAAAATACAAAACATAAATTTCCAGGAAATTCCTCTGTATTGCTTTCTCAGATAAAAAATAATTCAATTAACAAAAGTTTTGATATAAATGCAGGATGCACTGGTTTCATTGATGCACTTGAAATAGCAAATAATTTAATGGGAGATACCTTAATTATTACATCGGAAACCTATAACAAGAATATTAAATTATTTAATCGCTCAATATCTACGATATTTGCAGATGCTGCTGCAGCATTTATTTTTAAAAAAAAGGATTACAAAAATTTAAAATTTGTTTCAGGAATTAATGCAAAAGATTATAAAAATTTGATGTGTGATCATAACAAAGATATGTTTATGAATGGAGCTGAAGTATTTCAATATGTAAAAAATGAAGTATATCCTGAATTTATAAAGTTTTTAATTGAGAATAAAAAAAATGTTAAAGCAATATTTATTCACCAAGGGTCAAAATTGGTTACTGATTTTTTTAGAGAAAAAATAAAAAAATATAAAATAAACATTCCAACCAATATTTTATCAAGAGGGAATACAGTGTCTGCAACTATACCGATCCTTATGTATGATTACGAAAAAAAAAATAGAATTATTGGAAAAGATAAAATTATTCTTTGTGGTTTTGGAGTTGGTCTGAGCTATAAAATCTGTTTAATGGAAATGAAATAATGAAAGAAAAATTTGATTTATTTATTTTTGGCGCTTCATCAGAGTTATCAAAAGAAATATTAAAAAATAAAATTAAATTTAGAAAAATAATTCTTTTTTCTACAAAAGATATCAAGGAAAAAAAGAAGAATGTTATTAATTTTAAAGTGAAAGACTACCATACTAGAAAGATAAAGAAGGTATTAAATACACATCTAACTTTAAATTCTAGAATAATAATTTTTATGGGACTGAATGACAATAAATTATTTGGAACTCTTAATGATAAAGAAATTAATAATTATCTTAGGATTAATTTAATTTATCATATTAAAATTTTAAATCTTTTGCTCATCAATTATAAAAAATTTAAAATTAAAATTTTCATATTATCCTCAACATTTACTAAAATTAGATCAATCGGGTCTCCAATATATAGCTCGTCAAAAATATTCTTGGAAAAATTTGTTAGTAAAATGTCTAAATTTTATAATAAATTTAATGTAAAACTTTGTATAATTAGAATAGGGTTAATTGAAGCTGGATTAAAGAAAAGAATTGATAAATTCAACGAAAATAAACTTTATGCATTTCAAAAAAATAGAAAAATTACAAAAGAAAAAGTTTTAAAAAGGTTAATTGAAATATTTAATGACAAAAGAAAAAAGAATTTTTACAAAATTTACTAAAAAAAGCTCTGATATAATAAACATTAAAAAAGATTTTTTTTTAAATAATTCTAAACTTTTAAAAAAAAATTTGTCTGTGATCAGTTTTCTAAAAAGCCAGCCAACTAGAATGGTTTGTAAGAATTGTAATTTTTTACTTGATAAAAAAGTAGATTATAAATCACATCAGATGGAATATAAAATCTGTTCAAAGTGTTCTCATCTAAATAGTAAAAAAAATGATAGTTCTGAGTTTCATAATAAAATTTATAACAGTAATAAATTTTCTTACTCAAATAATTATATGAAGCATTTTAGTTCTAGAGTTAAAAATATCTATATCCCTAAAGTAGATTTTTTGCTTGAGTTCATCAAAAAAAATCCTGTAAAAAGTTTAAGTTTATTAGATATAGGAACTGGTAGTGGTCATTTCGTATTTGCTTGCAAAAAAAGAAAAATTAAAGCTAAAGGAGTTGAGTCGAATTTAGGTATGATAAATATTGGTAGGAAATTTCTTGGTAAAGCTCACCTTTTACATGTAAGCAATTTTGCACAAAGTCTAAAACTTATTAGAAATGGTGATTATACATTTGTAAGTTTAGTAGCTGTTTTAGAACACTTAGAAAATCCAAACGAAATATTTAAAAGTTTTTTAAACTCTAAAAACAAATATCTATTTATTTCTATACCACTATTTAGTTTTTCAGTTTTTGTTGAAGCTGTATTTCAAAATGTTTATCCTAGACATACTGCTGGCTCTCATCCTCATCTCTATACGTATGAGTCTATAAAATATATACTAAAAAAAAATAAATTAAAAATTTGTGGGGAATGGTGGTTTGGTACAGATTTTTTAGATATCAATAGATCAATGATGGTTTCTTTGGGTAAAAAAAGATCAAAAAAGTTTTTAAATAAGTTCAGTGAAACTTTTTCAAAAAAAATTGATAGTTTTCAAAAAATTCTTGATAATGATAAATTATCATCTGAAGTACATTTAATTATCAAAAGAGTTTAATATATCTATAAAATTTTTTTCAGTGCATAAATCAAGCCAATTGAGCTATTAGTACTGGTTAGCTACATGCGTTACCGCACTTCCACACCCAGCCTATCA
>MDTB01184195.1_pt1 | contig 20675 bp, 17 predicted proteins | sample 811161 | NCBI WGS metagenome assembly MDTB01 (sample SAMN05326650, study PRJNA326480) | marine metagenome | isolation source: seawater | place: Mediterranean Sea | collected 2009
ATTATTTTTATTTCAATTCTTATTTCTGTATTAGAAACAATAGGAATATCGTTAATTCTTCCAATATTAACATTGATTTTTGATAATTCAGGTAAAAGCGTAATAGATAAATTTTTTTTTAATTATTTTGATATAATTGATAGAAAAGAAATTTTTACAATTATTCTTGTATCTTTTTCTTTTGTTGTAATTTTTAAGAATGTATTTGTTGTAATATCAACATGGCTTAAAGAAAAATATACACTTAATTTAAGTGTTTTTTTTTCAATGTCTCTTTTTCGAATTTACCTAAATAAATCAATTAACTTTCACTCTAATATAAATTCATCAGAACTAGTAAGAAATTTAATCACTGAAGTTAAGACTGTAACAAAATCTTTTCTAATGAGTTATCTTAATATTTTTGCAGAATTTGCCTTCTTATTCACAATAACACTATTTCTTTTTATTAATAATTTTACTGTAACATTTTTTGTGTTTACATTTTTTGGACTTAGCTCCCTAATAATTTTATTTTTTAATAAAAATCAACTAACTAAATATGGTGAAATAAGAATTAAATATTCAACTTTAACTTTAAAAATTTTAAAGGAAAGTTTTGATAGTATCAAAGAAATAAAAATTGGAAATTTATTTGAAAGTATACAAAAAAATTATTTCAAATTTATAAATAGGTCAGGTAAAATGAATATCTTAGCAACAATTTATAGTTCATTTCCGAGAGCTTTTTTTGAAATTATAATTGTAATAATTATATCATCCACTCTACTATTAATGATTTTTTATAACGTTGAAATAATTGAATATATTCCAATTATAGGCCTATACTTTTTTGCTGTATTTAGAATAATGCCGTCAATTAATAGAGTTATAAATAACATTCAATCAATTAAATATTCAACTCCAAGTTTTAATAAAATTTATGAAGATTTTAATAATAAAACTGTTGTTGAAAATATAATTAAAAAAATAGACTTTAAAGAAGAAATCAAATTTGAAAAAATTTCTTTTTCTCATAATAATTTAGAAAATATTATTCATGAAGCCGAATTTAGTATTAAAAAAAACACAACTACTTTAATTCTTGGAAAAACTGGTAGTGGAAAAACAACATTGTTAGATCTAATTTTAGGTTTTTATAAGCCGATAAGTGGGAAAATATACATTGATGGAAATATAACAAATTTATATGAAAAATTTAATTCCTGGATAAACAATATTTCATACACACCACAGTCTGTTTATATATATGATGATACAATTGAAAAAAATATAACACTGCAAAATGATAAAAAAAATATCAATTATGAACTTTTAAAACAGTCAATCGAAATTGCTGAATTAGACGAATATGTAAAAAATACTCAAAGAGGCATAGATACAATTATAGGTGAATTGGGATCAAAAATTTCAGGTGGACAAAAACAAAGGATAGGAATAGCAAGAGCGATATATAAAAATACAAACTTAGTTATTTTAGACGAATGCACTAACGCTTTAGACGAAAAAACAGAAGCAAAAATAGTTTCAAACTTAGAAAAAATTAAAAAGAACAAAACATTTGTAATTGTCTCTCATGATATAAAAAATTTTAAAAGAATAGCTAATAAAATACTCACTATCGAGAACAAACTTATTCAGGAAAAAAATGAAGCTAAATAAAAAAAAGGAATTGTTGTTTGGATTACTGGTATTTCAGGTTCTGGCAAAACAACCATTTCTAGACTAATTCACAAAGATTTTGAAAAGAGGTATGGAAAAACAATGATTTTTCAAGGTGATGAATTAAGAAAGATATTACAACTCAGCAGTTACTCTCGAGAAGGGAGAATTAATAATGGATTAATTTATTCAGAATTACTAAGAAATATCACTAATCAAAAAATAAATGTAATTATTTCATTAATAGGATTATTCAAAAAAATTCGAAAAAAAAATAGAAAAATTATTGAAAATTATATCGAGGTATTCATTAAAACTAGTATTTCAAAAGTAATTAAAAACTCTACAAAAAAACACTATAAAAATAAAAAAAATATAGTTGGGATTGATATTAAGCCTGAATTTCCAGAAAATCCTGATATTAAAATTAATAATAATTTTAACAAAAAAACCAAAAGAATTATCGAGAGAATTATTAAAAAAAATTTTTTTATTAATTAAATGAAAAAAAAAAATAATTATTTTTGGCTGTGGTTTTCATGGTAGAGCGGTATATAGAAAATGTAAAATTTTAAAGAAAAAATATGAAATTATTGGCTGGGTTGATAATGATAAAAAAAAAATTAACAAAAAATTATTCAACACAAAAATTTTTTCAGTAAATTCAATAAATAATATCAAATATGATTATGTAATAATTAGTGGAAGAAATGTTGAAGAAAAGATTAAGCAGATAAAAAAGATTAACAAAAAAAGTAACATTTTACTTTGGGATAATTCAAAAATAAAGCCCACCAAAAAACAAATAGTAAGACGTGATAAATCATTGTCTAAAATCTTAAGCGATGTTTTAAAAAACTTAGAGAATAACAATGTAAACTACTGGATTGATTCTTCTGCACTACTAACAGTTATCAGAAAAGAAAACTTATCAATCAGATCAGATTTTGATATAGCAATTGATATTAATCATTTCAAAATTGTTAAACAACTTTTTAAAACTACCAACTTTTATACATTTCACAGTATAAAATTAAATAAGAATAAAATAAAATGTTTTTTTGTTTCAAAAGATAATTATCTTAATTTTGAACCTGCTGTTGTTGATTTGATTTTTAGAGATTTATCAAAAAATAAATATGTTTATGATTTTTTAAATTATAAAAAAAAATACCCAAAACAATATTTTCTTAAATTTAGATATATTAAGTATAAAAATTTTGAATTTAAAACACCATATAACACAAAAAATTATTTGAAATACCTTTATGGAAATTGGAAATTAAAGAATAAATTCTATAAAAATAATTTAGCTAAAAAAAAACCTTATTTATTTCATCCATTTATAAAGACTAAAGCTTAATTATTTTATTCTTAGGAACATCTAGTTTAATTAGTGTTTTGAAAATATCATCTGAAAATGCTCTAGACGTAATTATTATTTTATCAAATAAAATTTTTTTAATTTTCTTTGGAGAAATCACTTTAAAACCAAATCTTTTTTTAGAATGATAAATTGGATTAGTATCTAAAATAAATTTTATATTTTTCTTTAAATTTGTATAATTCAAAAATTCTAAAGCAAAATTTGAAGAACCATACAATAAAATTTCTAAGTTGTTTTTTTTTATTGTATTTTCAATTTTAGTAAATTTTTTGATTAATTTCTTTTTGTAAGTTTTTGCTTCTTTTAAAAATTTTTTAACTTTTTTAAATTTTAACTTTCTATCATTTTTAAAATCATATTTTGGAATATCATTTGTTTTGTTTATTTTTGCAGTAAAATTGAGGTAATTAAAATGTTTTTTAAACTCAATTATTTTAAAGCCATTAGAATTAAATAGGTATTTAATATTATTTTCATAATAGTTTATCGTGTGACCAAAGGGATCTCTAAAATTTTTTTTGTATTTAAGTATATTAGGCACTGCAATATAAATAATACCATTTTCATTTAAAATAAGTTTGATTTTTTTTAAAACTTTATTTGGTTCTTCTATATGTTCTAAAACATTGTCCATTATTATAAGATCGTATTTTTTGTTCAATTTAATTTGATCAACAAATTTATTTTCAATATGGAAGAACTTATTGTTTCTTAATTTTTCAAAAAGTTTTTTTGAGGGTTCAATACCAAATATATTTTTTTTTTTTAAATTATAATAATTTGATATATTTTTTAAAAGAATACCAGTAGCAGTGCCTATTTCAAGTATCTTGATATTTTTTTTAAATGAGTTTTTGTTTTTAAAAAATGATTTAAAACATTTAAAATGTTTTTCTGCTTTGTTACTTTTTTCAAATGCGGCTCCTATTGAAGAATTTGAGTAAATTTTATTTGTATTTTTATTACCAAGCCATGGATTGGAGTAAACAAGATTACAATAGTTACATATTACTAAAATATGTTTGAATTTATAAATTATACCTTTTGTATCTATTTTCGAATAATTATTGTTTATATAAAAATTGGAGTAATTTTTACTTTTACATGAGGGACATTTTCGTTTTTTTAGATTTAAAAAATTTGATTTCATCAATAATTTTTTTTTTATTTTCCTTCATATTTTTTTTTTTAAATTACTTTTGATTTTACTCCAATCATTTTGCATACTTTTTAATGCTAAATTTGAATATTTATTATTAAATACTTTTTCCCAGGTTGATGGAGGCACTGTTATGACGTGTGCCCCATTTACAATAGAGTCAATAAGATGATTTTCATTTCTAATACTAGCCAAAAGTAACTTTGTTTTAGAATTCAATTGATTTAAAATTAATTTTGTTTGGTTAATAGATTTTAAATTTGAAAAACCCCAGTCCTCAGTTTTTCCTAATATTAAACTAAAATAATCAACATGAATTTTTGCAAAAGAAATTATTTGTGTTGGATTAAATCCAACTGTGACATTTATTTTTATCCTCCTCTTTTTTAACTCTTTTGCAGCTAAAAAACCCATTGTATTTGCTGGCAGTTTGATAATTATCTTTTTTGAAATTTTTACTAATGATAAAGCTTGTTTAATCATTTCATCTGATTTTATTTTTGTTACTTGAGCAGATACAGGTCCTTTAACAACTGAGCATATATCTCGCAAATGTTTGGTAACTTCGTTATTTTCTTTAGATAAAAGAGAAGGATTAGTAGTTACACCATCAACTAAATTAAATTTTGACCATTTTTGTATCTCTTTAATCGAACATGTATCTAAAAAAAATTTCATAAGATTTATATATTGATAAAATATTTTTCTTTCAAGATAGAATTAAATAAAATAATACTAAGTTATTTACATGAAAATCTCAAAAAAATTAACTGACAAATTAAAAAAAATTTCATTTAAAATAAGAATTGAAGTTATAAAAATGCTGATTCAAGCAGGCTCTGGTCATCCTGGTGGATCTTTGTCCTCTTTAGACATTCTTGTTACCTTATATTTCTCTGGTATTTTAAATTTAAGTAAAAAGAATTTTAAAACAAATAAACGTGATTTAGTTATATTATCAGCTGGCCATTATTGTCCAAGTTTATACGCTATTCTAGCCTACAAAGGATTTTACAAAAAAAATATCTTAAAGACTTTAAGAAAATTCAATTCTCCATTGTTAGGCCATCCAAAACTTTATGAACTTCCTGGTATTGAAAATTCTGGTGGATCTCTTGGTCAAGGAATTTCTTTAGCATGTGGTTACGCTATAGCTGCAAAAAGATTTTCTAAAACTAGAACACCAAAAATTTACTGTTTAATGGGTGATGGAGAGCAAAATGAAGGCCAAGTTTGGGAAGCTGCTATGTTTGCTGGACACAATAAATTAAACAATTTATGTGCAATTGTTGATATCAATAAAATACAAATTGATAATTATACAAAAAATATTTTAGATTGTGAGCCATTTGAAAAAAAATATAAATCATTTAAATGGAATGTGATCCGAATTAACGGCAATAACTACACTGAAATAATTAAATCTTTTAAAAAATTTATTGATTACAAAGGGGATAAACCAACTGTTATATTAGCTGATACAATTGCAGGAAAAGGATTAAAATCTTTAGAAAGCCAAGTAAGCTCACACGGTCAACCTATAAATTTAAATCACTTAAATGAAATATTAGCTAGTAATTAAAACATGAATAAAACAACTTATGATTATGGTGAGACAGAAATAAAAGAGAGTAACCAGGTAAATTTTTCTTTAGATTTTTCAGAAAAAGATAAATATTCAAGTATTAGAGACGCATATGCTTATTATCTAAAAAATAAAATATTAAAAGATAAAAGATTTGTGTTACTAGATGCTGACCTAGGAACAGTGGCTAAAACAAATAAGATTAATAAAATTTTGGGCAAAAGATATATCCAAGTAGGTATAGCTGAGCAGAATTTAATTGGAATTGCAGCAGGAGTTTCACAATTTGGTAAAATTCCGATAGTTCAAAGTTTGTCTGTATTTTTAACAGGAAGAGCTTTTGATCAAATAAGAGAATCAATTTGCTACTCAGATTTAAATGTTAAATTAATCGGTTTGCATGCTGGAATGACATTATCACCAGATGGAGCAACTCATCAAACAGGTGAAGATATAGCTTTGATGGCTAGTTTACCAAATATGGAAATTTATACTCCAGCAGACGCTCATCAGTTGAAATTAATTTTACCACATTTTCTAAATTCAAAAAAAGCAGGTTATTTAAGGCTTTTTTTTCCAAAGGCTAGGAATATAACTAATAAAGTTGAATTTAGTAAAAACAAAATTCAAGTAGTTAGAAAATTAAAAAAAATCAATATTTTGACATACGGTTATATGCTTCAAAAATCTGAAGAAGTAGTAAATATTTTAAAAAGAAAAAAATTAAACTGTGGCTTAGTTAACCTTCATACAATAAAGCCAATTGATAAAAAAGGTATTATTCAATTAAGTAAAAATAGCGAAATTTTAATAGTGATTGAAGATCATAACAAATTTGGTGGAGTAGGTTCAATAATATCTCAATTAGTTTCTGAAAAAAATCCAAAAAAAATTTTATCTATAAATACAAATGACAAATTTGGTAAAACTGGATTACCTGAGGAAAATTTAAATTATTTAGGTTTATCAACCAATAAGATTGTAAAAAAAATAATTCAATTTATAAAATAATTATGACAAAAACTATCTTAATTACAGGCTCTTCAAGTGGTATAGGGTACACATTATCAAAAATGTTACTAAAAAAAAAAATAAAAATTATTGGAATTTCTAGAAGAAAAAAAAATATTTTTGATAAAAATTTTTTTCATATTCAAGCTGATATTAGTAAATCTGCTTCTATTGATTTAATTACAAAAATTATAAATAAAAAAAAAATTAAAATAGACGGCATAGTAAATAACGCCGGAATAAATATTCCTAATAAATTTGATAAAATTAATTACGAGGACTACAGAAAAGTTATGAGCACTAATTTAGAAGGTCCATTTTTTTTAATACAAAAATTAATTAGAAAAATTAGAAATAAAGGAAGTATAGTAAATATTAGTTCATTTAGCTCAATTTCTGGAGGGCCATTTTCTTCACACTATGCAATTTCAAAATCAGGTATTGAAACCTTAACAAAGAATTTATCAATTTTTTTTAGTAAAAAAAAAATAAGAGTTAATGCTATTTCTCCAGGATTAATAAGAACGAAACTTGCAAAAAATTTTAAGAAACATCCGTATTATAACAGAATTCTTTTAAATAGAATTGGAGAAACACAAGAGATTGCTAATATTATAGAATTTTTACTATTTGAGAAATCTAGTTACATTAATGGTCAAGTAATAAACGCTGATGGAGGCATGTTTCTCAAATAATGAAAAAACATAAAAAGACAATTCTTTTTATTGGAGGTAATAAAGAAACAATTCCAGGAATTTTAGAAGCAAAAAAATCAGGATATAAAACAGTTGTATTAGATGGAAATTTAAAATCTGAGGCAAAAAATTATTCTGATTTTTTTATTTCATCAAGCACTTATGATCATAAAAAAGCTTTAAAAAAATCATTATCATTTAATAAAAACAAAAGAAAGATTCATGCTGTTATGAGTATATCTTCTGATGTACCTTACACTGTATCGTTAATAGCTAAGAAACTTAATTTGAGAGGAATTCCTGTGAAAACTGCAGAAATCTTTAGCAATAAATATTTAATGAAAAATGAATTTAAGAAAATAGGTTTAAATGTACCCAATTTTTTTTTAATAAAAACATTTCAAGATTTAAAAAATAAAATTAGTAGGTTTAATTTTTCAGTACTAAAACCAGTTGATAGCAGAGGTGCAAGGGGAGTTTTTTTAATTAACAAAAATGAGAGAAAACTTAAATCATTATTTAATTTATCAATGAAATTTTCTCCAAGAAAAGAAATTATCTTAGAAGAATATTTAGCTGGGCCCCAATTAAGCACTGAATCAATTATTAATAATTATAAAGTTTATACAGTAGGTGTTTCTGATCGTAATTATGAATACCTAGGAAAATATAAACCAAATATAATTGAAAATGGAAGTGATATGCCATCTAAATTTGAAAAAAAATTTAAGAAAGAAATAGATAAAATTATACAAAAAATATGTAAAAAATTATTCATTAAGTTTGGTACAATCAAAGGCGATTTAGTAATACATAAGAATAAAATTTTTATAATTGAGTTTGCACCTAGGTTGTCTGGCGGTTATTTTTCCTCAAAAATGATACCACAATCAACAAATATAAATTTACTCAATATCGCACAAAAATTACATTGCAAAGATAGATTAAACTTTAAAAAATTGAAAATTAAAAAAGAGTATTTTGTATCACAACGATATTTTTTTTCTGGTTCTGGAAGAGTAAAAAAAATCGATAAGATAAGTTTTAAAAATAAAGATGATATTGTTTATTTTGAGATGAATATAAAAAAAGGAGAAATTTTAAAAAAAATTACAAATCATACCGACCGAGTTGGCCAAGTAATTACAAAAAATAAAAATAAAAAAAAAACAATAAATTTTGCTAAAGAGATAGCTTCTAAAGCAGAAGCGTCAATATTAATATCAAAATGAAATATCATATTATTGGAATAAATAAAAATTCTATAAGATTATATAAATTTTTAAAAAAAAAAAACTCTGTAACAGTTAGTGATATTCTATCAAAAAAAAAAATAACAAAAAAAATAAATTACATTAATTTTGATACTAATTTTTATTTTGAAGGTCATCCCAAAATATTGCTATCTAAATCAAAAAAAATTATCTATTCCACAGGTGTAGTGAAATCAATTAAAGATTATAAGAAATACATAAATGATAAAAAAAATATATCTGAGTTTGATATATTTTTTAAATATAATAAATGGCCTTTTTCAAATATTTTGATAGTTGCTGGTAGTAAAGGCAAAACCTATGTAACTAAATATATATTAAAAAAACTAAGAAAAAAAAAATTTTTTAAAAAAATCATATTCATGGATAGAAATAAAATAACCTTTTCTAATATACCATTTTTTAAAGAAAAATACTTTCTAATCTTAGAAATGGACTATCAAAATCTTATATTAACAAGAAAAATTAACGCTAGATTTAAAATTTTTACAAGTTACTTTAAAAATGAAAATAAATCATTTAATTCAAATAAATTATATCTTGCTGCAAAAAAGAAAGTTTTTGAAAATTGTTTTAAAAATCAATTTATAATAACAAATGAGACAGCTTTAAAAAAAATGAATATATACAGTAAAAAATATTTAAAAAAAGTGGATTTAATTAAAAATCAAAAAAATTTTATTCTAGAAAACAAAGCAATAGCTGATTCTATTATAGATAAGATTATAAGTAACAATAAATGAAAAATATAAAATTTTTAGTAAATAAAAATAAAATAGATAAAAAAATTTTATTTGATTTAAAAAAATTTGAAAATATTCATAGAAGAAATAAAATTGCAGTATTGCCAGATGTTCACCAAAAAAAAGGTGAAATGTCACCCACTGGTTGCGTATTGTCATCTGATCTTATAACACCATCATTTACACATTTGTCGGTAGGCAGTGGAATTAGTACATGGATGATAAAGTCAGAAAAAAATATATCAGAAATTAAATTAAAAAAAATTTTTGATGAACTATCAAAAAAAATACCAGGCACAAATAAAAAGAATTTAAAACTTCACAATTTTACAAAAAAAGAAATTTTAGAAAGCTCTGTAATTGGTCCAAAAATGCTTGTCAAAAAAAAATTGATAAGTAGTAAATCTCTTCAGCACATTGAATGTGGAGGAAATTTTTTAAGAAATATAAAAAATCCAATATCAATCGAAAAAGCTTTACCAAATTTTATCAAAAAAACTTGTTTAAATAATTTTGGAACATTAGGTACAGGAAATACATTTATAGAACTTCACGAAATAAAAGAAAATTATATTAAAAAAAAAACAAAAAAAAAAATTTATTTTTTATTTATACATTCTGGGATTTCACAGGCTTACTTAACAATGTTTTTTTCTCCAAGATGGGGTCTTCATGGTAATAAATTTATTCCTTTTGAAAAAGAAAAGTGGAATTTTTTTTTAGAACATTTTAAAAGCAAGGAAACTATATTAAGTAAATTTAAATATTTTCCTAATCATACAAAATACTTTGGTATTGAAAAAAATTCTTATGATGGAAATTTGTATCTATCTGCAATGTCTTATCTATGTAATTTAGCAATTACAAATAGAATATATTTAGGATCAATTGTTAAAAGTTTTTTTAATAAAAAGCTAAATATAAAAGATTTTTCGTTAGTATGGGATTGTGTTCATGACTCTATAAAAGAGGAAAAAATAAAAAATAGTAGTAGAATAATTCACAGACATGGTGCTGCACCCACTTATGATCAGGAATATATTAAAAAAAATCTCAACAACAATTTAAATTACAGGCATGTGATCATTCCATCAAAGCCTGGTGGTGAAACGCTATTAGCTTTTTCAAAAAAAAATGTAAAAAATTTTTTCCATTCAATATGTCATGGAACAGGTCGTCTTTTAGATAGACCTATGGCTAGAAAAAAATTTAGTCATAAATTGACTAAAAAGGAAATTTCAAAAAAAATTAATAAATTATATTATAAAATGGACGATTTATCTGGAGAGAATCCAAAATCTTTTAGATCGATTAATCAAGTGATTAAAATTTTAGAAAAAAGAAATTTGATAAAAAAACTATACTTAACAAAACCTTTATATATTCTTAAATCTTAGTTCTTATGTGTGGTATTTCTGGCTTTATAGGAAACAAAAAATATTTTCCAAATAAAAAAAAAATACATCAATGTATTAATTTGATGAAAAGAAGAGGTCCAGATAATCAGTCATTTAAAAAGTTTGAAAAAAAAATAAGCTATTTGCTATGTTCTTCAAGATTATCAATAATTGATATAAATGAAAGATCAAATCAACCATTAGAAGATGAAAATGGTGTCCTTGTATTTAATGGTGAAATTTACAATTACTTAGAAATAAAAAATGAATTAAAAAAAAAGGGTATAAAATTTAAAACTAATAGCGATACAGAAGTATTACTAAAATTTCTTAATCATGAGGGAGAAGAAAATTTATTCAAATTAGATGGAATGTGGGCGTTTGCTTATTTTTCAAAAAGAAGAGATAAGTTAATACTCTCTAGAGATAAATTTGGAGAAAAACCACTATTTTATTATCATAACGTAAAAAAAGGCATTTTGTTTTTTGGTTCAAATATTAATTATATAAAGAAACTTTCGGACAAAAAAATTGATATTAATCAAGATAAGATTTTAAATTTTTTGAGAAATAATTTTAGGGGAGTATTTTTTAATAATACTACCTTTCATAAGGATATTTATTTTTTAAATCCAGGTACAAATTTAATAATAAACAAAAACTTGGTAATTAAAAAAAAAAGATATTGGGTAAAATCAAAATATAACCCAACAATTAAAGATTTTAAATTTGCATCAAAAAAATTAAAAGTAAAAGTTAAAAATGAATTCCTAAAAAGTTTTAGGTCAGATACAAAAGTTGCTTTTTTATTAAGTGGTGGGATAGATTCTTCAGTTATTTTATCCATATCAAAAAATATAAAAAATAAAAAAAAATTTTACTCAATTAAAACTAAAAGTAAAAAATATGATGAGTCAAAAAATATAAATACTTTAATTAAAAAATTTAAACTTACACATGAGTATATAACATCAGATAAAAATTCTAATTTTAATATGTTAGACGCATTTATTAATGAAACTGGTTTTCCTCTAATGTCCTCTACTTACTTAGCCTTTGGAAATTTATGTAAAAAAATTAAAAAAGATAATTTTAAAGTTTTGATATCTGGAAATGGTGGAGATGAAATTTTCAGCGGGTATTATGCACACCACATGAGTTATTTAGTATCTATTGAAAAAAATAAAGATTTTAATTTAAAGTATAAAGAATGGTTTGATAACACAGAACCTTTTATTAGAAATCCTATATTAAAAAATCTTATGGAGTATAAAAAAATTACTAAAGGAAAATTCCCAACTCAATATGAAAAAAATGATTACAATAAGTTTTTTAAAAAAAATCCAAAAATTAAAAAACTAGAAAACAAAATTTATTCAAAAGACAAATTTATAAATAATCTAGATAAAGATTTGTTTGAAGACTCAATACCAGCACAATTACATTCTATTGATAATATTTCTATGTATTATTCAATCGAGTCTAGAGCTCCATTTTTATCAAAAAATTTATTTGATTTTAGAAATACACTAAAAAAGAATTTTTTAATTAGAGATGGGATTGCAAAATTTATCTTAAGAGATGCTTTTAAAAAAGAGATACCTTCAAAAATTATTAATAATAAAGAAAAAACAGGCTTTTATTTACCATTGGATGAGACGTTAAATTTTAAAAGCAAAAAAATTCAAAATCTAATTTTAAACAATTCAGTGACAAAAAAGTATCTTAAGAGAAATACAATAAAACAAAAAATTAATTATGAAACTTTAAGTCATCAAGATGAAAAATTTTTATTTGCATTACTTAATATTTCTTTATTTTTAAAACATTATAAATAATGAGCTTACTTAATTATAAATTAAATATTAATGACATTGCTTTTAAAAAAAATAAAAAAAATATAATTCTTTTGATCAGAAGATCACCTGGAGAAGTTGACTGGATTTTACCATTACTTTTTTCTCTAAAAGAAAAATATAATATTTTCACAATATTTAGATTTGAAAAAACATTAACATCCATCAAAGAAAATAAAACTCTCTTTAAAATGTGGAAAAAAGTTAGTTTTGGATACACAATAGAACCTAAAATGAAATCAATATTTTTGAGAATTTTAAATTTTCTACTAAAGAAAACAATATTTAAAAATTATATTAACAAATTATTTGTTAACAATTTTTACAGTATACCTATTATCAAAAAATTAATAGTTGGATCGTACATTCATAATTTTGAAATTGATGCTATTTTTACTGAATTTACAAATTATTCTCCATGGATTAAACAATTTGAAAACTATAATAAAAAAATCAAAACTTTTTATTTTCCACATACTACAGTTATTTTTGGAACAACAGCAAATAAGATTATTGAAAAAAAAAAATTAACTAACAATTACTTACTTCTTGGAAGTAAATTTGATTACAATTTTTGGAAAAAAAAACTTCCAAATACAAATATTATTATAACTGGATATCTTAAATATGATAAATATTGGTTGAATAAAATTATTCATAAAAAAAAGTTAAAAAATAAAAAGATAATATATATTTCATATTCAGGATATGTCACAAATTATATTTTTGAAAAATATAAAGATCTTACCAATAAGATTATAAGAATTTGCTCTAATTTTAAAAATGTAAAAATAATTTTTAAAATTCATCCAATGACTAATGAAAATATGTTAAAAAATATTCTTACAGATTATCCAAAAAAAAATATAGAAATTTCAAAAAAATATCAATTAAATTTAGTTAAAAACTCAGATATTTTTATATCTTTACATTCATCAGCTTCTAATATGGATGGCTTAGCTATGGGAAAAGTTCCTTTGGAATTATGGAATATTATGAAAGATCAAAAATTTCAATCTAAATTTAAAAAACTTAATTTATCTATTCCAATACAAAATGAGAATGAATTAAAAAATAAGATAAACTTATATTTAAATAAAGATTATTTAAAGCTTGATTTAAATAACAAGAAAAATTTTTTTTTTAAAAATTTTCTAATTGATGGAAGCGTTATGTTAACAAAAAAAAGATTAATTAAAATTTTAGAAAAAAATTGAAATCATGAAAAATTTTTTAAAAAAATGAGTGAAAGAGTTTTATTTCTTGGAAGAGAAAATTGTATATATACAAACAAAATTTATATTTTTCTAAAAAAAAAATTTAAAAAAATTATCTTTTTAAAATCTAAAAAAATTGGAGAAAAATTAAATGAAAATGATAAAATTTTTCGTAAAAAGTTTGATTATATTTTTTGTTTCAGAAGTTTTTATATTCTAAATATTCTTCTAAAAAAGGTGAATAAATATGCAATCAATTTCCACCCATCTGTACCGAAATATAGAGGTTCAGGCGGTGTTAACTATGCAGTTTTTAAAGATAAACACTTTGGGTGTACTGCACATTTAATTAATAACAAAATTGATAGAGGAAAGATCATCGATGTTCAATTTTTTGATCATAGGAAGATGAAAAATTTAAATACAATCTTAAACTTTACTTATTCACTTCAATTGAAACAAATTAAAAAAATTATTAATGGAATTCAAAAAGATAATTTGTTTATAAACAATCAGATTAAAAAAAATATAAATATAAAATGGGGAAAAACACTTAATACAATGAAAGATTTAAATAAATTCTATAAAATTGATAAAAGAATAAGAAAAAAAGATTTTAATAGAAAGTTAAAGGCAACAATTATAAATAATCACAAGCCTTATTTAATTTTACATGGTAGAAAGTTCACATTAGAAAATTAAACTTTTAAATGAAAATAGCGATTGTTGCAGATGTATTAATAAATTCTGGTGGTGGCCTTCATATGGCAATGACAGCATTTAATAATTTTAGAAAAATTAATAATCCTAATTTTGAAATAGTTTTTGTGTCAACAAATAAAGATCTATCAGTATTATTGAACAAAAAACTAGATTTAAAAACAATCTTATTTGATAAAAATGATATTTTAAATAAAATTTTATTGAAATTACATAATTTTAGTTTTGTTAATTATTTGTCAATAAAATATAATTTTTATAATATTTTTGAAAAATTTTTAAAAAAAAATAAAATAGATTTAATATTTTTTTTATCTCCTTCATCTTTGGTAAGCTTATGCGATAAAACAAATTTTATTTATACGATATGGGAATTTCAACACAAGTTTACACCTTTTTTTCCAGAATATAAGTCGAATTCTATTGAAAATAAAGATGCTTTAAATGATTTTGCTATTAAAAAAGCATTTAAGTTAATTCTTGGAAACAATACTGACTTAAATAATTTTAGTAAAATTTACAATGTTAATGCAGAAAGACTTAGAACTTTAATGTTTCCATCATATTTGACACAAATAAAAAATGAAAATAACCTTGATCAAATTGATTTTGAATTTCAGGAAAAAATAAATAATAAAAAGTTTTTATTTTATCCAGCACAGTTTTGGGCTCATAAAAATCATGAGTATATAATTAATTCTTTCGAAAAAATTGATGATAAAAATTTATACTGTATTTTTACAGGCATAGATAAAGGTAACTTAAACTTCATAAAAAAATTGATTGATAAAAAAAAATTAAATGAAAAGTTTATAATTTTTAATTATTTATCAAATGAAAAAATTCAATACCTCTATAATAAATGCTATGCTGTACTTTTTCCATCCTATGTGGGCTCACATTCATTTCCATTATTTGAGGGATTTTATTACAAGAAACCAGTAATTTATAACAAATATACAATAGATGAAGATCTTAAGAATATGGTTTTTCAAATAGATATTGAAGATAAAAATGACTTAAATAATATTATTAAATCTTTTATTTCTAATAAAAGTGGGATTATTAATAAAGTAGACAAAGCAAACACTTATTTTGAGGAAAAGTTCAATGCTAAAGCTATTCAAGATAATATCGAAAAAGTTTTAAATGAATACGAAAAATTTCAAAAAAAATGGAAAGATTAGATAATTCTTAAGTCAGGAAGTGGAAATATAAACTTTGTACCTTTTTTTCTTATAGGTTTTTCTCTCAGAATAATTTCTTTTTTAAAATGCCATGGAAGTACAAAGAAGTAGTCTGGCTTTAGTTTTCTTATAGTCTTTTCAGAAACGATTTTGATCTGCGATCCTGGAGTAAATCTTCCATATTTATAAGGATTTCTATCTGCAATCATAGGTATTAATTGATTATCTATTCCGTAATATTGCAATAAAACGTTACCTTTTGTAGACGCCCCATATCCATAAACTTTCTTGTTTTTATTTCTTAAAGAAACCAGAAGTTTAGTAGTAGAAATTTTTTTTTGTTTAATCTTTTTATAAAAATTAACAATTGTTTTAAATTTAGAAACACCTATAGTTTTTTCTTTGTTTATGTATTTTTTAATAGTTTTATAATTAACTCTAATATTAGCATTTTTCTTACAAATAAAATACTGAGTACTTCCACCATTAATATCATTTGATTTTAAATCAAAAATTTTCAAATTATTTTTTTCAGCCATATTGATCATTATTTGAGTTGAATAATATGCTACATGCTCATGACAAATCGTATCGAACATATTAAACTTAATTATGGAGTAAAGGTCTGCATGTTCAATTAAACAAATACCATTATCATCTAAAACTTTTTCTATGTCTCTTAGGAAATTATTTGGATTATCTAAATCATAAAAAACAGATAATGCTGTAATTATTTTAAACTTTTTATTTATTTTTTTTTTTTCTTAAAAGCTCTTCTGAAAAAAAATTACTGATTTTATATTTGACTTTTTTATATTCATCTTTGTATCTATTTAAAATTGGATCCACACCCACTTTATTTAGGTTATTATTAAACAAATTAAGCAATGTCCCATCATTACTGGCAATATCCATTATATAATCATCTTTTTTCAATTTAATTTTTTTGGTTAAAATATCATGAATATTCTTCATATGATTTCGCATAGTAAAATTGATTCCAGTTTTGTAACCATAGTCTTTTGAAAAAAGATAATTAGTATTGTAAGATTTATTAAGCTGTACCAAAGTGCAATTTTTACAAAAACTTAAACCCAATTCTCCTTTACCAAGTTTAACCTTTTTGTTACTGGGGAATTTTCCCGTATAATATAACTTTCCTAAATCAAATACTTTTTTAACTTTGTTAGTTTTACAGTTTCTACATTTAAGTGATGTGGACATAGCAATAATATCTTAGTAGTGATATAAGATTTTAAAAATATTTCTATAAATATTTGCTAATTTTAAAAACAAAAAATTTAAAAATAATATGAACTTTATTCCATGGTCTAAACCAAAAATATTTGGATTGGAAAAAAAGTTGGTCACTAGAGCTATAAATACTTCTTGGATATCTGGTGGAGAATATATTGAAAAACTTGAAAACAGTTTTTCAAATTATTTTAAAACAAAATATGCTTTTCTAGTTAGTAATGGAACCGCTGCATTACACTGTAGTTTATTATCATTAGAGTTAAAAAAAGGGGATGAAATTATAGTACCTGGATATGGGTATATGGCTGCCGCTAATATATCAAATTTAATGAATTTAAAAATAAAATTTGCAGATGTAGATTTAAATTCCTTCTGTGTTTCTTTAATTAACATTAAAAAACAAATTACCAAAAAAACGAAGGTAGTGGTTGTTACACACACATATGGAAATATAAATGAAATAATAAATATTAAAAAATTTTGTAAATCTAGAAATATTATCTTGATTGAAGATGCTGCAGAGTCATTTGGATCAAAGTATCAAAAAAAATTATGTGGATCCATAGGAGATATCGGTACCTTTAGTCTTCATGCAACAAAAAATATTACTACCGGTGAGGGTGGTTTAATATTAACAAATAGCAAAAAGATAGCATCAAAAATCAAACTTTACAGATCCCATGGTGTCACGAAAAAAAAATATTACCATATTGTTCCAGGCCACAATTTCAGACTGACTAATTTTCAGGCAGCTATGGGGATGGTGCAATTTAGAAATAGAAATAGAATTTTTCAAAAAAGGAAGCAAATTTACTCTTTGTATAAATCAAAAATAAAAAATGATAACGTTGTTTTTCAAAATATCGAAAAAAAAGTAAATTTTATTCCGTGGACATTAGCAATTTATTTTAAAAAAAATGAAAATAAAGACTCAGAAAAATTAATTAGATTATTTGAAAAATATAAAATTGAGACTAGAAGAGGATTTTTTTCTGCAGATAGATTACCAATTTATAAAATTACCAAAAAAGAAATTCCAAATTCAAATTTTTTATCAAAAAACGTTATTTGTCTTCCAATTTTTTATGAATTGAAAAAAAAAGAAATTTTATATATCTGTGAAAAACTTAATAATTTAAAATAATTATAAATTGAAAAAAAAAGCATTTTTGTTGTTTCATTTAAATTTATTTTATTCATCTGTTGAGGAAAAAGATAGATTTACAATAATCAAAAATTGCTATTATCCAATTTTAAACATACCTCTATTATTTAATATCCCAGTTAATTTAGAGGTATCGGCAAACACTTTGCTGGAAATTAAAAAATTGGATAAGAATTTCATAGAGTTATTGAAAAATTTGATTTCTAAAAATTTAGTAAATTTAATTGGAAGTGGATATAATCAAATAATATCTCCAATAACACCAGAAGAGATTAATGATCAAAATTTAAAGATAGGAAATAGGTATTACAAAAAAATTTTAGGATTTAAACCAAAAATAGCCTTAGTAAATGAAATGGCATATTCAAAAGACCTCATTCCAACGTATATAAAGAATGGCTACAAGTCGGTGATTATAGATATAGATAATATTAGTATTGTTAGACAAAAAAAAACAAATCATAAATCAAGTAATCCATTTACTTATAAGATAAAAAACTTAGACGTTATTTTTGCAAGTTCATTTTTATTTCAAGAATTTCAAAATTGCGTTTATGGAGATGTGTCTATCAAGAATTATCAAAAAAACATTAATAATCTTAAAAAAGATATGTATAATATTTTACCAATTTATAGCGGAGATGCAGAAATATTTAATAATAGGGTAAAAAGATTTAAAGAGGAAAGAATTAAAACACACGATGAATGGAAAAGAGTTTACAAAATTTTAGATTTATTGGTGAATGAAAATGAATTGAAATTTATTCTATTAGAAAAAAATAAAAAAAATAAAAAAAATAAATTTTTAAAGAATACATCAATTACAGATGGAGCAAACCCAATTATTGTAAAAAAACAACCAAAATATAATATAAGCAGATGGGCAGTTACAGGTAAAAGTTCACAGAAAATTAACACACTTTGTTATAAATTTTTAAAGAACAAAAAGACACTTATCCAAAAATTGGGAAAATCTTCTTTTTATAAAGTTATGCTAAACTTATGGGCAAGCGATTATAGAACACATATCACTCAAAAAAAGTGGAATGCTTACCTTAAAAAAATAAGTTCTATTAATAGTCAAATTCAACATAAAAAAATCACTAATATTAAAAATTTTAAAAAATCAAAAGATATTAAATCAATATTCTTTAACAATGAAAAAAATTTTTTGAATATAAGAACTAAAAATATTAATTTAGTTTTAAACACAAGAAGAGGATTGGCTATTGAACATTTGAATTTTGAATCACAAAAATATAAAAATATTATTGGCACTATGCATAGAGATGAAATTCATTCAATTTATGAAGGATTTGATTATTATAGTGGTAATACAACGCATGAAATAATTTCAGAACTCAATAAATTTTCTGACCTAAAAAAAGTTGAACCAAAGATATTTGAAAATAAAAAAGAGATTGAGATTATTTCAGAACAATCAGATGAATTATGCTCTATCAAAAAGATAATAAATATTAAAAAAAATAAAGAGGAGATAATCCTAAATACGATTTATAAGACTAAAAAAAAAGTTCTAGGTTCCTTAAAAATTAATAATATTACTTTTTTAAATATAGATGGTAAGAAAATTTCTTATAAATGTAAAAATGGTGGTAAAATATATCATGAATATTTATTAGATGAATTTTTTGACCATACTTTACCTCCATCGAAATTTGTATCTTTAAATAATGGCTTAGGATGCACAGATTCTAAAATACGTTTTAAAATAGGAAGAAACACTGTAAATTTTGAATGGGATAACAGTGAAAATTTTGTGACACCATGTATTCAATATAAAAAGGTAAATAATAAAAAATTACTTAGATTATTTTTTTCTAATCAAGAATATGATGACACATCTGTTCCAATTAAATTAAATAATGAATTTAAATTAAAAATTACTCCTGGAAATTAATGATTACAGCTATTGTCTTGGCCAGATGTAATTCTTCAAGATTAAAAAATAAACATTTTTATAAAATAAATAATAAAGAATTAATTAATATCATTTATGAAAATTTAAAAAAAAATGATTTAATTTCAGAAATTATACTTGCTACAGGTAGAATTGAAGAGAATAAAAAATTTAGAAATTTTTTAAAAAAAAATGAAAAAATTTATTACCATAAAAATAGTGAAAACGTAACAGATAGAATTTATGAAGTTACTAAAAAAATCAAAAATGAATATAGTGTTTTAATTTCAGGCGATTGTTGTTTGACAGATAATGATTTTATCAAAAGACTTTATAATCAAATAAAAAGTACAAATTTTGATTTTATAAAATCTGATAAAAAATTAGTTCATGAAGGTATTACATTATTTAGAACGAAAATTTGGAAAAAAGTAAATCA
>MDTB01048434.1_pt1 | contig 20674 bp, 15 predicted proteins | sample 811161 | NCBI WGS metagenome assembly MDTB01 (sample SAMN05326650, study PRJNA326480) | marine metagenome | isolation source: seawater | place: Mediterranean Sea | collected 2009
ATTTATTTATTTATTTATTTATTTATTTATTTATTTATTCTTTTTTAGGGGCTTCTAGTTCTCCGCTCCGCCGCCCCCCCCCGGCGGGGCTTGGTTGATGGAGTAAGATCAAAAGCGTTAATTAATAAAAATCTAATTTCCCGTTTTTCTAAGCCTCTACCTCCCCTTTTACTGTGAACCACTTATAAATTGCCGGAATAACCAACAAAGTTAAAACAGTAGATGTAATTAACCCACCAACAACCACCGTAGCTAAGGGACGTTGAACCTCACTTCCAGTTCCAAATGAGAGCAAGAGTGGAATCAGCCCTAATGCTGTGGTAGATGCGGTCATTAATACGGGTTTAAGTCTAAGTAACGCCGCTTCGGTAGATGCCTCGTCAATAGATACTCCTTCACGCACTAATTGGTTTAAATAAGTGACCAATACCATTCCATTTCCAAGCGCAATGCCAAATAGCGCAATAAAACCCACGGAAGAAGGAACTGACAGATTTTGACCTGTGATCCACAGGGCTACCACACCACCAACAAGTGCAAGAGGAATATTTAAAAGTATCAATAAGGCATTTTTAATTGAGTTAAAACTCAAAAATAACAAGAAAAAGACCATCAAAATAGTGATTGGTATGACAACTGCAAAACGTTTATTAGCTTCTTGCTGCAATCGAAACTGTCCACCCCACGATGTGAAATAACCTGGTGGCATCTCTATGTTTTGCTTAATCGCTAGTTGGGCATCTTCAACGAATGATCCAATATCTCTGCCGGTCACATTGCACTGAATAGAGATGAATCGCTGATTATTTTCCCTTGTAATTTGACGAGGGCCAATCACTTCTTCAATGGTAGCCAATTGAGAAAGTGGTATTTTAAGCGCATTTGGCCCATCAATTAAAAGACCTGAAATTGCTTCTTTTGTTTGTCGAAAGTCTGGTTTGAATCGAATTAAAATGTCGAATCGACGAATACCTTCAAAGACTTGCCCTACAGTTTCGCCTCCAATAGCTGAACTAATTAAACCTTGAACATCTGCCACATTGACGCCGTATTTTGCAATGGCCTGTCGATTAATTTTGATTTGAAGCTGAGGGGTTCCTGCAACTTGATCTACTTGAACATCTTTTGCGCCTTCAACTTTTTGGATAACGGATGCAATATTGTCAGCGGTATTTTTTAATAGAGATAAGTCATCTCCAAATAATTTGACCGCTAATTCGGCACGTACACCTTCTAATAGCTCATCTACCGTCATCGCAATTGGTTGTGTGAAATTAGTTAAGATACCTGGTATCTTGCCTAAATCATTACGAATCAATTCTTCTAATCCTTTTTGAGTCTTCACCCTCCATTTATTTTTAGGCTTTAAGAGAATGTACATCTCTGCACTATTTACCGGGTCTGCATGAGCACCAACTTCCCCTCGCCCAATACGAGAAACAACCCCAGTGATTTCGTGAACTTTCATCAGTCTTTTTTCAATGACCATGGTCAGTCTCTTACTTTCGCTAAGTGCAATAGATGGTGCCATTGATAATCGAAGAACCAGTGTTCCCTCTTGAAGCTTAGGTGTGAACTCAGACCCCAATTTTGGGAAAATAACTGTTCCAATTAGCATAAAAAGAATAGCTAGCCCAATGGCATAGGATCGTTTTGAGATAAAAAACTGTAGTAGTCGTTTGTAAGGGGCTTGGATTTTTCTCACAATCCATACTTCATGGCTTTGTGTGCCTACTTTAGATTTGGACCGTGGCTTTTTCATCAGGAAAAAGGATAATGCCGGTGCAATTAAAAGTGCGAATATTAATGAGCCTAACATAGAAAAAGCAATTGTAAATGCTAAGGGCTTGAAGGTTTTTCCTTCAACACCTTGTAAAGTAAATAAGGGGAAAAACACCACAATGATAATCGCAATTGCAAAAAGTATTGGCTTTGCAACCTCAATGCAGGCTCTTGAAACTGATTGAACTTTTGTTTCATTGGTTGCAGGTTTTTTTAAAATACGATCAATATTTTCAACTAGAACAATCGTGCCATCTACCATAAGGCCTATTGCAATTGCTAGGCCCCCGAAGGACATTAGATTTGCTGAAATCCCAAACCAATGCATTCCAATGAGTGCAAACAACACTGAAAAGGGGATAGATAAAGCAACCACTAGACTAGGTCGAATACCGCCCATAAAAGCAAATAGAACCAAAATAACTAGAAAAATGCCCTGTAATAGTGCATCAGTTACAGTTTTTACACAGGCCATTACCAATGATTTTTGTTCGTAGTAAGGGACTATTTTTAAACCATCGGGTAGAGACTCATTGAGTCTTGTTACGGATTTTTCCACTTCCGAAATTACCGTTGAAGAATTAGTGCCAAACAATTTCACAACCATTCCAGCGACAACTTCTTCAATGCCATTACGAGTTTGCAAACCTCTTCTAAGGGCACCACCTATCTTTATTTCTGCTAAATCTTTTAAGAAAATAGGCGTGCCATTTTCTGAAGCGATCACAATGTTTGATATATCCTCAATCGACGTGGCAAGCCCTAAGGACCTCACAATATATTCTTCACTGTTTTTCTCAATAAACTGAGCACCAACATTAAGATTATTAGCACGAATTTTTTCAATGACCTCGGGGAGAGTGACATGGTATTTCAAAAGCGCATGGGGGTTCACAACCACATGAAATTGTTTTTCGAATCCACCTATACCCAGCACCTCGGTCACACCAGGTACATTTTGTAGTTGAAATTTTATTATCCAGTCTTGAATAGATCGGAGCTCTTCGAGACTTCGTTTACCGGTTGTATCTTCCAAATAATAAAATAAAACCAAGCCCATTCCGGTTGCTATTGGACCCAACTCAGGTTCTCCAAACCCTTCAGGGATTTGCTCTCTTGCTTCAAATAACCGTTCATTTACTAACTGTCGCGCAAAATATAAATCCATGGCATCTTCAAAATAGATATTCACAACAGACAAGCCAAAATTGGAAACGGATCGTATTTTTTCTACACTTGGGAGTCCATTCATAGCTGTTTCTACTGGAAACGTAACATATTTTTCAATTTCTTCTGGAGCCAACCCTTCTGTAACTGTAAATACTTGGACCAAATTAGGTGATACATCTGGAAAAGCATCAATCGGCAGTTTTTGATAACTCATGGCGCCCCCAACCATGACTACAACGGCTAAAACCATCATCAGGAGACGATTATTTAGACCAAAATTTATCCATTTTTTCATCTTTATCTCCTTTTAGTGTGCGTGCCCATCATCCATATCATCTTTTTCTAACTCGGCTTTTAAAATAAACCCTCCGTTAGACACATACTCCATTCCTGGGGTTAAACCTGACAGCACTATTACGAACTCTTTATCTGATTCACCTAAATGAACTTCGTGTGGTTCAAAGTCATCGCCTTCTTTCACAAAGATAACCTTCTTTTGATCAATTCTATGAATAGCTGAATTAGGCACAACTACCTTTCCCTGAATACGTGAATACACGACAGTTACATCAAGAAATATACCTGGTTTCCAATGATGTTCACTATTTGATAATACAATTCGACCCATTTGTGTTCGGGTGTGAGGGTCTATGGTAGGTGAAATGTACGAGATGATTCCATGGGTTGTGTGCTTTCCATTACTAGAATGAATAATTGCTTTTTGACCTATCGATATTTCATCAAATTTATCCTGATAAATACTAAATGTTGCCCAGACAGTATTTAAATTAGCTACCTTAAAGGCATGTGAGTTTTCGGCAACACTTTCTCCTAGAGTTAGATGTTTTTCGATAATTGTTCCAGATATAGGCGATGTTATTTTGAATGGTGTTAAACTATCATTACTTTCAATTATTGCTAAAACATCACCTTTTTGAACATCCTCTCCAATGTGGTAGTTGATTTTTTTTACAACCCCAGGAAATCTAGGGGTAATATGTGCTAGGTAATCTAAGTGAATATTAATTTCACCAGGAAAAAGCCCTGACTTTTCAATCTCACCGCCTTGTGCTGTTTTGATTTTTAACCCAAATTCCTTTTGAGTGTTTGCATCTAAATACAACTTAATATGATCTTCATGATCTTCATGATCTTCGTGATCTTCGTGATCTTCGTGATCACCATGTGATTCAAAGTCATTATGAGCAGACTGTTTACTTTTGTCCTTATACCTATGTTCTTCCGACTCAGCATAAATGTTTGATACAGCAAAAATTCCTACTATGGACAATACTATTAGACATTTAAGTTTAATTTTATTCATTTTCTTCTCCTTCAATTATTTCTCCCGTCAATTGTTTTATTTCAAAAAATAGTTTGTGATACTGAACTAACGTTTCAATGTAAGATTCTTTGAACTCAAATAGTGAGTTTTGTGCTTCTAAAACAGCCAAATAAGAAAACTTCCCCTGAAGATAGCCATCCTTTAACGTATTAAACACGTCCTTCGCCTGAGGAATGATCTTTTGTTTAAGCTCGCTAATCTCTATTTTCAATACAGTAAGCTCATGATGAAGGCTATTTAGTTTATTTTGATACTCTAACGAAAGTTTTTCCAATTCAAGCTCTTTTTCAATCAACAAATACTCAGAGGCTTTGATAGCGCCTGTATTACGATCAAAAATTGGCAGAGGAAAACTACCGCTAATTACATATGACTTATCTTTTGTACTTCGATCGTGTTTAATTCCCCCTGATAAAGTTAGATCTGGGACTCCTAAGGATCTTTCAATACTATTGTTAGTTCTAGAGAGTTCAAGTACTTCTTTTTTTATTTTTAGGGCCACAGATTGATCTAGTTGACTATCCAAAACATCCAAAGAAGGTAAAGGGTCAATATTTTCGATATTCCCTTGAATATTATCAAATTGTGCCTCTGGAAATCCCCACATTAAACTAAGTTGGTTTCTTGACTTAGTAAGTGCTAGATTCCTTTTTTTTATGGCCAATTCACTCTGAGAAACAAGAATATTTGCACGTTTCTGTTCAACTATACTTAATCGGCCTTTTTCGACTCTCACTTTAATTTCATTTAAAAGCGACTGATTTGTTTTAACTCTTTTCTTTGCAAGCTCAAGTAAATCTTGTTGTTTTAACACATCAATACCCAACTGACGTGTCTGCTTCATAACATCGGAAAGAACAAGAGCATACATGTGCATAGAGATCATTTTATTAAGCTTCGCTGCTTTGATTCGGTGATGTCGTTTTCCTCCTAGCTCTATAGGCGTACCGATTTTAATCGTTGTTTCAGCGTTATCAAGTTTGGCGTATTCACCACTACCATAAATATTTTCCGATTCTATTTCAAATTCAGGATTTGGGAGCACAGCAGCTTGATTGATGCGCTGATTTTTCGCCTGAATATCTTTCAAGGCAGTTTTTAACTTTAAATTTTGTACTTTAACAATTCTAGTGACATCTTCAACTGAAATACTGCCACCTGGATTAATATCTATAGCTTGAAATTTGTTAGCAAAAGTTGTCAAATTTAAAATCAACATTAATACTAACAATGATATTTTTTGTTTCATTTTCTTATCTCCTTTTAAGAATTAATACACGCGTCTTTACCTCAAAAAGGGTAAAGCTTCTGAATGAAAGGAGAATGGTCTAAATAATAAGAATGATTGATTTAAAGTATTTATGAAGTTGATTATAGGCTAATCCAGGTGGGTCTGAGATTATTTCAATCGGTTTTGTATCAACGTAAATGTTGGATGACAACGATGGCGCTGTAATATTATCAATACCTACTGTCCTTTCAGTCTCACTATTGCTTTTTGTAGAAAATGTTTGCGATATAGAAACATCAGTACAATCAACACACACTTCATGTTCACTAGCGTGATGTTGATCCACTTCAGAAGATACGCTTGTGACAGATAAATCTGAGATTTTACAGCTTTTAAAAGTAGCATTTTCAAATGACATGTCTCCATTTGATTCAATACATAAAAAATAATTACTTGTGGGGAATATTAATAAAAAGGCTGTGAGTAATAGGTAAACCACTAATTTGTTTAATTTCTTAATAAGAACTTTTGTAATCATTTTGATATACTACCACTTATTAAATATTTTTCAAATATAACATACTTTCGTACACAACAATTAAATCACCAAGCCCCGCCGGGGGGGGCGGCGGGGCTTGGCAAAAGAACTAAGGATTAGCATTACTTTTGAGCGGGGTCTAATTTAAGTACTTTCTATTCATTAACAAGGTATTCCCCAACACAGATACCGAGCTGAATGCCATCGCTACCCCAGTAATCATTGGATTCAATAAAAATCCAGATAGCGGATACAATGCGCCCGCAGCTACGGGAATGCCGAGAGTGTTATATGCAAAGGCCCAGAATAGGTTTTGCTTAATCTTTCTCATCGTAAAGCCAGAAATATCCATCGCACTCACAACATCTCTTAAATCATCTTTGATCAGAACAATATCAGCAGACTCCATCGCAATATCCGTTCCAGCCCCCATTGCAATGCCTATATCTGCTTGCGCTAACGCAGGTGCATCGTTAATACCATCTCCCACCATAGCTACTTTTAAGCCTTTTGTTTGGAGAGATTTAACTTTATCAGCTTTTTCAGAAGGCAGAACATTGGCAAATACATGTTGAATTCCACATTGGTTGGCTATTGCTTGAGCTGTTTTTTCATTATCCCCAGTTAACATATAGATATCCATGTCTCTGGCTTTTAAATCATTGATAGCATGTGATGAATTATCTTTAATCGTATCCGCAATAGCAATAGCGCCTAGTAAAGTTGTGTCTGTTGATACGAATACAACTGTTTTACCCTGAGATTCCAATGCTTCTGCTTTGTTTGAAACGGGCTCTATTGAAATACCTAGAGTCCCCATCAACCGTCTATTTCCTAGGAAGTGTAGTTGGTTTTCAATACGCCCTTTAACACCCTGTCCAGTAATTGAATCAAAATCATTACAAGGAGCAAAAGAAAGAGATCGATTTTTAGCAGCTTGTACAATAGCTTCAGCTAGAGGATGTTCCGAATGAGCGTCCAATGATGCCGATAGTCTTAATAAGTCATTTTCTGAAAGGTTTACAGGTAGACTATCGGTGACAGATGGCTTTCCTCTTGTGAGAGTACCGGTTTTATCAAAAATAATAGCGTCAATTCTATGAGCTGTTTGAAGGGCTTCTGCACTTTTTATTAAAATACCTGTTTTAGCTGCGATTCCAGTGCCTACCATCACAGCGGTAGGTGTAGCCAATCCAAGGGCACAGGGACAGGAAATAATAAGCACAGAAATAAAAATAGTAAGTGAAAAAGAAAACGATTGACCAGCGGCTAACCAAAGACCAAAAGCAATAACCGCAACAATTAATACTATGGGTACAAAATATGCCGCGATTGTATCTGCCAATTTTTGTATGGGGGCTTTCGATCCTTGCGCACTTTCAACTAGCTTAATAATTTGAGACAGCATCGTATCTGAACCGATATGTGTTGCTTCATAAGTAAAACTACCGGACTTGTTGACAGTTCCACCAATCACCTGTGCATCTTTACTTTTTTCTACGGGCATACTTTCTCCAGTTACCATGGATTCATCAACTGTGCTTTTACCGTCTACAATTTGCCCGTCAACAGGAATCTTTTGGCCTGGTTTAACTAAAATATGGTCGCCAACGATAACATCATCAATAGAAATTTCTTGTTGTTCACCATCCCGAACAACAATTGCAGTCTTAGCTCGTAGCCTCATTAATGACTTGATTGCAGCAGAAGTTTTACCTTTTGCTATTGCTTCTAACCATCGCCCTAATAGAATAAATGCAATCAAAAATGCAGCGGTTTCATAATATAAATGATTGGAATTCGTTAAAACAGAGGCAACTAAACTATATAAATATGCGGCGCCGACACCCAGTCCAACTAAAGTGTCCATATTGGCTCGTTTATGTTTTAAAACAGACATAAATCCTTTTGTGAAAAATTGATATCCGATCATGATGACAGGCGTTGTTAATGCCCACTGAATCCACGCATTATTTTGAGCCACCCAACTTGGAAGGCCAAGCCCGAAACCTGGCCCCATTGCAATCAGCATCAAAGGAATAGAAAAACTCATTGAGAAGAGAGTCTTTACTTTCAATGAGTGAATATTTGAGTTTTGCTTTTCCTTCTCATGGTCAATAAATTGTTTGGTATGTCCACCTTCAATAGGCATAGCCACATAGCCAGTTTCGCTGATTTTTTTTGCTATCTCTTCTACAGAAATACTATCAGAATTATAGGTAATAGTTGCTTTTTTAGTAGCAAAATTAACACTCCCAGACACACCTTCTAAATTATTGATAGCTTTTTCAATGGTCGCAACACAAGACGCGCAGCTCATCCCATTGATTAAAAGCTGATCTGTTCTTTCTTTAAAAGACATCGCTTAGCTCCTTTTATTTCTTGCGTTTAAAAACTCTCTTTCTTTAATCCAAGAATAAAGAACGGGTACCGTTAATAAGGTGATCATCGCTACAAACATCCCGCCAAACGATGGGATGGCCATAGGCACCATAATATCGGCGCCTCGACCCTTAGAGGTTAAAACAGGTAATAAAGCTAAAATGGTTGTTGCAGTTGTCATCAAACAAGGGCGAATACGACGAGTGCCCGCTTCAATTGTAGCGGCTCGAATACCTTGGATGGACGTTGGCTTGTTGGATTCAAAAGACCCTTTTAAGAACGTTCCCATCATAACACCATCATCTGACGCAATCCCAAATAACGCTAAAAATCCGACCCAAACAGCCACACTCAAATTAATAGGGTGAATCTGAAATAAGTCTCTTAGAAACTCACCTGCAAAAGGAAGGGTCAAAAACCACCCCTGCCCATAGAGCCAAATCATGATGAAGCCACCCGACCAGGCCAACAAAATTCCTGAAAATACCAAAGACGTCAATGCTATCGAGCTAAATTGTAAATACAAAACCATAAATATCAAAAATAAGGCTAAGGGTAATACAATTTTAAGCGTTTTTTCAGATCGCAGTAGGTTTTGATAATTTCCTGTAAATTCAAAACTCACCCCATTAGGTACCTTTAATAGTCCTGACGCTATTTTTTTTTCGATCGTTTTTTGAGACTGTGTAATAGCCTCCATTTCGGACACATCAACCTGTTTATCAAAAATCACGTATGAAGTCAGAAAAGTATCTTCACTTTTAATGACTTGAGGACCACGAACATACTTAATATCCGCTAATTGTGTCAGAGGCACCTGGTACCCTTTCGGAGAATCCACTCGAATGCTGTCCAAGGCTTCAATACTATCTCGTAATTCACGTTGATACCGTATTCGAACAGCATATCGTTCTCGACCTTCAACAGTTTGAGTGATTTCCATCCCTCCCACAGCCATCATGATGGCTTTTTGAACCTTGTTAAGCATAATACCATGCCGAGAAATAGCCTCACGGTCTACGTGTATTTCATAGTAAGGCTTACCAACGACGCGATCTGCAAACACGGCTGATGACTCAACATGTGGCACCTCCTTTAATACTTTCTCAAATTCCATGCCAAACCCTTCAATTGTTTTTAAATCAGGGCCTTTAACTTTAATCGCCATCGGTGCGCGCACGCCACTTTGTAGCATGACAAGTCGTGCTTCTATAGGCTGAAGCTTTGGAGCAGATGTTGAACCAGGTATTTGTGCGGCTTGCTGTACCTCTCGCCATATGTCGTTGGGACTTTTAATATGTGGCCGCCAGTTTCGAATTCGTTCACCTCGAGTATTAACACTGTATTCAGGTTTATAGTTAATAATGGTCTCAATCATAGAAATGGGGGCCGGATCAAGTGCCGTTTCGGCTCGTCCCAATTTTCCAACAACAGACTCTATTTCTGGTATAGAAGATAATGCCATGTCTTGTTTTTGCAAGACATCATGGGCTTCAGTAATCGAAGCATGGGTCATTGTTGTTGGCATATACAAAAAGGCGCCCTCATCCAGTGCAGGCATAAACTCTTTACCCAAATTTGCCCAGATGAGCATTCCACACAAAAGAATTATGCTTGGAATGGCTAAAAATCGTCCTTTATTTTCCAAACACCATGCTAGTAGTTTTGGGTAAATATATTGAAAGTACGCGATACCGCCTAAAATACTCCCAATCATTAAAAAGACAAAAACAACATTAAACACGAGATGTTTTTCAACACCTAGTGGCATCCAACTATGTGCTAACAAGACGCCCATCAACCCAATTAAAATAAGGCTAATTGGCTTGGTTCTTTGACGTAACCAACCCCATTTTTCTTTTACTTTTTCAGGTACTTCCCATTTTCGACCAAATAAGAAGTAGGCAACAGGTGGCAAAATAAACAAGGCTATTAAAATAGAAGAGACTAATGCAAAAGATTTTGTAAGCGCTAGTGGCTTAAACAATTTTCCTTCGGCGCCTATCATGGTGAATACAGGCAAAAAACTGATGATCGTTGTAATAACAGCGGTTAATACAGCAGACCCCACTTCAATAGATGCCTTATAAATGACAGTTAATTTATGCTCGTCAGCTGACGCCTCACCTAAACGTTTGACAATGTTTTCTGTCATCACAATCCCCATATCAACGATGGTACCAATGGCAATCGCAATGCCAGACAGAGCGACGATGTTGGCTTCAACCCCAAATATTTTCATTGCAATAAATGTCATTAAAACAGAAAGGGGCAGCATGCCTGATATCAGAAGAGAGCTTCTAATATTCATTATTAAAAGAAGCACGACAATAACCGTAATAATTATTTCTTCAAAAAGGGCTTTATTTAAAGTGCCAAGTGTTTCATTAATAAGTCCTGATCTGTCGTAAAATGGCACTATTTTAATTTTACTTACAGTGCCATCCGGCAATATTTTTTCTGGTAATCCAGATTCTATTTCAACTAGTTTTTCTTTAACCTGTTCAATAACATTTAATGGGTTAGCACCAAATCGAGCCACAACAACGCCACCCACCGCTTCGGCGCCTCCTTTATCCAATACCCCACGTCTTAACGCAGGGCCTTCAACAACATTAGCCACTTGTTTCACATAAATAGGTGTGTCATTGACGGTTTTAACAACTGCATTTTCAATATCCTCAAGCGCTTTAATAAACCCAATGCCACGAATCACATACTCAACACGATTCACCTCAATAGTTTTAGCGCCAATGTCCTGATTCGACATCTTGACGGCCATCATCACATCTTCAAGTGTGACACCATAATGCGATAAGGCATCGGGGTCCACATCAATCTGATATTCCTTAACAAAACCACCAATAGATGCAACGTCACTAACGCCATCAGCAGATAAAAGTGCAAACCGTACTTGCCAGTCTTGTATACTTCTTAATTCATCAAGGTTCCATCCCCCAGTTGGATTCCCATCTTGATCATGTCCCTCAAGGGTATACCAAAAAATTTGCCCAAGAGCAGTGGCGTCAGGACCTAATGTTGGACTCACACCACTGGGTAGTGTTCCTGGAGATAAGGAATTTAGCTTCTCTAATATGCGTGTTCGACTCCAGTAAAATTCCGCCTTTTCTTTAAATACGACATAGATACTTGAAAACCCAAACATAGAAAAACTTCGGACTGTTTTCACTTCAGGTACGCCCAGTAATGCCACCGTCAGAGGGTAGGTAATTTGATCTTCCACATCTTGAGGAGATCTACCTGGCCATTTTGTAAAAACGATCTGTTGGTTTTCACCAATGTCTGGAATAGCGTCTACGGCTATAGGCGTTCTTGGTAAATCGATGTCCCATTTAAAGGGCGCAACCATAATCCCCCAACCAATTATTAAAAATAACCCCATAAATACAATTAGTTTTTGGTTGAGGCAAAACCAAATAAGTTTTTGTAATAGGGTTTTAGGTTCTATTGGGGGGGTCATTCTAATGTCTCCAGTTTAGACCCACACCTCAACATTTGTGCCCCAAAATATGGATTTAGTGTTCCCTCCGAGTTTTGTAACCACGAAGCGCCTCGATTCCCATCTACCATTGGGCAATAATACTTGCCAATATGCATTCCCTCTGGAATACCATGATGCAGAATAAGGCGTTCTATTTCTGATGATAATGATTCAAAAAATCGTCGTGCCGTTTCGATGCTTTCGGCACTGTGAACTTGATGTGCAAGAGGGGTGGCGTTGTTATGATTGCCTAAAGCAGCGGCAAGCTTTTCGGCGGCCTGTTTAGCTCGGTTTAAATTATCATTTGCTAAAGAATTTTGAAGTTCAAAATAGTGCTCTAAGCTTTCTTTATAGTGAGAAACCTCCGTGTTGTGGTGCTTGTTTCCTGAATGACGATGTTCAATATCGTTCGTCGACTCATGTGACATAGGTGTGTAAGAGGGAGATGTATTTGTTTTAAACGCAACAAAACTTCCGATACCTAAACCTAAAACTGTAATAATAATGATTGTTTTTTTATTCACGATAATACTCTCCTTATTAATGATTATGTTCCGATGCTGCGTGACCGCTTCCACCTTTGGGTTGCATCATGCTTGGCTTGGCTTGAATTTGCATGGCACTGTCAATTTTGAAATTCCCTTTTGTTACAACGTATTCACCCTCTTGAAGTCCATGCTTCACAATATAAAAATCACCCACTCTAGCTCCCAGGTGTACAACTCGTCCTTCATACATGCCTGGCCTATCAGATACTTTTACGTATACGATAGCTCGTTTGCCAGTGATGAGAGGGGCGGAGGAAGGGATGAGTAATGGTTTCTGAGAAGAAACTGGTTTAGCGAGCCCTAGTTCAGATGCTTTTTTTAAAGGCATTTGACAAATTGGGCATTTTCCCGGTTTTTCAGAATATTCTTCAGGGTGCATAGGGCTCACATAAAGATCTTGAATTGCGCGATCCTGTACCGGTCCTGAAGTTGAATAATTTACATTGATAGTTGCTTTGGCTAACATGTCTGGTTTAAGTCTTCGATGCTTGTTATCCACAATCCCTCGTACACGCACCGTTCTACTTCTTGGGTTTACTACAGGGTCTATAAAGGTGATTACAATATTAAATTGCTCTCCTGGATAGGCCTCTGTAACAAATTGAGCTTTCTGTCCGTAAAAGAGTTTTGAAATATCAGGTTCGTAAACATCCGCAACGAACCAAAGACGATCTAGATTAGCCACATCATAAATCTTACTCCCCGTTTTTACGTACTCACCTTCATTAACATGTTTTTTAAGAACGGTCCCACCAATAGATGTACGCAATGTAAGCGCATCGGATACACGCCCTGTTTTTTCAATCTGCTTGATTTGAGAGGCACTTAACCCCCAAAGCCTCAGTTTTTCTCTACTAGATGTTATAAGTCTTGAAGAGCCAGACCTTACAGCCTCTAACAATTCTTTCTGAGCGACCAACAGTTCTGGGCTGTATATTTTTGCCATATGGGTGTTCTTTTCAACTGTGATACCCGTGTAGTCTATAAATAATTGTTCAATTCGTCCCGGAAACCATGCGCTAATCGTTTCTAGTCGTGTTTCATCCACAACAATTTTTCCCGATAACCGTAAGGTTTCTGTTGCAAATGACCTAGTCACAGGGCTCACTTCAACTTCAGCTAATTTTTCTGCTCTTGGCGATAGACGTAGTGTCTGAAGAGGTTGGTCTTGATCACCTTCTTCATAAACGGGTACTAAATCCATACCCATAGGGGATTTTCCAGGGGTATCTCGTTTGTAAGTAGGATCCATAGGCGCTTGCCAATATTTTATCTTGCGTTCTGATTTTTTATCCGACTCTGAAAACGACATCTCATTTTCAACAGGAATCAAATCCATTGCACAAAGAGGACATGTCCCAGGCGCATTCTTTTGGATTGTGGGATGCATAGCGCAGGTATATGCTGTGGTCATTGCCATAGAGTCAACGTGTGACTCGGATGGGGATGCAAACGATTTTGTAACTCTGTATCCAATGCCTATTGCTAGCAATAAAACTAGCGTGAGGCTACCCCATTTTTTTAATTCATTATTCATCCGGAAGCGCTCCTTTTTCAAATTGCCACTTTAAGGTGGCTAATGTCGTAAAATATCGTTTTTTTTGAATTGCATAGCGCTTTTCAAGCTGAAATACGGTTTGCTCTGCTTCGAAATAATCAATGAATGAGGCTTTGTCTACTTCAAACGCTTTCTGAAAATTAGAGAGCGCAAGCTCGGCATTCTTGAGTAGAGACTCATCATAAAGCTGAAGTATTTTATCCGTAGTTTGAATCTCTGAAACCAAAGAGGTAAGCCTAGCACGCACTTTGGATTTTATATCCTTCAATGATGCCCCGCGGGCTTTTTTCTGATACTTGGCTTCATCTATAGACGCTGAATTTTTTGTATTAAACCAAGGTACCGTCATCATAATTTGACCGCCAAACTGGTTGTCCATGGCGGCATTATCCCAATACTCCATTTGAGCGGTAAAATTAGGCAAATATCGATCTTTTTCGACGGTGAGCTTACCATGTGAAATCGTGAGCAGCGCTTCTGCCTGTTTAACAGTGAGTGTGTCGCTTACCCAGTTATCTATAGCGTTTTTAGAAGTTAAAACCTGCTTGGTAGGATAAGTGTCTCGAAGGGCTATCGACGCTGTAGGGAGATTCAAAAGTTGTGTTAAAGAATTGAGAATAACCGTCTTTTGGTGTAATAAAGACAGTAATTCTTCGTCAAATTTGTCTTTTGCTACCTTGGCTTTTAATACATTGGCTTGAAGCCCTAATCCAGCTTGATATTTCACATCGGCTATATTGATCAAGTGGTCTAACACCTCTTTATTTTTTCTGGTAATGCTGATCAATTCTTCGTTTAGATAATAGGCATAAGCAGTTCGTAACATAGACAGTGTTAATTGGTTTTTTTCTTGCAGGTAGGTGAGGTATGCAGACGCTGACTTATCTTTTCCTAATTGCTGTAAATGAGAGCGTTCGCCAAAAAAGGGAAAAGATTGAGAAGCGACATAGCGTTTCTGATCAAAAGAGTGCGCCTCCGTTTTTGACGGAGATCCATTTAATCGAACCCCAACCATTGGGTCCGGCAAACTCCCCAGGGTGTTAGGTTGTTCCATCGCTGCTTTCCAGAGCGCATGTTTAGATTGTAATTGAGCATTATGCCTTAAGCTATATTCGACGAGCTCATGGGTCGATTGAAACACGATCTCTGAAGCTAACATGCTTTGAGATAACCCAATGAGAACGAATAGGCTGGCAAGCCATTTTCGTTTTGTATTCATAGTTTCCTACCTTAGATTAATTTTGAAGCGTTTAGACAGACACTTCAACTGTGTCTATATAAGAATTTTTAACACAAGAGGCGAATTGTCTTGAGAAAAGTCACTGAAGACATTAAAGGAAAACGCCTCAGCTTGAATTTAGTAATGTTCTTTTCGGGGGGGGCTATATTAGAAAAAGGATTAACTTGAGCTACAACGTTTTCAAAGTGAAATTTTGATTTAATGTGAGTATCAACAATTTTCTCACTAGCCGCTGGTTGATCATGACTGGAACATACTTGGCAATCATCGGTTGCTGCTTGATTGTCTGAAGGACAACATGTCTTTTTCTCTACAGCTGCAGCGGTATGGCAGGAGGGGTTATTCTGATTCTGAGAGACTGTTTGTATACAATGTGTGAATTGACCTGATGTGCACGACAGACAATGATGTAGTAAATCCCCAAAAAATGCAGTGCTTAAAAAGCATATTAATAATACACACCAGAATTTTTTCATCATAAGTAGTATATCATTTATTGGTTGCTGACAACATGTTTTCGGAGCTTTAAAAATCTATTCTGGGCCTTTGCATATAATGCTGCGGGATTCCTTTAGAGGCGATGGGATTCAGCTCGGTATCTGTGTTGGGGAATACATTGTTGATGAATAGATATAATAACTAACCTAAATATTGATTCCGAATTGTTTCAAGGCGATCACATAAATCAAATACCCTACAAACATCACAGCTACTGAGACTACCAAGCTTAGTCCAAATGAATCACTCCATTTCATTACAAAAGGAAACACAATAAAGAATGTAAATGAGGGTAATACAGCCCACAAGATGCCTTTGGATAAAGCAATTACTTTTTCAGAACTTCGTGTATCTATGTAAAGCCATACAAGCGCTAAGAGTGAGGTTAAAGGTAATGAAGCTACAAGCGCCGCCAACCAAGATACCCGCTTACCTAGTTCGGACACAACAACAATGGTTGCAGCTGAAATTAAAAGTTTTATCAAATATAACATTACTGCTTTTCCATCACTTCATATATGACCTAATTAAACGGACGACTTCTTCACCACCCTGATGACGTTTTTCTGTGTCTTCTTCACGTACAACATGTTCTACTAAGTGATCTTCAAGGTATCGTTGAATTAAGGTGTTTAATGCGCCTCTGGCAGCTGTCATTTGCTGAAGGACTTTGTAACAGTCTGTATCAGACTCGATCAACCCTTGGACACCGTTGAGCTGACCGATAATACGGTTTAGACGGCTTTGCATCGATTTTTTGTTTTTTGTTGTGTGACCCATATACTACAGAGCAGTATATAGTATTATTTCGAAACCTAAAAGCAACTATATAAAGGATGGAATGCAGTAAACATTATTATGAAGTAAAGTAAGGATAATTAGATTTTTATTAATTAACGCTTTTGATCTTACTCCATCAACCAAGCCCCGCCGGGGGGGGCGGCGGAGCGGAGAACTAGAAGCCCCTAAAAAAGAATAAATAAATAAATAAATAAATAAATAAATAAATAAATAAATAAGAATAAGAAAAAGAAAAGAAAGAAGAAAACAAAGAAATCCCCCCCTTTTTTTTCTAAAAGGCCTGAGAGATACCAAAAATAAGCGCAGAAGTAGACAAGAGTTTAGACCAATGTTTTTCAAAGAAGCCAGGGGCTCTGCCTGTTGTCACTGAATACACATTGCCATGCGCCAATTCGACTTCCTTGGATGAGTTTCCTAGCAATGCACGAGCATGGCTTTCATTTTGAGCTTCATGAACTGAGAAGGTGTCGCTTTTAAGGTCATGCTGCACCACATAAATAGGTCTTGGTGTTAGAGAAATACTCAGTACCGGGTTTTTAAGGTAAACGGCATAAGATGATTTGATCTTGTCTTGGACGTCAGACAAGGTTAACCCCGACACCACCATGCGATCTAATAAAGGTAAATGCAAAGATCCATCAGGTGAGATTCGCTGACTCACAGTGAGCTCCGTTCTTGTTAAATGTGTAATGTGGAGCAGGTCCCCCGGCCCTAAAACATATCTGCCTTCTTTAGCATCAGCGACCATCACTAGTGGACTTGCACACACTAGAAAATAGAGGCAAATGAAAAAGAAGGAAGTGCTTTTTTTAAGATTAATTTTCCCCATCATTTTTGTGCTCCTTTGTTTGTTTTTTCTTGGTCTTTCCTTGGATCTTGATCAGTACTCAAGTGCGTTAAAGACCAGGCTTTGGCCCCAGTCAGAATGTGATCAATTTTTTTGAGCCCCGAGAAGTGGTCTTGTACCTCAGGCGGGGGCATTGTGGGGCGAAGCAAGACGGTTCCGGAATAGAGGGCTTCTTGTTCTTTCAGTATCATCTCCTGGGTTTTGATGGCCAGGGCAAGGTTCTCCATCTTCAATAGAAGCTTGTCGCGCTTCATTTTTTGATCCACATAGTCGCTTTGGCTTTGCAGCAAGGCGCGGCCTTCTTCTGTTAAACCATCAGATTCGTCTAATGTATTAAATAAAGTTTGTGCTTCTTTTTTCTCTCGCTTAAGTGTACGAAGTTTGGCCATGTTTTTTTGTTTTTGCAGATGATATTGTTTGGTTAAAGACAAGGCGTCAATGTCCTCTTTTTGTGCAAAATATAGAGTTAGCACTCGACCGTTTTGCCGCATTGTTAGCATACCGTGTTCGCTTTCTGGCAGTTGTAACGTGAGGTTCTTAGGAAGCTGAATCGTACCAGAAAGCAGGTGGGACTCTGGCACCTGCCTTAATAAATCTCGTTTGGGCTTGTCTGTAAATTGTCTCGCCTGCACCTCAATAGGCTGTTCCGTTTTGTGCACTCGGGCATGTGTGGCCATAATATCCGCCGTGGTGCTTCGCCCTAACGTATATACCTTGCCATTAAAATAAATCACCAGCATTTTGTCTGCACTATCTAAAATTTCTGCACGTCCTTTCACCGCAATTTTGCTATGACTAAACAAGCCTTCAAAATCAAGATAACTATGGGTGTTCATACTCTGTAAATATTGAATAGCAGAATCTGGCGTGGCCAGTAGCCACCTTAAAGAAGCACTCATGCCATACTGAGATAATGGAAGTGACAGGAGTAACATGATGCACAAGGCTACAAAAATCCCAGCCTCAGCCTTGGATCCGGTCGCGGGCCGAAACTTCGGGTTGCCAGGCACCACATCTCGACCGGGGTTGGGCCAAAAAAGCGGGACGCCACTTGGATTTAACATATCTAAAATGAGGTGTGAGAGGTATCCAATTGAAAAAGCAGCAGTCCATCTTGACCGTGTGCCTAATGTTGCTGAATCTAAATGGGGTAGCAAAATATTCCAGAGAAGTGTGCCAATCCCTACCAACATTGCAAAGCACAGCGTTGAAATTATCCAGGCTATTAAAGAGTGTGTGATTGTGCGGTGACCATACTTTTTTTCAATGTGTTTAGATAGCCAAGGGAATAGTCTACCCACCGTAGATTTTGGTAAATCAATATCTGGTAGCAAGGATCCTGTAATGGCACACAGCAACACCGTCCAATGCAAACTATTCGAAAGCCCAAACACAGCCAAAATAATTAAGGATAATGAACTACCAAAAACGATATGGGTCGGGGCTAACATTAACTCATCTTCCTCATAAAAAATCTGGCGGTGATTAAAATAGACGTACCGAACCCAGCGAGAATGTATCCTTCAAAACTGTGTGTGCCCAATGCCACAAAACGTAACATAATTAAAATACCCCACATCACCACAATCGCGGCACTCCAATCTCGGTATGTTGTTGAGGCATCATGTCTAAGTTGTCGAATGGCATCACTATCTACAACAGATTCGTAATACAGCTGCTTCACCATATCTACAATGGGGCCTGGGTAGAGATTAGACTTTTCTAATAGCTGTGTTTCTAGGTGAGTGTAGTCTGTAATAGACATGTTTTGAGTGAGGTAACTGATGAGTGTTGTGGCGGCATCTTCTGTGAGTGCATGCAACTCAACTTCTTTTAATTTTGTTTTCAGGGTGCTCACCTTTTTAGGGTGTCCGCTGCAACTTGCTAACACCGTGCTTTTACTGATTAGTAATTCAATAATCTGAAAAACAGAGGCGTTAACAGTATCGATGTCATCTAATAGTAATATATATGTACCAAGCGCTGGCTGATCTTTGAGCCAATCGACATAGTCTTCAATTGCAGGTCTCGACGGAAGTTGTGATTTGTAATCGGTATTTAGTGCGCCACAGATTTCCTGTAACAGTCTTTTCATTGGACGGTTCATCATCACGTACATGGTTTTTTCAAACTTAGCATCAAGGTGTTTTAGAAGATGAGTTTTACCACTGCCTTTAATCCCTGTGAGTAACACCGACTGTTTCTTTTTGAGGCTGGCTTCCATTTCTCTTAAAACTGAAACTCGTCCAAAGAGGGTTTCTTTTGGGTGGGGCGTAATGGCGCCTTCGAGCTTACTTAGGATTTTGTGGGACTTTGGTTTTGCTTTTATGAGCCTGTCTTTTAGCTTTGTGAAGGGGTTTCTGGTATCTAGCTTTTCCATGGCATCGAGACTGCTTTCAGACCCTGTCTGAATTTTTTTGGCACCGTTTTGGTAACGTTTTAAAAAGTCTTGATTAGTTACCCCTAGTAACGCCGCGACTTCCATTTCGGATAGTCCTGTTTCGAACAGTCTCACGGCAAAGGTGTTTCTTAATACACGTGCATTCACAACTTTGTTGATGCCAGCTTTTTTGGCGTACTTTCTAATGAGGTTATCTACACTTCGTGCAGACAATGGAGATACTTTTCCTTTTGTTGTTATGAAGAAATGGTCTGTTTTGCAGTCCACTCTTTTCTGGGACCATGTGGTCATCAATGCCAAGGTCTGGCCGTTTAATGGGAGTTTTCTCGCTCGTTTGCCATCAATGTGTAAGGTTTTCTCTGCCCAGTTGATAGCCTCTAATTTTAGTTGGGTGACTTCATTTAAAAACAAACCATTGTTGATAATGAGGCTGATGATACTTGCATCTCTACTTTGATCAACACTGCTTTGCAGTACTTGGCTTTCATTATGTAGTAAATATACAAAGCCCACATCTTCAACCATTTTTAAAACCCCTTTTAATATGGTTATTGTTAATTTTTTAACGCCCTCAGTTTAACACGTTCTTTTTCCCCCTTTAACCATGTTATTGCGAGCCTATTTGCTTTGTCTTGCTATTTAATATCTTTATGTTGCGACTTTCTTTTCACCTATATCCTTTGGCAAGAACTGCTTATTTAGCCTCATACTGCCTTGCTTTTCCACATTAACAACAGAACTGTTTAACTCATCTTCTACCTACACTGTTTTCGCTTTTGCTTTCCTTGTATGGTTTGTTGCGGTTCGATATCTTTTTCGACCGGTCCACCA
>MDTB01032386.1_pt1 | contig 20670 bp, 14 predicted proteins | sample 811161 | NCBI WGS metagenome assembly MDTB01 (sample SAMN05326650, study PRJNA326480) | marine metagenome | isolation source: seawater | place: Mediterranean Sea | collected 2009
AGTAAACAATATGAAATAGAAGTTAGGAAGATGAATAATGATAGAAAAAGTTATCTATATGAAATATTTGTTTGTAATCATGAATTACAAATGTTTCGGACAAATTTAAAAAAATTAAAAAAGGCATCTGAAGATAAATTTAAATCACTAGAAAATGAAAAAAAGAAATTACAAGGAGAATTAGAAGAAAGTAAAAAAAAAATAGGTGTGTTAGAAAAATCTTGCATATCTATAATTGATAATACAAAGATTAATAACAATTTTTTGAATGTTGGAATAGAATTTCCTGATAAATGTATGTATTGTCATACTGAAGATCCATGTAACAAACCATTTTTTGTACAAAGTAATTGTGGTTGTATAACTCATTGTATGGTTTGTCATAATAAATTATTTAAAAAAGATACATATATAAATTGTCCAAAAAAAAATTGTTGGTCAAATAAAAAAGATTCTAATGGAAAATTGTTATACCCCCTTTTTAAGTATAAAGCTCATTTGTATAGATATAACAGAACTATAAATTCAGGATCATCAAACAATCAAGAAGTAATTAACTTAATTTGATTTATTTAATTAGATTATTAAAATTATTAATAAGTGTATTACAAATTTCTTTTACTACATCTATTTTATTTTGACTTCTTGTTTTTTTATTTAAAATAATTTTTTTTATAATAAAAAATTTTTTTGAATATATACAAATATAACAAAAACAATCACTAATTGGATCAATATAACCAGATGTTGAAATTGAGATATCAGAGTCAAAAATATTTTGACAATTAATAGCCATATCAAGAACAATTTCTTTGCTAACGGCAGAATATTTTGATATTTTTTTTATATCAATACTAAGTATTGTTGATTTGATTAAATTATTATAAGCAATAATGCCACCTTTAAAATATAAAGATGAATTAGACAAAGTTGTTAATATATGAGAAAGTACACCAGCTGTGCAAGATTCTGCAACAGAAATTGATAAATTATTATTTATAAAAAAATTATGAATTTTTTTAATATTTTCAGTATTTAAATTCATTATATTATTATTTAAATGTATATAATAAATTAAATTTTAAAATCTTTCTTCTTTTTAGATTTTTTTTTAGATTTTTTTAAAAACAAATGTATATCAGTTCTTCCTAATTTTTCATTTTCACATTTTATTTCAAGTTCATCAAACATTTTTTTAGCATCAGGAACAGCTAATTGAAGAAACTGTAAAGCTGGTTTCATGATTTGATTAGTCATGTAAAATTTAAAATCAAGTTTTAAATTATTCTGTTTAATAAATAATGGTGTTTCAATTCTATCACCCTGTAGTGTATTTTTATCTTCATTTTCAATTTGAATTGCAGCATATTGAATCCTATCACCAGATTGTGGTTTATTTCCAGGATCACGAACTGCAATTCTTTCAGCAAGAACAACATGCGCAATTCTAGACCAATCTTTGTAAGATTCTTTTGATTTTAAAGTCTTACTTGTTAAGAAATATTTAATGTTATATTTTCCTGCAAACATATTATCCAAACATTTTTTAGTAAATTTTCTTGCATTTTCAGGATTTCTTTCATTTATTAGACAATTAATAATACCACCACATACTTGTTTAACAATAGGTGCATTATCTCTTCTTTTAAGCACAATACCCATGCAATCTTGTTTATATTTATCAGGATTAAATTCATATTTGTTACCAACATATCTTTTTTTAGTAAGTATTAAGAATGGCCAATATGTTTTTTCATATTCACAATCATGAGGAAAAGGTAACCTACTTTTAATTGTTTCTCCTGATATAATTCCAATATCCATAGTTAATAATAATGTTCTTTTATCAGTAATTGGATTACCTCCTTGATAAAATCTCACCTTTCTTTTAATTTTATCATTATTAACATCCCAATAATTATATATAAAATTATCTTTGAGTGTGTTACTAATAAATTTAGAAATTAATTCATTATGTTTATTTTTCATTTCATCACTAATATCCTCCGGTATTAATCTAATTTTTTCAATTTGACTTGCACCCATTTGATATAATTTGACATCAATAATATAATCTTTTATATCTTGAGTATTGAAGGATCTTGAAAATATATCTTGTAATGTCCATAGCCATGGTAAATAGCTTTCCTCCATATACTCTTTTAAAAACTGTTTGAATCTTTCTTTTTCTGGTAATAATATTTTATGATGTTTAGGTGGAGGTAAAACTTCCGGACTTTGAGGTAATTCTAATTTAATAACCTTATCATCACTATAATATTTATCATGTAATTCATCCCATAAAAGTCTATACTCTTCTGGAATAAATGGTTTGATTAATAATTTTGAAAATTTTATAATTTTCTTCCACAAAATCAAAGATATATTTTTTTTTACTTTATAATAATTTTCTCTAAAGCGATAGCATGTGAAAATTGAATCAGTATCCCCATATCTAATGATTGGTTGGAAAATAATATCTTTTGTTTTTTCTAAGCAAAATGTTTTAATTTGATCTTTTAATTTTTGATTACCTTTATCTTTTAATTCAATATCAAATATATTTTCTACTTTATAAAGTTTATTTTTAAGATGTGCTTCTTTTATTCCATTAATTACCCATGGTAATATTTCTTCATCATATTTTTTTGCGAGTATTAACATTTCTCTACCAGTAGATGTAGTACATGCTGCAATATCTCTCATACAAATTGGAGATGTACTTGCTCCAAGTTGACCATATAATGAATTAGCAGTAACTTTTAATGCTAATTGTTTTGCATCTAAAATTTTATATTTAAATGGATTTTTTTCAACTTTCATAGCCCTTTTTACATTTTTTCTTTCTTTCAAAATTTTACTTAGTGTATTAGGTACAACGCCTAATTGATTACCTTTTTGTGCAAACCTACGCCATTTAATAGAACCATCATTTTCTCTAAAATATGCATTGTAGTAATGAACACCATCAACATCATCATAGTCATCGTCTGTTACTAATGTTTCATGACTCATATTTTTATGTATAATTGATGAAGGATATAAAGAAGAATAATCTTTAGTAGCCAAAGCTTCATATAAAACTTCAGGCACAGGATCAAAAACTATAGCACCTTCATAACCATCTAATTTAATTATTTCCATTTTAAATTTATTAAATTTAATAATATTACTTTTACCTTTTTTTGGTTTAAATTTTTTATCATTTTTTTTGTGGACTTCAACTAAAAATTCATAATTATAACCTTTTTTCTTTTTCTTTTCTTCAGCAGTTAAATCTTCATCTTCATCACGAGAATAAGGTGATCTTAATGTGAGTCCTTCATATTTACCAGATTTAGATGTACCATCATCATAATTAAATGTAATTTTTCTTTTAATAACTGGAAATACATAACCTGCATCTCTGTATTCTTTCAAACAAAATGAAAATAATTTAATACCTTGCCCTCTAACAAACAAATATGAAAATGGAACATAACATACATTAGCCATTTCTATATTTTTTGTAACAACTTCAAGTTTATTAACCAATAGGTTAACTAATCTACAATCCTTAATACAATATTTTGCTACTATTGCTCTTTTATCAGGATCACCACTTCCCCATAAATTGAAAATATCTTTAGGTCCTACATCATCTTTTGCTTGTGACCAAAATATTTTTCCGTCATTAAAATTAAATTCTATCAATTCTTTTGATTCTATAATCAAAATTTTTTTATCTTTATCAATATTTTTAACAATATATTTATGTCCAATATAATCAGAAATGAAATCTTTTACTAATTCAAGATGGATGAAATCTTCAATAAAAATATCATCGATTGTTTCACATTCAAGTTGATATAAAATATTATTTTTATCTTCAATTTTCTTAATTTTCTTAATTTGACCTCTTATAAAATTAGAAGATACTGAATCTAATTTATAACTGCTAAGTTTATAAGTTTTTTGTACATCTTTCATTAAGTCAATATGAACTCTTCCAGGTGTATCCCACCATCTAAGTTTATTTTCACCAAGTGCACTAGATGCCAATTTAATTTCTCTAAATCTACACTCTCGACTTTTGAGTTTACTTAGATAATTGATATTAATTTTTTCATCGCTATTTATATCATATAAATGTTCCATTGCTCTGTCATAAATATATTTTTCATCAAAATAAAATATATTATAACCAGTTATTATATCACAATCAGATTTAATTATTTCATTTCTCCAAGATTCAATTAAATCTTTTTCAGAATCATACCATTCAACAACAGCACCTTCTACTTTGTTGGTTTCACCTAAACAAGTAATATGTTGTCTATATGGAGTGCTTTCTCCAACATAAGTATAAGTTGTTCCAATTTGAATTATTTTATCAGGCTTTCTTCTAGCTTGAGGAAATTTTCCGTCATGCGAATAACATTCTATATCAAATGAAGCAATTCTGAATGGTGCATTTTTATCTTTTTCAATATAATTTAAATCTAGCCAATCAACATGAATTTCAATATCACAATAACTAACTTTATCTTCTTCTTTTTTAATTTCTTTATATTTACTAATACTAACCCATGAACATCCAGTAATATTTTTAATATGAAAACATCTAAGCATTGGTGGTAAATTAGCTTCAAAAGTTTGGAATCTTAGTTTCTTATATGATATTTCTGGTATATTTAGATAATGTTCTTCAAAAAGAAGACGATATTTTCTCATAGCATAGCTATTATTAAATATGAGTCTTGCAAAGTAAAATTCTTTATCATTGGTAAATCCTTGAGCAGATTTTTTTTTAATTAAGTTAATATCTTGTAAACCAGATTTAAATTTTGCCCATACATATTTATTTTTATCACTATACAACCAATTTTTTAATTTTTTAATATTATCTTTACAAACTTTTTTACACCATGATGTTGGTAACTTTATCATAAAATATGGAGTGTAATTTATTACCTTAGCATAAACTGATTTACCATCTAATGTTCTTCCAAATGAATGTATAATAAATTTCCTTGACTTTTTTTCTCTAGAAGATTCACTAGATTCAGATTCTTCATAATCTTCATCTTCATCTATTTCATGGTCTTCTAAAAAATCATAAATTTGATATTCTAATGTCATATATTATTAATATAATATAAAAATAAGATATCTTTTAATCAATTTTTTATTATTTTTTTATAAAGTATAATAATGGAAAACATAAATAAATTAAAATATTTGAAATATAAAAAAAAATATATTAATTTAAAATCAATGATAGGAGGTGGTAAAAGAAAAAAAAAAAGAACAAAAGGTGGTAAAAAAGTAGAAATAGAAAAATATGTAACTATGGTAAATACTGGAATTTATACTCATTTTGAATTACAAATGTTACTAGAATTTGAACATCTTACAAAAAACATATTAATTTATATTTTAGATAACAATATAAATACAATTGTAGGAATTGGTGATTCACCATCTTTTATTCTTGGAATTTTACAAAAATTTTATGAAGATCATAATACTTTATTTGAAACAGGCCGGTTGGATTTTAATTTTTTATATTTTCCTATATCAAATATTACTAATGCAGATTCTAATAATTTGAAAGATAAATTATCAAGTTTAGAAAATAATAAGAAATTACATGGTAATATTTTATGGTTAGATTATGTAAGTTCTGGAAATAGTATCTATAATTTTATGAATTCATTATCTAAAAAAATTCTATCTAGATCCAAATTTTTTCTGTATGGTAATCCAATATTCAAAGATCATAAATTAAAGAAATTTAAGAATAAATTTTATAATATTTATTATAATTTTGATTACTTTATGAATACATTTTTTGCACATATATTTGGTGATTCAGAAAGATTTAGTATGAGATGTGTAGAATATAAAGATGTTACAAAAAATAACTTTGATATTATATTATATAATAATATACCTACCAATAAATCTAAAATTAGTAAAGATTGTAAATCTATGTATGAAACACTATTTTTTAGATTATCACAAACAGATTTAATTAATGGGATGATAAAAGTTGTATCTGATTATAATAAACAATCCAGAGAACAAACATTAGATGTAATGAAAAAAGCATTGTTAAAAATTAAGAAAAAAAAAAATAAAAAAGATAAAAAAAAATAAATCTTAAATTATTATAATAAATATTCTGATCCATAACACAAGTTAAAAATTTTATATACATTTTTTATTTTTTCAATATCATTCTTATTTACGAAAAATTTATAATTACCAGATGAAAATATTATTGGCGGTGTATTTAAATTAGTATCATTTAATTGATTCAATCTGAATAACAAATCCTCTATTAATTTTACAACTTCAGAAAATAAAGTTTTCCTATTTTTATTTGTATTTCTTTCTAGAAAATCAAATGATAGCAAACATCTTTTAATATTTAATTCTCTTTCTTTTATTAAAACCAAATATAAAATTTTTTCTAAATAATTAGCAGAAGCAGTCATTCCATCATATTTTTTTGTAGATTTATGAAAATTTACATTTTTTATCAATTTAAAATTCCATGGTTCATCTTTAATAATATTAACTAGCATTAATAAATATTATAAATATATATATAATTAAAAATCAATTTTTATTGAAATCTATGTCTAATCAACTTAAATGGATCCATTAATTCAGGAAAAGCTTCTGTCTCTTCTTTTTTAATTGTTTTATTTTTTTTCTCAGTTTTAACTTTATTTGTGAATAATTTTGTTTCATAGTTAAGACAAGTATGATGTCTTACACCATTATTTCTTCCTAGAATATAAGGATCAATTAATTTTTTATTAAATGAATTTTTATCAACGAATTTTTGGTATTCAGCCATTATATAAATATATTTAGATTTTTTTTAAATTAATATTATATTAATTTAAAAAAAATATAATATCAAATAATATATATAATGTCAAGTGGTAATAATACCGGAACAGGAAGTAGATATATTAATCCTCAACAACGCCAACCACCTACTGTTGAACAACAATTAAAAAATTTTGAGAATAAAATTAATAACGAATTAGAAAAAAAACAACAGGAAATACAGAATTTAAGCAACACGATTAGTAAAAATGTAGAATTAGACAAAAAGCTAACAAAAGAATTAATGCAATTAAAAAACAACAAAGCTGATAAAAATGATTTGGACAAATTACAAAATGAAATAAAAGAAAACAAAGGAGAAATTGATGAGCTACAAACTAATTTTGAACAAAATATGGAGACTATCGCTGAATTGAAAAAAGAAAGTGAAGTTTTCAAAAAAAAATTAAAAAAAGTAACAAATGAAATGAATGAATCTAAAAAAAAAATGAATGCAATGAATGATGCAATAAAAATAAATGAAAAAGATATTAAAAATCATCAAAAAGATTATAATGAATTCAAAAATAAAATGAATGAAGATATGAAAAATCTTCAAAAAGGAAATACTGATATTAGTGAAGATATGAAAAAAATAAATAATAGTGTATTAAATATTGGTAATAAATATAAATCATTTGTCGCAAAAACAAATGAAGAATTAACAACAAATACTCAAGCAGTTAAAAGTTTAAAAACAGAACACGCAAAACAAAAACAACAAATTGGTAGTATAAAAAAAAGTTTAACAAATTTACAAAATTCTATGTCAGATGAAATGAAGAGTTTGAGCGAGAACGTCTTTAAAGAATTATCACAACAAAATGATCTAATTAAAAAAAATAATGAGGAACAAAAATTATTAGTAGATAACTTATCAGCAACAATGGTTGAAGACAATAAAGAATTATTAAATCAAATGACAAAAGATAAAAATGAATTATTAGAACAAGTTGATCAAAAAATTAAAAAATTAGAAAATAAACTACAAAAGGAAATTAAAGAAAATAATCAAAAATATGATACAAAATTAGAAGAATTAAATAAAAAATTTGGTACAAATACTACAAATATCAAAGATTTGAAAAATGAGTTTGAAAAAAATAATAAAAGATTAGAAACAGAAAATAATAATCTAAAAAACCAAATAAAATCAACAGAAAATAATATCAATATAAAAATTGAAGCTTCAGCCAAGCTTAATAAAGAAGAGAGAGATAAAATTATTAATGATATAGCAGATCAGAAACAGTTATTAGAAAAAATGATTAAAACTCAGAAAACAACACAAGATGAATTAATTAAAGCTAATAAAAATAAAATAGCTATTAATGACTTAGCTATAAAAGCTATTAAAAATGAAATTAATGAAAAACTACAAGAACAAATGGAAGAAACAAAAAAATATCGTGAAGATGTAGAAAAAAAGTTTGAAGATTTACAAAAAGTGTTTGATGATAAATTTAGAAAAATTCAAACTAGTCAACAAGTTTTAGAAAATAAAATTAAAGAAGAAGAAAAAAATAGAAAGGCTGAAATTAAAAGATTTGAAGATAATAATTCATCTGAAATGAAAAAATTAGATAATAAATTAAATGATATAGATGCTCAAAGAAAAAAAAATGTATCCGCTTTAACTAAACAAATGGAACTAAATCAAAAAAATTCTGAAGAGAAATTGAAAGAAACTAATAAAAATATAAATAAAATTAATGACGATTTGCAAGATAAAATAAATAAAGTAGAGACAAAATCAAAAGAAGAAAGAGAAAAATTAAAAAACCAATCTGATAAATTAGAAAAAAATTTAAAAGAAACAAATAAAAAGCTTGAAGAAGATGTAAAAAAATTAAATTCAGCCAGAGAAAAATTAAAAATAGATATGGAAAGAGAAATTAAGGAAACTAATGAAAAATTAGAAATAAAATTAAAGAACGAAAGCAAAGAAGCAAGAGAAAAAATAAAAAAAGAAACAGATGAAAAAATCAAAAAAATTAAAGAAGATAATGCTAAAGCTAGGAATGATTTGAAAAATGAAATAAATAACAGAAAAGCAAAAGTTGATGGAGAATTAAAAAAAATAAATGATGATATAAACTCAAATAAACAAAAATTAAATGATATGGATACTGAAATTAAAAAGCAAAAACAAGAAATTGAAGAACTAGCAAAAAAAAGTTCAGAAGAAAGAAAAAAATTAGAAGAAAATATAAAGAAATTAGAAGAAGAATCAAATAAAAAACAAAAAGAATTGGAAGATAAAATTGATAAAATTAATAATCAACATGAAATAGATAAAAAAGAAGCGGAAGATGATAGAAAAAAAATAAGAGAAGAAACAGAGAAAAAAATTAAAGCAAGTGAGACAAAATTTAATGATGAAATAAACAAAACAAAAATAGAAATGTTTAAAAAAATAGAAGAAAAAAATAAAGAAATAAAAAAAGAAATAGAAAAAGCAAAAAATGAAAATGATGATAAATTTAAAAATGTTGATGAAAGATTAAAAAAGGTAAGAGATAATATGTTAAAATCAAAACAAGAAAGAGAAGATATTAAAAAAGATATTGAAGAAAAAGAAAGAAAGAGTAAAGAAGAAAGAGAAATAATAAAAAAAGAAACTACACAACAAATAGATAATTTGAAAAGTCTTACTGAGGAAGAACAAGAGAAAATGAAAAGAAGAATGGAAATTGAAGAAAAGAGAATGAAATCAATAGAAGCTCAAAGAAAAAGAGATAAAGAAAAATTAGCTAAGGCTAGTAAAAGGATATCAGTTGAGGAAAAAAGAATGTCAAAATTACAAAAAGAAGTGAAAAAAGAAGATATAAAGATAAATAAAGTCATATCAAACTTAGCAAATTTATCATCAACTGTTAATGAAAATAAAAAAGATCAAAAAAATGTTAATAGATTAGTAACTTCAGCTTTATTTGAAATAGCAAAAGAATCAAGAAAATTTAAAAACTTATCATTTTTGGGATAGAATTAAATTAAATATCAGATGAACTAATCTCAATTTTAGTCTCATTTAGTAATAATTTTTTAGTTGCATTACTAGTTAAAAAATCATTATATTTTTTTTTACAATTATCATAAAATTCTGAGTAAAGATTTTCACTAAATTCAGAAAAATTGCTATTAATTTCAATATTTTTAAATTCATACTTTTTCTTGTCATAATTATCTGAATTTAACTGAATATCTTTTAAAATAGTGATATATTCAGATAATAATGATACTATTATTATTTTTATAAAAATATTTTCTTTATATTTTGAATTGAATTTTTTTATAATGGATACAGATAATATTTCAATAAAATTACTATAGAAATCTATGTTATTATATTTGAATGGATGATTATATATATCTTTAATTTTTTTAAATCCATCAAAAATTATTTTTTCTTTTAATTTAGATTTATCTATAAGTAAATTTAAATCTTCAATACTTTTTTTAATAATAATCATTTTAGCATGAATAAAAATCATATGTTCTTGATATTGTCTGATAAATACTGTAAAATTATTAATTTTTCTAACAATTTCATTGTAAGGTGACTCGATAGGTTTATCTAATTCTATATTCATAAATTTTTTATATTCTTTATAAATATTATTTAAAGTTGTTTTAAAACTATCAATTAATTTTCTTTTGAAATATTTTTCTTCTAATATGAATTTAAAATCTTTATTAAAACATTTTAATTTTTCATCTATAGATTTGCATTTTTCTTTAATGAGTTTTTGTCTATTGAAATATTTTGTTGTAAGATTAAAAGCTTCTCTTGATTTATTTTTCTCTTTAATTTCTTGTATAACCTTATTCTTTAAAATTTCAACATTTAAAAATTCATCTTCAGAAATATAAGACCCATCAATCATATAATTTTTAATGTTTTCTTTATTATTTTTCTTCTTCTTTTTCTTCTTTTTTTTATTTTTTTTTTTAACAATTTCTTTAGTTTCAACATTTTCTTCAGCTTTAACAATTTCTTTAGCTTTAATAATTTCTTTAGTTTTAACAATATTTTTAGTTTTAACAATTTTTTCCTTTTGTTTAGAATTTAACTTATGTTCGTTCTTCTTTTTTGGTTCACAAATTCTAATTAATTTATTTTTTTCTTTATATTTTTTTTTGATAGAATTAAGAGTTCTATTTATTAGATTTTTAATTATTTTACCTACCATAATTTTATTGTCAATATATTTTAAAAATTTAGATCTTTCTAATTTAGTTTTATAATAATTTTGAATTAGTTTAACATTTTTAATGTATAATTTAAAATTATTTTTAACTTTACAGAATATTTTTCTAACAAAAGATTGAATTTTATAAGCTGCTTTATTTTCAATAACTATGTTAATTATTTCAGTTTTTTTATGTAAAGATCTATATTTATCATTATATTTTTTTGATTCCTGATATCCTAATTTTATTGACATATTAACAAAAAATAATTCATTATTATGAAAATTTTTTTCAAAAATATAAGATTCATAATTATCATAATAATATGTGTTTTCTAATGATAATAGATAATTATTATGATAATCTTTTTTAGATATAAAGTTGTTGATGTAATTATTACAATCCATTAAAATTTTATTGTAATTTTCTAAATCTAATCTATTTTTTTTTAATTTAGTTAATAATTTTAAAAATTCTATATTTTCATATTTTTCTTCAGATAACATAATCTATAATAAGATATCTGAAAATAAAATTTTCATTTTTTTTTTAAATTAATTTAAGCTTTTAAAGAATGCTTCATAGTCATTCATTTTTTTTTCCAAGTAATTTTGATTTATACTTGTAGTATTATTTTTTTCTAAATTTGAATCTTCTTTCATAGAATTAATAAAAACATTTAGTTTGTTATTAGGAGATAAATCGTCGTATGTAACTTCTTTATATAATTTGTGATTTTCATACTTTTGTTTATGCTTAACATGTATACCATTACTAAACCTCTCATTCTTAGCAATAATTTTATCATTATGTTCAATGGTACATAATCCATGTTTATAATTTCTATTCCATTGAGAACACTTTGTAACTAAATATGAACCTGGAAAATATGAGTGCAGTTCACCTTTTCCATCAAACTGACCAAGTTCAAATAGTCCCACATAACAAAAACTAAATTCACTAATAAATTTATTATTTTTAATTTTTTCTCTGTAATAATTTTTAATTTTAATTTTTATATTTTCAATATCGAAAGGTAAAAGATTATCTATAAAATTTATTAAATCCCATGAACAATAAATTCCTTGACCTTCAATATTTCCATTTTTTATATTACCAAGAAAAACAGTTTGATTGGTAAAAACAATTTTAAAAAGATCGTTACATTTTTCATGTATATACCATCTTTCTCTTTGATTCAATCCTTGTATCATATGATTATCTCTATAATTAGTGTGAAAACTAAATTTGTCCGATGAAATAAAATTATCATAAAGATCTGTTTTTTTAAATAGATCTTTATGATAATTATTAGTTGCATTAGGATATTTATTAATTTTTAAATCTAATTGTTCAAGTAGATATCTACTTTGATGATCAAGATTCTCTGTTTTTTGAAGTTTATATTTAATATTGTTAAAATCATTAACAATAGTGTTATTAATAGTGTTATCAGTTTGAAACATTATTGAGAAATTAATATATTAATAAAAAAATATTCAATTTTTTTATTATAAAAATTGAAAATATTACATATATTCCATTATTTATAAATTATGTATAAATCTAGAATAATAAAATCATATAGAAATTTAGTTATAATGTCAATAAAAGGTTTTAAACAAGATTATCCAAATAATTATTTTTTTGAAATGAAGAAAATAAATAAAGTAAAGTATTTTTTTTGGGAAAACGTAGATGAAGAAAATAATATATATTCAACAAAATTTTCAGAAGGAAAATTTGAGAATGCTTATCATAATTTGTTAGAAAATGTTAAAGAAGATATAAGAGAATCAAGATTAGATTTAATAATTGGTTTATTACCTATTATTAATAATTTAGGACAAGACACATTAATACATACTGAAATAGAAAAAAAAGATATTGATAGATTAAAAAAACTTACAGATAATTTTATTTAAAATTTTGAATATTTTCAACAACAAACCATAAAGAAGAATTTACTAAAAATGCTCTAAGTAAACATGGAAATAAACCTTTATAAAATTTTTTCATTTTATAAGCTTGAATAAAATTTATATTTTGTGATATTTGTCTAGATTTTATAACATCTAAAGGATAAGAAAATATCCAACATAGAGAGCCTGCTAAACCTCCAGATAAAATGGGATGTAAATCATATTTTTTAAAATAGTAGTAAGAACTAAAATAAAAACTAATTCCTACAGATTCTTTGTACAAAGTAAGAAATTTTCCTTTATTATAAAAAAAATGATTAAATTTTATTTTTTTATTGGTTTGTTTTTTAATTTTAATAAAATCAAAAATATATTGAGTAGGTGTAGCAATAATTCCTGCAAAAGAACCAGCTAAAATATTACTATCAGTATACTTTTTAGCAAAACTATATGAAGGAAAAATAATACTATTTTTTGTAATTGCGTAAGGTAATTGAGAAACTCCTCCTTTATAATAGAATGAAATTTTTGTAGATTTAAAATTTAAATTATTTTGTAACCTTGTTTTTATTGTATCAAATGGATGTCCTATTAAAACTTGTGTTAATCCAGCGGATATTCCTGTAATAAAATCATTCATACTATTATATTTTAGAAAAATTGAAATAATTTTGTATAATATATTAAATAATAAATATGAATTCAAATAAACAAGAAAGTACTCATGATTCGTATTTGAATCAAGATATAACAAAAAGGAAATGTTTTTGTAGAAAGTGTCTAGGAAGGTGTACAGAATCTATAAAAATTAACAAAAAAAAAGTAATTACTAAAAAAGTAGAAAAAAAATCATTTAATGATATTATAGATTTGTTTTCAAAAAAAGATAGTAAATTATTTTTGAATAAATTTATAAATTTAGATTTGTCATTTGATAAGTGGAAAGTTTTTAATAAGAATTTTTACGAATGCTATGGAAAGATATTATACAATAAATTTCTAGATAATATAGATAGAAATTTAGGGCTATACGAAATTCCTACTCAAGAACAAATGAATGTTTTATGTCCTTTAATTAAGAATTTATTAAAAGAAACTAATAGTGAATATTTAACATGCCTAGCTTCAGGTCGTGCTTTGATGGAATATTTTTTGAATTTAAATAAAGTTCCATTAGTTTGTAATTCAATAACTTTAGGTTTTGAACAAACAAATGATCCTTTTATGAAAGTTAATAATAAAAGCATAATAGATACAGAGTATACAAATAAATCTAAGGTAATTTATATTTCATGGATACATAGTTCATTTGAGGATGAACTAATAAAAGTAATTCTTAAAAATAGATTTATTAGTGCTTTAGTATTATCAGGAGAAATTTATGGGGGTTGTTACTCTGAACAATTTTCTAATAAATTATTAAAATTAGGGTTTAGCAAAAAGATATTATGGACAAAGGGAATATCAAAAAATGATCATAATTTCGTAGTTGGTGATGGTCCTATGTCATACACAACAATATTTTATCGTTCTGAAATTAAAAAGGAAATAATAATGAAATCATTTGATAAAAAATATTTGTTCAGTAATAAAGTTTTGGATAAGAAGATATTTGTTGAAAAACAGTGTATTATAGACACAATATTAAAAACTAATTTTCCAGATTTTTTACTAGATATTAAAGATAAACCAATAAGTCATTATAATATTATTGCTCCTTTTATTAGTGTAATTTTAAAAGGAATTTTACCAATGTTACCTTTTGATGAAAATATGAATTATGATAAATTTTATAAAATATTAAGTGAAAAGAAAAATGAAAATATAGTATCAACTGATGATTTAATTAAAATGTTAGAAAAAAAACTTTTACTAGTTGAAGATAAAAAATCATTTCCAATATTAAAAAATCTTTTAGAAAAATTAAGTTAAATTATTTTTCTTTAGGAAAATTATTTTTTATTATTTTTTTAATAGAATCTATAGTTGGTTTACAATCATAATATGTACCTGTATAAACACCTAAACCAAATCCTACAATAAATCTCCACATATATGAGAGTTTACAAATAAAAATTGAAAAAATTTAAATAAAATTTTTATTAAAAAATTATGAATCCTTCATGTCCAACATCAAATAATAATATATTTGAACCATATGAATATATAAAAGATATTTATTATGATATAAAAAGTTCAGGTGTAAACGTTTTTATAAATAATAATAATAAGAAAAAACTTCTTGGTCAAACAGATGGTTACCAAACAAGACCAACACATAGAGTATCAGGTGGTGTTTTTATCGCAAGTAATGAAAAAAAAATTTTAATAAGAGGATCTGCATTTAAAATAAATAATAATAATTATATATTAGACAAATATAGTTTAGAAAATTAAATAGATATTTCTTTCTTCTTTTTTTTAGATTTTTTCTTTTTCTTATTTTTAGAAGTTTTATTAGAATTATCATCTATATTTTTTTCATCTAACCAATTATTATATTCTTTCAGTAAATTATTAAGTTCAGATCTCCAAATATTTTTAATATCTGTTTTCTTAAGTTTATCATATTCTATTTCTTTATCATTTTTTTGTTTTTTCAATTCTTGAACTTTTTCAAAAGTTAGGGAATAAATTGGCATTCCAAGTAGATATTGATAAGATTGATCCTTACCCAGTTTTGGATATTTCATAACGAATAGTTTAGATTCAATATCAGCCTTTTTTCTATTATTAATCTTAATTTCTTTTTTAATAACTTGTAATATAAATTTGACTTTGTAATTCAAATAGTCAAGTTCTTTCTTAAGATTATTAAGTTGATAATCTTTTCTTTTTTGATATAATTCTAATCTTTTTTGATAATATTCTTTTAAGATATCATTAATAGATAGATATTTTCTGATATTATTGTCAACTGAATATAGATGCATATTAGTAGTAGAATATTTTTTAATAAGTCTATAACTTTTGGGAATATCAGTAATCTTTTTAAGAGCACCTTTATTAAACTTCAACTCAAAATGAACTTTTGTATCGGTATTATTATCTGTATAAGATAATAATCTAACAGTTTTCCTATTTTTCTTTTTACCTTCTTTATCAAGTTCTCTTTCTAAATATTCTTTATAACTTGTAGTCCATTCACCAACAGGTAATTCAGTAATGGTAATTTTATCATCTTCTTTATGATAAGTTCCGTGAGTTTCATAATTATTATTGTCAATCTTGACAACTTTTCCTGTGAATTTATTCCACCACGGTTTCATTTTTTTAGGATTTTCATCATCAAGTAATAGAAAAATATTATTTATAACATCAATAGGATTATATGGAGGAATTTTAGTAGAAAATCCTGTTCCAATACCTTCAGTTCCATTAATCAAAATAATAGGAATAATAGGAGCATAGAATTCAGGTTCTATTGGTAATCCATCATCATCCTGTTTATTTAAAATAGGATTATCGACTGGTCTAAATATTAATGGAGTTAGTTTGCAAAGTTTAGTCCAAATATAACGCGGAGAAGCTGCATCCTTCCCACCTTTCAAACGAGTATTGTGAGTAATGGTAAAATCACCTAGAAGAAATCTTTCATTCGAGTCAATATGCCAACCACAAAATTTACTATTTTTGATTTCTTTTACTTTAATATTATGAACCATCGGATTAAATTTATGAATATTTTTTAATATTTTCTTTCTTTCAACTTTAATTGGAATAGTTTCCAAATTATATCCAGATATAGCTAATTCACACATATTATTTTTGTTATAATAAATTTTAGCTCTAAATCCTAATGATCCAGCAACAATTCTCAATGATTCCAATATATGTATTCTTTCTTTTGATTGAAATACTCTATAAGAATAATTATCTTGTTGTTTTCTAAGTGATCCATCAGTATCAATCATTCCAGCTAATAGTTTTAATCGATTTTCTTTACTATTAACAACATATTCAATTGGTACATGTTTATTTTTGAATAGATCATTTTTTTTCATGATTTCTTTGAATGGATTTAGATTAACTGCTTTATGATTATCATTGTTATACCCATTACATGTAAAGTTTTCAGATTGTTTTTCAAAAAACCAATCACAAGCTCCTGTAATAATTTTAGAAGTTAAACATCCTTTACAATTTTTAGAAGAGTTAAGATTACTTCCTATTGGAAATGAAGATTTATCTTTTGCAGACCCTCTTCTTCTGATGTAATAAGTACAGCTTTCATGATCATTATAATTTGGACAATGAACAGTTTCACAACCAATACTATCTAACCATATAGCCCAAGCTTTAATAATTTCATGATCGATAGATGAGAATGCATGACAATCACTCATTCCATCACCTAACCATGATCCTAATATATAAGGATCAATTTCTACTTTTTGACTTTTCCATTCAATAGTAGTTTTATTTAAAACACCTTTAATTTTCTGTTTTATATATTTTGGTAATTTTAGATATTTTTGTAAATTTATATCAAATATTGGATCATCTTGTATTTTTTTTGAAATTTCAATCATTTTATTATAAGCGTCTTCTTTTGTTAATTTAGATTTATTAAAATGATTTCCTGATTTTTGATTTGTACTTATAGATTTCTCTCCAAATTTATTATTATATTTATCATAATATAACATTTTCCATGTTTTATTAGATTCTTTCCAATATATATTTTTATGACCAGATAATTGGCAGGTTAAAATATGGTTACTGTTGACTATGTATTTTTCCATTTTACCATTAGTAATTTCATACATAGTATCTTTTCCATTTATTATTTTTGAAATAATTCTTGGTTTACCATCATCGCCTACAAGTTTATCAGATAATTTAATTTCACTGGCTTTTTTGATAGTGCCATTCCATAGTAAAATATTAGTTTCAGGATCAACACATCCGAATTGTCCATTAGGTTTTAAAATATTAATATTATTACTTCCAACAAAATCTTGAGCCATTCCAACGATAGCACCTGTTAATGACGCTTCACCATGGTGATAAGCTGCTTTATCAGAAACGAAACCAGCTAATTGTGCAACTTTAACTTCATCTTTATCTAATTTTCTTAAAAAAGAACCATATAAAATTTTTCTATGAGATGGTTTTAAACCATCCATGATAGATGGAATAGATCTAGATAAATCATCATCTGAGAAGTGTATCATATCTTTATTAATAAATTCAGGATAACTAACATCTCTTTGTTCATATGTTAAAATATCATTTTTATCATATTGCATTAACCATGATTTTCTATCATCAGCTCTCTTTTTAGCGAAAGCTTTTGTTATAGCATCATCATTTGGATCTATATTAGGAATAGAATTGCTTTCTTCATCAGAATCACTATCACTGTCTTCTTTTAAATCTTTCCAATAATATTTTATTAATTTATCATCCACATTAACGAAATATTCTTTTGCTTCTTTAGAAGTAGAAGTACCAAGACCCTTATAGTATTTTGTAGTCCATCCTTTACTGGAATCTTTTTCTTTCCAACTTTCGAATTCAGTTAAATTATAAAATGTTTTAACAAGTTTTCCTTTGAATGCTTTTACAATAGGGGTAGCAAGAGATGTAATGAAACCTTTTCTTTGAATCAAAGAAGGCCATAAGAAATGAAAGAAGTTCATTAATAAACCTTTAATATGACTTCCATCAACATCTTGATCTGTTAAACACATAATTTTTCCATATCTTAGAGTGCTAAAGTTTTCGTCGATACTGTAATCAGTATTCATTTTAAGACCAATAATTTGTTTCAAATAATTAATTTCATCATTTTCATTTCTTTGTTTTATAGAAGCTTCTCTAATATTTAAGAGTTTTCCTTTTAATGGAAAAACACCATAATAATCTCTTCCGATGATAGATAATCCAGCCATAGCAAATGCTTTAGCTGAATCTCCCTCTGTCAATATTAAAGTACAATCTTGAGAATCTTTACTACCTGCTTTGTTCGCATCTTCTAATTTAGGTATACCTCTTAATTTTACTTTTTTCTTTCCATCATTTTTTTTCAAATTATTAGAGGCTTTAAATTTAGCTAGTTGTAAAACTTGTTTAAGAATACCTGATTTCATAAGTTTTTTAAGGAATCCATTATCAGGAGTATAAGATGATCCAAATTTTTGTACTTTTGTTGTAAGTGTATCTTTAGTTTGACTACTGAAAGCTGGATTCTCAATAGTAGAATTAATGAAAAATATTAGATTTTCTTTTACTATAGTTGTACTTACTTTCAAATCCTTTTCTTTTTTCTTCATTTCAGTTATTAATGATTTAACAATTTTATCAACTACATGATTAACATGTGTACCTCCTCTATATGTAGATATACCATTAACAAAAGATATAACTTCTTGATTACTATCAGGCATAAATATACATCCAACTTTCCATCTTTCATTTTTATCGTCAAAGAAAATGGTTTCATTAGGATAATATAGTTCAGAATATTTTTTGAAAGTATTAACTGGAATTTTTTTTCCATTAAAAAATACTTTTAATTTATTAGAACTAACACCTAATATATCAATACACCTTCTATGAAATAATTTAAAATGATTATTATTTAATTCTTTTAGACCAAATTTTTCAAGATCAGGATAAAAAGTAATTTTAACATAATTATTTCCACTACTAAAATTTGTTACTTTAGCTTTACTAACTTCACTCATATTATTTTTCCATGTTTGTTTAAATTTCTTTTTTCTTTCTGTATCTAAGATTTCAACGGAGAATTCTTTTGAAAATATATTTGCTAATTTAGCACCATAACCGTTTCTGCCACCGGTAGTTCTTTTCTGGGTATCATCAAAATTTGAACCTGATAACATTTCACCAAATATCATAGATGGTACTAATACCTTATGAGTAGGATGTTCTTCAACAGGAATTGGTTTCGATCCATTATTAAAAACACTAATAAACCCTTCTTCTTTATTATATTCAACTTTAATAGTATCACATCCTGGATCATTTATGCTATGATCTCGAGCATTAACTAATATTTCATCAAATATTTTTAAAAAACCTGGAGTGAAAGATATTTTCTTTTTTCGAATTAAATTTTTATCTTGATTATAAATCCACATTATTTCTTTTGTTAATTCAATATCTCCAATATATGTATCAGGTCTAGCTAATACATGTTCTCTAGGAGTCTTTTTATCATACTTAATGGTATCAGACATTGTTTTTTTTAATATTCACTTTATCTTTATATATATTTATATCAATTTTTATAAAAAAGTTTATAAAATGAATTAGCAGACAATATTTTTTAACATAGTAAATATAAAATTTATTTACACAAAATGTTCTATTTCTTCATTTAATTTATTTTCATCTACATCAATTGTATTATATTGAAAACAAATAGTATTTAAATTATTGTTACATGATGATGTAACATAAAATGGAGTAGAAGTTTTATCAACAATAAAATATAATGATTTATAATATTTATTATTATCATATATGTTAGAAAATTGCATATGTATTTTTTTTTTTGATTTACTTTGTAAATTAGATAGTAATGAATAATTTAATAAATCATAAATTCCTAAAGAATTAATAATATTACTTTTAATTTCTTTTTTTATATTCTCAATAATTTTAAAAAAATCTAATTCAACTTTAATTTGTAATAAAA